>OLQE01001520.1_pt1 | contig 12359 bp, 9 predicted proteins | sample 1643161 | NCBI WGS metagenome assembly OLQE01 (sample SAMEA3136650, study PRJEB25190) | human gut metagenome | reverse complement strand
GCGGCGATGACCTGTCCGGAGGCGTTGCGGATCGGCGCGGATACCGAGCACACGCCCTCGTCGCGTTCGTTGATCGACTCCGCCCAGCCGCGCTTACGCACGGCGGCGAGCTTGGCCGCGGTGAACTTGGCGTGACGCAACCCCTGGTGCAGCCGCTCCGAATCCTCCCATGCGAGCAGGATCTGTGCGGCGGAACCGGCCTCCATCGAGAGCATGGCGCCCACCGGAATCGAATCCCTCAGGCCGGAGGCGCGTTCCACGGCCGCAATGCAGACGCGCTGATCGCCCTGACGGCGGTAGATCTGCGCCGACTCGCCGGTGCGGTCCAGCAGGGTCTGCAGCATCGGACCGGCGGCGGTGAGCAGGCGATCCTCGCCGGCGGCCGCGGCGAGCTCGGCGAAACGGGAGCCCAGTGTGAAGCGACCGTGCTGGTCTCGCAATACGAAACGATGACGTTCCAACGCGATGGCGAGACGATGCGCGGTGGGGCGCGCCAGTCCGGTGGCCGAGACGAGCTGCGCCAGCGTGGCGGGGCCGGATTCCAGCGCATCCAGGATCTTGACGGTTTTATCGAGCACGCCGACGCCGGAGTGGATCTCGTTATCCGGGACAACATTGAGCGCGGACTCGGCGGTCTGATCCGCAATCTGGTCAGTGGTGTTGGAAACAGTCATACATTGGATTATGCCATCTCATATTTCGAAACGCAAAAGTTCGCGCCCCCGTTCAGGCTCCATACTCGTACAGGAGAGGCCATGTGGATACCGCATGGCTGAAGTTTTTTACGGTGAGAAACCCAAAACGGTTGACACCAAAGGAGACTTGGAATATGGGAAGTACGTTGGCCGAAAAGGTCTGGGCCGATCATTTGGTACGCAAGGGTGACGATGGCGCGCCCGATCTGCTGTACATCGATCTGATGCTGATGCACGAGGTCACCAGCCCGCAGGCGTTCGAAGGACTGCGTCTGGCCGGACGCAAGCCGCGCCACGTCGATCAGTTGATCGCCACCGAGGATCACAACACGCCCACCGTGGACATCGACCGCCCGAACCCGGACGAGACGAGCGCCACGCAGCTGACCACGCTGGAACGCAACTGCAAGGAGTTCGGCGTGCGCCTGCACCCGCTGGGCGACGCCGACCAAGGCATCGTGCACGCCTTCGCCCCGATCCTGGGTCTGACCCAGCCGGGCATGACCATCGTGTGCGGCGACTCGCACACCTCCACGCACGGCGCGTTCGGCGCGCTCGCGTTCGGCATCGGCACCTCCGAGGTCGAGCACGTGATGGCCACGCAGACCCTGAGCCTCAAGCCGTTCAAGACCATGGCCGTGAACGTGGAGGGCGAGCTGCCCGAAGGCGTGACCGCCAAGGACATCATCCTGGCCATCATCGCCAAGATCGGCACCGGCGGCGGCCAGGGCCACGTGATCGAATACCGTGGCGAGGCCATCCGCAAGCTCTCGATGGACGCGCGCATGACGATTTGCAACATGTCGATCGAAGCGGGCGCCCGCGCCGGCATGATCGCCCCCGACGAGGTGACCTTCGAGTACCTGAAGGGTCGTCCGCACGCGCCGGAGGGCGAGATGTGGGACAAGGCCGTCGAGTACTGGAAGACGCTGAAGACCGACGACGACGCCGTGTTCGACAAGGAGGTGACGCTGAACGCCGCCGATCTGCAGCCGTTCGTGACCTGGGGCACGAACCCGGGGCAGGGCGCGCCGATCACCGCCACGGTGCCGGTGCCGGAGCAGATCGCCGACGAGACCGCGCGCAACGCGGCCGCCTCCGCCATCCAATATATGGGACTGGAACCGGGCATGCCGATCAAGGACATCGCCGTGGATTCCGTGTTCATCGGCTCGTGCACGAACGGCCGCATCGAGGATCTGCGCGAGGCCGCCGCGATCATGAAGGGCCATCACAAGGCCGAGTCGATCCACCGCGTGCTGGTGGTGCCGGCCTCCTCCCGCGTGCGCCTGCAGGCGGAGAAGGAAGGGCTGGACCGGATCTTCAAGGACTTCGGTGCCGAGTGGCGCAACGCCGGCTGCTCGATGTGCCTGGGCATGAACCCGGACAAGCTGGTGCCGGGCGAACGCTGCATCTCCACCTCGAACCGCAACTTCGAAGGCCGGCAGGGCAAGGGCGGCCGCACGCATCTGGCGTCTCCCGCCGTGGCCGCCGCCACCGCCATCCGCGGCACCATCTCCTGCCCCGCCGATCTGTAAAGGATAAAGACTGATGGAAAAGCTGACTGTTGTTACCGGCGTGGGCGTGCCGCTGCGCCGTTCGAACGTGGACACCGACCAGATCATCCCCGCCGTGTTCCTGAAGCGCGTGACCAAGACCGGCTTCGACGACGCCCTGTTCTACGCGTGGCGCCGCGATCCGGACTTCATTCTGAACAAGCCCGAGTACGCGGGCAAGGGCCGCATCCTGGTGGCCGGGCCGGACTTCGGCATCGGCTCCTCCCGCGAGCACGCGGTGTGGGCCCTGCACGACTACGGTTTCCGCGTGGTCATCTCCCCGCGCTTCGCGGACATCTTCTACGGCAACACCGCCAAGAACGGCGTGCTGGCGGCCATCATGCCGCAGGAGTCCGTGGAGCTGCTGTGGAAGCTGCTCGAGGAGGAGCCCGGCCGCGAGATGACCGTGGATCTGGGCGAGCGCACCGTGACCTGCGGCGATGTGACGCTGCCGTTCGAGGTCAACGACTACACCCGTTGGCGTCTGATGAACGGCTACGACGACATCGACCTGACGCTGCAGCACGAGGATGAGATCGCCGCATACGAGAAGATGCGCGCCGAGAAGTTCCCGTTCAAGCCCAAAACGATTCCGGCCAAGCATCTGCCGGAGGAGCCGGTCGAATCCGCGCGCGACGTGGAGTATCCGGACTGGCAGGGGCCGCTGAGCGCTCGCTGATCTAGTTGATCGGGGCCGGCCGGGCCGGCATTGACGTGACCGCGTCGTGACTGCGGATCCGCATGAGGCGGGTCTGTGGTCACGGCGCGGTTTTGTGTTGGGCGGCGGATGACGTTCCACTTCGGGGTATGTGGTGGGAGCGGATGCCGAATGGTGGTGTACGGGGGTTACGGGGGTGTGCGCGGGTTTCGCGTGTGTGTCGGGACTGTCGTATTCAAGGAATGTAGCGGTGTCACCGGGATTGGGTAACGGGGGATGGATTTGCGCGTAACCCCCGTTTCCATGTGGTGTCAGGGGCATGGGGGTGGTCGAGGGGGGGTATGTAAAACGGTATGTACATCAACCACAGTTTCGATGAAGGGGAGCCGCGATGGCTGAAACCGGTCACGCTGAACTGTTTAGCCGCAGGGAGAGGTCGTATCTGGCCTCGCTGCCTGCGGTCGAACGCGTGACCGAAGGACGTATCTACTACAACGACGCCTTCAAGCAGGAGTGCGTCCGTCGGTACCGTGCCGGCGAGTCCGCCACCCACATCTTCGATGAGGCGGGCATGCCGTCGCAGTTGATCGGGCAGAAGCGCATCGAACGGTCGATCGCCCGCTGGAACAAATCCGTTCCCGGCGGGGAGGATCGGGGACGCATCAGCCCACGTCACACGACGGCCGTCGCCGAGCCGACGCTGACGGATATGGCGGCCTGCATACAGCGCATCGAGGAACGTCTCGCCTGCATCGAATCCCGTCTGGACCGACTCGGCGGGGAGGGCGCGGAGCCATACGGGCTTGACACTACGACCAGGGGAACCATCACGGCGGCGCAACCGGTGCCGTCGGAACGCTAAGGAGAGAATATGAGGAAGCTACGCTCAGTAGTCGCGGCGTTGGCGGCGGTGGCCTGCCTGTACGTGCCGTCCGCGGCGGCGGAACCGGCTTCGACGTCGGACCCGGTGCCGCCGGCGGTGGTTGCGCCGACTCAGACGGAGGACCAGACCGAGACGCCGACCGGTGACGAGGAGGTTGCCGGCGACACGGAAACGCCGGATCAGGCGACCGACGAGACGCCCGCCGAGACCGTCGACGAGACGCCGAAGCAGGACGCCGACGTGGTGGAGGAGCAGCCCGACGGCACGGTGACGCTCGACCAGACGTTGACCTACGCGAACGACGAGTACACCGTCGACGTGACGGTGCGCGGCGACGCCGTGGTCTCGGACGCCGAGGCACCCGCCGCCGACGCGGTGATCTCCGACGCCTCCGGCGATCTGGCGATGACCGTGGACGTGCTCGACGAAAGCCAGCCGGAGTGGCAGGCCGTCGAGGACTACGCCGAATCCAAGGACGAGGCCGGCGACGTGCTCGACGTGACCGCGCTGGACTTCGGATTCACCTATCAGGGACAGGCCCTGGACGTGTCGGACTGCGAGCTGAACGCCACGGTCGCTCCGACCGCCGCGCTGGTCGCCGCCGGTGCCGCTCCGAAGGCGGCCGCCGAAGCGGAAACCGGCGTGGAGGTCACCGCGCTGAACGGTGTGAGCGAGGAACTCGGCACCGTGATGGTGGCGCAGAACGAGGACGAGACGAAGAGCCTGGACGTGACGCTGGACAGCGCCGCGCCGGTGCTGGGCCTGACCGCCAAGTCGGCGCTCAACCCGCACTTCACCGTGCAGTACTATGCGAATCTTGAGGTGACCGATCGCGATTCTGGTGGATATCTTGAGATTCTGAACACCGACAACGGTGGCAACAATCAGGGCGGAAAGCTCCCCACCAACGGAGGCAACACGCCGACTACTGGCCTGTATCTCGTCGATGTCGGCAACGGCAAGCGTGAGATTCGCACGCACATGGAACTCACCGAGCTCTACACCGCGAACGAGTACGACTACTTCGAGGCACCGAGCCTTCCGTACGTGAACATCTTCCGCGAGAACGGTAACTACACCGCCAACGAGGTGTGGGTGCTCAAGGAAGGAAAGGACGCCTCGAGCACGAACGAGGCCGACTGGGAGGTGCACAAGGGTATCGTCGGTGCGACCGAGCTGCACTTCACCAACAACCCGAACAAGGCCGATGAGCCGAACACTATCCTCATCGAGAAGGGCACCGTTATCCGTCTCGTCGCCAACCAGACAACAAGCGACTACGACAACGCTGCGACGTTCTATGATTACAACATCACCGATGACGGTAAGACGACGTGGGATGGTACAAACGGTCAGCACGGCATCAACAGCGGGAGCAACTACACGCGCGACGGCGCTAAGCTCGCCTTTGGTAACGCCAACACGGGCACGGGCCTTGAGAATGAGTCTTGGAACGGCAATACGCTCAACCAGTACAACCGCTCCGGTGGCGGGCTTCAAGGTTGCACGTTTGGACTGGTAACGGGCCTCGATAGTGAGGGACATATTGTCTACGCCGATGGTGTTACCGCTCCCAACCTGTTCGATGACGGGCCTGCAACGGGTAAGGTTACGCATACGGACATGTCGCTCGATTTCAATCGCGCCGGCGACACCTATACGTTGAGTTCTGTTAAGGGCGCGAATCTCGACGGTCTAGAGTACTTCAACAATCCGCAGACTCCTGGTAAGGATCCTTACACCCACATCTGGACCAACAACTTCTGGCCGATGGACGGGCGTCGTAGCACGGATGGTCTTACCGGCTACTACAACGATCGCGGAGGCTATTCCGGCTACGATGGCAATAAGCTTTACCCGGTCAGCGATGATGGCCAAGCTCACAACAACATGTTCGGCATGCAGTACACGGTCGAGTTCGAGCTGACCGAGGACTACGTCGGCCCGCTGGAGTACTACTTCTTCGGCGACGACGATATGTGGGTCTTCCTCGACGGTCGTCTCGTCTGCGACATCGGTGGCGTCCACAGCTCTGTCGGTGCGTACGTGAACCTCTGGGATTACATTGCCAAGGGTGATGCGGGCAAGCACACGCTCAAGTTCTACTACACCGAGCGCGGCCTTTCCGGCTCCACCTGCTATATGCAGTTCACTCTGCCGTCTGTTTCCTCCGGCACGCCGCAATACCAGAACGGCCAGCTTAAGGTGCAGAAGCAGGTTGTGGGCAACGCTGATCCCGATACCGAGTTCAGCTTCGACATCAACATCTGGTCCGATGACGGTTTGGCGCAGGGTTCCGACTACTCCATCGTCCGCTACAACGCCGACGGTACCCAGCGGATCGAATCCTCGCTGCTGACCGATGGCAGGGGCAAGTTCAAGCTCAAGGCCAACGAGTACGTGATCATTGACTACCTGCAGCACGGGACCCACTACACCATCAAGGAGGCCAACGTGCCTGGCGTCACCGTCAGCAACACCATCGACAACGGGAAGCCCAACCAGTCGGCGGAGGTGACGGGCACGACCCCCGTGGGCAAGAACAGCATCGTGCTGTTCACCAACACGTTCCGGCCGAAGCTGCCCGACACCGGTGGTTCCGGCGTCTGGGCGCTGAGCATCGGCGGACTCACGCTGATGACGTTCGCCGTGGTGTACGGCGTGCGCCGCAGGAATCAGGCAATCAATCTGTCGCGGTCCTGAACGGGCTGCACACATACCTAATGGGGAACAATGTAAGAAAGGACAACACCCATGAGGAAACCAAACAAACTGGTCGCGTTGATCTTCGCGATCCTCGCGTCCATCGCCATGCTGCTGCCCACCAGCGCGTACGCGGCGAAAGGAACCAACGACAATAGCGGCTCCATCACCATCAATGACGCCGAGTCCGGCCATACGTACAACGCGTACCAGGTCCTCGTGCTCGAGAGCTACGACACCGACAAGGGCGCGTACTCCTACAAGGCGAACGACGACTGGGCGGACTGGCTGAAGGGCCAGACCCAGTACGTCTCCATCGATGACCAGGGCTATGTGACCTGGGTCAAGGATGCTGACGCCGCTGCCTTCGCCAAGGCCGCGCTGGCGCACGCTAAAGCAAACAGCATTCAGCCTGCTGACACCAAGACTGCGGCCAGCACCACCGTCAACTTCACGGGCCTGAACCTCGGCTACTACCTTGTTGACACCACGGTTGGTACGCTCTGCTCTCTGGACACCACCACGCCTGGCGTGGAGATGAATGAGAAGAACGACCTGCCTGAAATCAAGAAGGATGTCAAGGAGGATTCCACCGGTAACTGGGGTGAGGAGAACACCGTCGAAATCGGTGACACCGTCGAGTTCAAGACCACCATCACCGCCAAGAAGGGCGCTCAGAGCTACGAGCTGCACGACGTCATGTCCGAGGGCTTGACGCTTAATGCCAACTCCATCAAGGTCCAGGTTGCCGACTCCGATCTTGCTGCGGAGAACTACACCATCAAGACGACTGATCTGAACGATGGCTGCGACTTCGAGATCGCGTTCGCCCAGAGCTACCTCGACACCATCACTGCCGATACCGAGATCGTCGTGACCTATACCGCCGTGGTGAACGAGGACGTCGAGGTCTTCGAGGACCCCAACACCAACAAGACGCAGCTCAAGTTCGGTGACGATCATCGTGACGAGACCACGTGGGATGAGACCAGGACCTACACCTACAAGGTCGACGTCGTGAAGACCGACGGTGACAACAAGGTGCTCGACGGCGCCCAGTTCAAGCTCTACGACGCCAAGACCGACGGCAATGAGATCGCCTTGGTCAAGGTGTCCGACGGCGTGTACCGCCTGGCGAAGGACGGCGAGACCGGTGTCGGGTACATCACCACCGTCAACGGCCAGCTCGAGATCAAGGGCTTCGACGCCAACACCAACTACTACCTCGAGGAGACCAAGGCCCCGGACGGCTACAACAAGCTCGCCGAGCGCGTTGAGATCGCCGTTGTGGACTCCAACCTCGAGGCGTCCGTCTCCAACGACACCTGGCAGTCCGGCGGCGTCCACGTCGTCAACAAGCCCGGTTCCCTGCTGCCGACCACCGGCGGCATCGGCACCACGATCTTCTACGCGCTGGGCGGCGCGCTGGTGCTCGGCGTCATCGCCGTGTTCCTGGCCCGCAAGCGTGCGAAGTGAGCGGTGAGCTGAACCGATGAAGCATGACGTGTCCCGTTCCCCAGCCGGACGGCACCGGAGCGGGGCACGCCCCGCTGGCGGCCGGTCGCGGCGGTCCCGCAGCAGGCGCATCAGCCCGTCCAGCATCGCGCTGGCGCTGGTGTTCCTGATCGGACTGGGACTGCTGCTGTACCCGACCGTCAGCAACCTGTGGAACTCCTACCATCAGTCGCGGGCCATCGTGGCCTACTCAGAGGAGACCTCCGCCATGGACGAGGCGCGAGTGACCGAAATGCTCGACGCCGCCCGCGAATACAACGCCGGGCTGGCGTCCGACGCGGATCGGTTCACTCCCACCCCCGCGGACACCACCGAGTACAACAACCTGCTCGCCGTGTCCGACACCGGCATGATGGGCTATCTGGAAATCCCCTCGCTGGGGGTTTCGATGCCCATCTACCACGGCACCGAAACATCGGTGCTGCAGGTGGGCGCCGGCCATCTGGAAGGCAGCTCGCTGCCCGTCGGCGGCAAAGGCACGCACACCGTGCTGTCCGGACATCGCGGACTGCCGAGCTCGAAGCTGTTCACCGACCTTGACGATCTCGAGGAAGGCGACATCTTCATGCTCCACGTACTTGACGAAACACTGACCTACGAGGTCGACAAGATCTCGGTTGTGGACCCGTACGACATGGACGATCTGGCCATCGACCCGGATCAGGACTACTGCACGCTGGTCACGTGCACGCCGTACGGCATCAATACGCACCGGTTGCTGGTGCGCGGACATCGCGTACCGAACCGGACCATGGAAGAGACGACCCGCACGCCGCAGGTCGGCACGACGGTGATTGCCGTCGCCGCCGTCATCGTCGTGATCGCGGCAGCGGCGGGGCTTGCGGTGTGGGCGCGGGCCCGCAGAAGGACAAGGAAGGACGTCGGATGACAAAGCACAAGGGGTTGCGGGCGTTGGTGCTCGCAGTACTGCTGATGTTCGTCCCCAGCGGCATCGCGTGCGCCCACGAGGTGCCGGATGCCTCGCGATTGGGGACGATCAGCGCCGTGATGACCTATGACGGGGCCGCGGTTCCGGGCGGCTCGCTCACACTGTATCGCGTGGGCGACGTGGTCTCGGACGACGGCAACTACGGATTCGCGCTGACCGAGGCATTCGCGGGCAGCGAAGTGTCCCTGGACGACGTGGAATCGGCCGAAACCGCGGAGGCTCTGGCCGACTACGCCGAAACCTCGAAGCCGGAAGGCGTCACCGTGGCCGTCGACGGTGAAGGCCACGTGACCTTCACCGATCTCGAAATCGGCCTGTACCTGGTGGTCCAGGGCGAACCGGCCGACGGATACGAGCCGATCAACCCGTTCCTGGTGAGCCTGCCGATGAACGACGGCGAGGCATACCTGTACGACGTGGACGCCAGCCCGAAGCTGGAACTGGAGAAGGCGCCCGTGCCGCCGGAAACCCCGCCGCAGACCGGCTCCGCCGTCGTGCCTGCCGCAATCGTCGCGGCGGCCGCGCTCGTCCTGGTCGGCATCATCGGCGTGGCGCGGTTCCGCCGCGCACGTCGCACCAGCCACGATCTGACCGACTGACGGGAGCGACAGTCGTCGCAGCGGCGCTCGGCATACGACCGGGCGTCCCGGCGTTGCCGGATTGGCCGGACACTTTGACCACGGTGGCGGACAGCCTAGGGGAGGCTGTCCGCCACCGTGGCGTTCCGGGGCCGGCTTGTGACAAGATGGGACCATGAGCCAGAATTTCGAGCCATTCTATGACGTCAACCGCACGTACGAGGACAACTATGCGCAAGGCCCCTTCGGCGCGTTCGCGCAGGCGCTGACGCAGCCGGAGACCAGCGGTGGTGTCGCCGACGGCCGGTCGCCGGCCGAATCGTTCCTCGGTTTCCCTGTGAACCTGCCGTTCGGTATTCCCGCCGGCCCACTGCTCAACGAACGATTCACCACGGCCGCATTCCGCATGGGCTTCGATCTGGCCGTGTACAAAACGGTGCGCTCGCGCGCCTGGGGCTGCAATGCGTTCCCGAACGTGCTCGCCGTGCACCCCCGGTCGGCCGACGGCCTGCTGACCCCCGGCAGCGCCGAGCTCGACGAGGGCGTGCTCGCCGACACCCGCTACGAGACGCCGATCTCCATCTCCAACTCCTTCGGCGTGCCTTCGCGCGACCCGGACATCTGGCAGCCGGACATGCGGCGCGCCATCGCGGCGGCCGGTCCTGGCCAGCTGCTGGTGCCCAGCTTCCAGGGCTCGCGCGTCGAGGGCATGACCACGGACGACTACATCGCCGACCATGTGACCACCGCGCGGCTCGTCTGCGAGACGGGCGCGGGACTGATGGCCATGAACACCAGCTGCCCGAACGAGGGACACAACCGGCTGCTGTGCCACGACCCGCATCTGGTCGGACGTATCACCGAGGCCGTTAAGAACGAGATCGGCGACCGTCCGCTCGTCATCAAACTCGCCTACATCCCGCCGGTGGCCTCGGAGCCGTGGGCGGACGGCACGGACGCCGGGCGGTACACCTACGCGCGCGTGACCGACGACTCGGCGCTGGAACTGATGGTGCGGCAGACCGTGGCCCGCGGCAATGTGCAGGGCATCGCCGCCATCAACACCATCTCCGCGCGGCTCGTCGACGCGAACGGCAACCAGGCGCTGCCGGGCGCGGGGCGCGAGCGCAGCGGCGTGTGCGGGCACGCGATCCGCTATGCCGGACTCGACATGGTGGCGCGTCTGGCCGCGATCCGCGAACGGCTCGGGCTGGACTTCGCGATCATCGGCGTGGGCGGCGTGGTGGAACCGGCCGACTACGACGACTACCGTGCGGCCGGGGCCGACGCCGTGATGAGCGCCACCGGCGCCATGTGGGACGCACGCCTCGCCCGGCGCATCAAGGAACGCTAGCGCATATACCCCGAAGGGGACATCGCGGCTGGGCTGGATGTGGCTTACAGCTCATTTCACCGCGTCGCCACATGGGTTGTGGCACACTGGAAATAGTGTGTTTTCGTCATGCCGACAGAAGAGGAAAAGAGGGTTGACTGTGGCCGAGAACAAGGAAGACGTCCTGCACGTTGAAGGCGGCAAGCCGCTGAACGGCACCATCAAGGTGCGCGGCGCAAAGAACTTCGTCAGCAAGGCGATGGTCGCCGCGCTGCTCGCACCGGGTACGTCGGTGCTCAAGAACGTGCCGGAAATCCGTGACGTGCACGTTGTCTCCGACCTGCTGCGCCTGCACGGCGTGGACGTGGACGTCAACGGAGACAAGGGCATCGTCACCATCAACGCCTCCCATGTGGAGATGCCGTCCGTGGCCGACGTCGACACCCTCGCCGGCTCCTCCCGCATCCCGATCCTCTTCTCCGGCCCGCTGCTGCACCGTCTCGGCGAGGCCTTCATCCCCGCGCTCGGCGGCTGCAACATCGGCGGCCGGCCCATCGACTTCCATCTCGAAACCCTGCGCAAGCTCGGCGCGGACGTCGACAAGGAGCATGCCGACGGCATCCACATCACCGCGCCGAACGGCCTGAAGGGCGCGAAGATCCACCTGCCGTACCCGTCGGTCGGCGCCACCGAGCAGACCCTGCTGGCCGCCGTGCTGGCCGAGGGCAAGACCGAACTGTCCGGCGCCGCCACCGAGCCCGAGATCATGGACCTCGTGGCCGTGCTGCAGAAGATGGGTGCCATCATCTCGGTGGACGTGGACCGCACCTTCCGCATCGAAGGCGTCAAGGAGCTCAAGGGCTACACGCACACCTCGCTGACCGACCGCATCGAGGCCGCCAGCTGGGCGTCCGCCGCGCTCGCCACCCACGGCGACATCTTCGTCAAGGGCGCCACCCAGCCGGAAATGATGACCTTCCTCAACGTGTTCCGTAAGATCGGTGGCGAATTCGACATCACCGACAAGGGTATCCGCTTCTGGCATCCGGGCGGCGACCTGAACCCGGTGGCCATCGAAACCGACGTGCACCCCGGCTTCATGACCGACTGGCAGCAGCCGCTGGTCGTGGCGTTGACGCAGGCCAAGGGCCTGTCGATCGTGCACGAAACCGTGTACGAGAACCGTTTCGGCTTCACCAAGCCGCTTGTGCAGATGGGCGCGACCGTGCAGCTGTACCGCGAATGCCTCGGCTCGTTGCCGTGCCGTTTCCAGCAGCGCAACTACAAGCATTCGGCCGTGATCTTCGGACCCACCCCGCTGACCGGTCGTGACATCGACGTGCCGGATCTGCGCGGCGGCTTCAGCCATCTGATCGCAGCGCTCGCGGCCTCCGGCCCGTCGAACGTGCACGGCATCTCGCTGATCGACCGTGGCTACGCCGATTTCCGCGGCAAGCTCGCCGCCCTCGGCGCCGACGTGGACTGATTG
>OLQE01001512.1_pt1 | contig 12425 bp, 13 predicted proteins | sample 1643161 | NCBI WGS metagenome assembly OLQE01 (sample SAMEA3136650, study PRJEB25190) | human gut metagenome | reverse complement strand
GTTTTGAAGGTATATGAGATGAGAGCCAGGAGCAAAAGCTTCTGGTTTTTTTGTTATACAAAAAAATCCGTTAGACTTATCTGTTATATAAAAAGCTCTCTTGGAAGGATCACCTTCCAGTGGAAATAAGCGGACTTGAGAAAAGTGAGAAAATAGATCAGACGCAGGGCAAGTCTTGCCAGATATTTTATTTTCGTGTATAATTACTTCCGGTAAGCTTGAAACTAATCAAAAAGGAGGAGTTTTATTATGAAGATTTTATTTTTTGGCACAAAAAGTTATGACCGTGAGTTCTTTGATAAAGGACTCAAAGAAGAAAAATATAAGGATATAGATATCCATTATATTGAGCCGAACCTGACACCCGAGACTGCTGAACTTGCTCATGGATATGACGCCGTGTGTGCTTTTGTAAATATGGATCTTGGTAAGGAAACGGTGGATATTCTCCATGAAATGGGAGTAAAGCTGATTCTCATGCGTTGTGCAGGTTATAACAATGTGGACGTAGACGAGGCGAAAAAATTGGGTATAACAGTAATGCGTGTGCCCAGCTATTCACCGGAAGCAGTTGCTGAGCATGCCATGGCCCTGGCTCTGACAGCCAATCGCCATACACACAAAGCATATATCCGGGGGCGTGAAAATGACTTCAGCCTGAGTGGTCTGCTGGGAGTCAACCTTTTCCATAAAACGGCCGGCATTGTGGGAACCGGACGGATCGGTGCTGCTATGGCCCGGATCTGCCATGGTTTTGGAATGAAAGTATTGGCTACGGATGTTTATCATAACCCGTCTCTGGATTTTGCAGAGTATGTAGATTTTGATACGCTTCTTCATGAAGCCGACCTGATCTCTCTTCACTGCCCTATGACGGAAGAGAATCATCATATGATCAATCTGGACAGCATTGCAAAAATGAAAGACGGTGTGATCCTGGTTAACACATCACGAGGCGGTCTGATCAAGACAGACGATCTGATACAGGGAATCCGTGATGGAAAATTCTTTGCGGTAGGTTTGGACGTCTATGAAGAAGAGACAGGTTTTGTCTATGAAGATATGTCCGATCAGATCCTCGACCGTTCTACCATGGCAAGACTGCTTTCCTTCCCGAATGTCATGGTAACTTCTCATCAGGGCTTTTTCACAAAAGAGGCGCTGGAGGCTATCAGCCATACGACACTGGAGAATGTAATCACTTTCATAGAAGGAAAAGAGAGTCCGAATACCTTATAAGTAGGCAGAATCAAGAAAGACTGTTTGCTTCAAATCTGATGTCTCAAAAGGCAGAAAACACCCCGGCGTATCCAGGGAAAAAGCAGGATATGCAGGGGTGTTTTTGAACGCATAATAAAGCATTCCACCGCTTCAAGTATGCGGAGCGGCTGCGTTCATGAGCAAATGGCGAAAGCGGATTACGAATGTCGCTTTACTAAAAAATCAAGGAGGATGATTATGGAAACGATGAAAATGGGAATTCTTGGATCTGGAGGTATTGCCCATACGATGGCCAATACAGTAAAAGAAATGAAAGATGTAGAGCTTTATGCGGTGGGATCCAGAACTTTGGAAAATGCGGAGAAATTTGCAGCTGAGTTCGGAATTTCAAAAGCTTATGGTTCTTATGAGGAACTGGCAGCCGACCCGGAAGTTGATCTGGTCTATGTAGCAACGCCTCATTCACATCATTATCACCACGTAAAGCTTCTTCTGGAGCATGGAAAGCATGTGCTTTGTGAGAAGGCATTTACTGTAAATGCAAATCAGGCAAGAGAACTGTTTCAGATGGCAGAAGAAAAAAATCTGCTCCTGACAGAGGCTATCTGGACCCGTTATATCCCTATTCAGAAGACTTTGAATGAAGTAGTAAACAGTGGTGTGATTGGAAAAGTACATTCTCTGACGGCAAATCTCTGCTATCTTATCAGCGGTGTCGAGCGCTTGAAAAAACCGGAACTGGCAGGTGGTGCTCTTCTTGATGTAGGTGTTTATCCGCTGAATTTCGCCTGTATGATCGATCAGACACCGGTGGTAAAAATCTCCTCTGATGCGACAATGAATGAATATGGTGTAGACAGTTCCAACAGTATCACACTCACATTTGAGGATGGGGCAACTGCGATCCTTCACAGCTCTATGCTGGTGCTTTCCGACCGGAGAGGAATGATCTATGGTGACCGGGGATACATAGAAGTGGAAAATATCAATAATTGTCAGGGCTTCAAAATATATGACACCAACTATCAGTTGGTAAAAGAATACCCGGTTCCGCCTCAGATCAGTGGCTATGAGTATGAAGTGGAAGCATGTAAAAAGGCCATTGAAGAAGGCAGGAGTGAATGTCCTGAGATGCCGCATAAAGAGAGTATCCGTATGATGGAGATCATGGATGCCATCCGAAAGGAGTGGGGATTGAAATATCCCATGGAATGATATGGAAGGTGAGAATTTTCGGCAGGGACTGAAACATGGACTGCCTATCTGTCTTGGTTATTTTCCGGTATCGTTTGCTTATGGAATGTCAGTGGTGCTGTCAGGGATGCCGGCCTGGGCAGCCGTTCTGATCTCACTTACCAATCTGACCAGTGCCGGTCAGTTTGCAGGTTCCAGTCTGATGCTGGCCGGAGGCGGCTATCTGGAGATCGCACTGACTACCGTTATCATTAATATCCGGTATTTTTTGATGTCTCTTGCACTGTCTCAGAAGGTGGATGAAAAAATGACCGGAGTTCAGCGTCTTCTGGTTTCCTTTGGAATCACGGACGAGATATTTGCTGTTTCCATGCAAAACGAAAGAAAACTGACAGCTTCCTATCTTGCAGGGCTGATTCTGACACCTATGATCGGCTGGACCGGAGGTACTCTGGCGGGTGGCATTCTTACATCTTTTCTTCCAACGATCGTTACCAATGCACTCAGTATTGCACTGTACGGAATGTTTATCGCTGTTATCATACCACCGTCCAGGAAAAAGAAGTCTGTGCTTTTTACCGTGCTTTTTGCAGTACTTTTAAGCTGCTGTTTTCATTATTTTCCGGTGTTTTCCGTCCTTTCCGGCGGCTGGGGGATCATTGTGATCACACTTGTGGTAAGTGCAGTGGCAGCGGTGCTGTTCCCGATAGAAGTGGAGGAAGTTCATGAGTAATCGTTATATCCTTACCAGTATTCTGGTGATGGCTGTGGTGACCTACCTTATCCGGGTACTTCCCATGGCGATTTTCCGGAAAAAGATCCAAAACCGTTTCGTTCAGTCTTTTTTAAGCTACGTGCCGTATTCTGTACTGGCAGCTATGACTTTTCCGGCAATCTTTTCTGCCACAGGAACCACGCTGAGTGCCTGTGCAGGAACGGTGGCGGCAGTGGGACTGGCATATTTTGACCAGGGGCTTTTAAAAGTGGCTGTAGGTGCTTCCGCAGTAGTTTTCTTGGTACAGCTTTTGGGATTGTGATATCCGATAGAAAAACTTCTGGAAAACCAGAAGTTTTTTTGTTGAAATTGAGAATTGCATAAAGGCTCTTTTTTTTATATAATCTGCGGTGAATTGCTAAAGTGGAGAACAAAGAAAGCTCCCACGGATGCTTTATTAAAAACAGCTAGGTGAAAGGAATGAAAAAATGGCAGCAGAGAAAGACATGACTGTGGGAGATCCGCAGAAGATAATTTTGAATTTCACAATTCCGGTTTTTATCGGAAATGTCTTCCAACAGGTCTATTCCATGGCAGACACCGTTATTGTAGGAAAATTTGTGGGAACAAAGGCGCTAGCGGCGGTGGGAGCCACCGGAACGATCAACTTCCTGATCTTAGGCTTTCTTCTGGGACTGACAGCTGGTTTTACTGTGCTGACAGCGCAGAAATTCGGAGCCGGAGACATGGAGAGTATGCGGAAAACCGTGGGAAATGCGGCAATTCTGTCCTTTATCGTAGCAGTAGCCATGACGCTGGTCAGTATGCTTGGCATGCGTTGGCTTTTGACTTTTATGAACACGCCGGAGGATATTTTTGACGATGCCTATACTTATATTATGATCATTTGCGGCGGTATCTTCACGCAGGTACTTTACAATCTTCTGTCCAGTATTTTAAGAGCGCTTGGAAACAGTAAGACCCCTCTTTACTTTCTGCTTCTGTCGGCAGGACTGAACATTGTACTGGATCTGGTGCTGATCATTTATTTTCATATGGGAGTGGCAGGGGCTGCCTATGCGACCGTAATCTCTCAGGGAGTTTCCGGTTTTCTCTGCCTGATTTTTATCATTAAGAAGGTTCCGGTTCTTCATATGGAAAAAGGAGAGCTCCGTCTGGAGAAGAATCTTTCCATTCAGCAGCTGAAGGTCGGTTTTCCGATGGCACTTCAGTATTCCATTACAGCCATTGGTACGATGATGGTACAGTCTGCCCTGAATATGCTCGGCTCGATCGCGGTGGCGGCTTTTACGGCAGCAAACAAGATCGAAAATCTTCTGACCCAGGCCTATGTGGCACAGGGTGTGACGATGGCAACCTATTGTGCCCAGAATATGGGAGCCGGTCGGCCGGACCGCATCCGGAAAGGGTTCCGGGCAGCAGATATACAAGGCTTTCTGTACGGGATCGCAGCAGGCATTTTCTTCATTTTTGCCGGGAAATATCTGACCTATCTTTTCCTTTCTGAAAATGTGGAAGAGGTCATTGGAAATGTAGAGATCTATCTCCGCTGTATTGGTATCTTTATGATTCCGTTGGCGATCGTCAATATTTACCGGAACGGTATTCAGGGGATGGGGTATGGCCTGCTTCCCATGATGGCAGGTGTGGCAGAACTGTTCGGGCGAGGACTTACAGCTCTGGTAGCGGCTCATTATCGCAGTTATTTTGGCACCTGTATGGCAAGTCCGATAGCGTGGATCCTGGCTTCTGCCCTGCTCCTTGTGATGTACCATTTTATTATGAAAGATCTGGACAGCCGCTTTAAAAGTAATGTAGAACGGGCGAAAAAGAGATTGTGAAGCAGAAGAAAGTACGTTATAATAAAGCCATGAGAAAGGATATCATGGCTTTTTTTCGTGGGCCGGATATCCGAGGGAACGGAAGGGGAACGGTTTATGAGAAAGTGGGTAACGGCGGCAGTTTGTTTTTTAATGATTTTTCTTCTGCATGGCCGGGTGGAAGGAGCGGGAAAACGAAAGATCGCCATTGATCCGGGACATCAGGGAAGCTGGGTTGACATGAGTGCTCAGGAAGCAGCGGCGCCCGGTTCTTCGGAGACGAAGGCAAAGGCAACAACGGGAACGGAGGGACGCTATTCCGGAGTTCCGGAATATGACCTGAATCTTCGCATTGCTTTGGCACTGAAGAGCGAACTTAGCGTAAGAGGCTACGAGGTAGTCATGACAAGAGAGGATAATGATACGGCCATCAGCAATCAGGAACGTGCCAAAATGGCCAATGCATCCGGAGCGGAGGCCTGTGTACGAATCCATGCGAATGGCAGTGATGACAGTTCGGTGTCCGGGGCACTGGCAATGGCTCCCTCAGAAGAAAACCCATATGTGGGGAAACTTTCTGCAGAGAGTGTCCGGCTTTCTCAGTGCGTGCTGGATTCCTATTGTGAGCAGACCGGTCTTACAAATGATGGTGTGATCTATGCGGATGATATGACAGGCATCAATTTCAGTGAGATTCCGGTAACCATTCTGGAAATGGGTTACATGAGCAATGAAGGCGACGACCTTTATATGACCTCTGAAGAAAATGAAACGGCTATGGTCCAGGGGATTGCGGATGGTATTGATCTTTATTTCAGTGAAACTCTGAGAAGCACATCGAAAACAACAGAGGACACGGCAGACAGAATGGATTTTTCCTCTCTGGAAGAGGAACTGGAGATGCTCTGGCTGAATGATCTGACAGCTTCCGGTGAACACTGGGCTGTGGAGGCTATGGATTTAAACACCGCTTCCTGTATGGAGATCAATTCCGGTGACTCCATGCAGTCAGCCAGTGTCATCAAGCTTTTTATCATGGGAGCCGTCTATGAACGGGCTGTTTACGCGGCAGAATGCGGCAAAGAGCTGATCCCCATGCAGGAGACTTATGATGGAGAATTAAAAGATCTTCTGACAGCCATGATCACGGTAAGTGATAATACGGCAGCCAATGAGCTGGTAAGCCGGCTTGGGCAGGGAGATTTTGATACCGGCGCAGCCGTAGTCAATGAATTCTGTAAGGATCATGGATATGCGGCAACTCATCTGGGACGGCGTTTTCTGGCTGAGAATCCTTCCGATGATAATTATACTTCTGTTGCAGACTGTACTTCTTTTCTTTCCGGTCTTTATAACGGAACACTTCTGAATGTGGAGGCTTCCGGAAAAATGCTGGAGCTGCTGGAAGGACAGACCGTAAAGGGAAAGATTCCCGCAGGTCTTCCAAACGGTGTGGAAACCGCCAATAAGACCGGAGAAATGCCGTCGGGTTACGGTCTTGGAAGTATTGAAAATGATGTAGCCATCGTTATGAATGGAAGATACCCTTATATTCTCTGCGTGCTTTCCAATGACATCGCAGATAACGGAAGCGCTCAGAGTGTGATCCGGGGAATTTCGGAGAGAACCTACCTGTTCTTTTCCGATGTGGTCCGGTCATAAAATCCATGGAAAGGAGGATTTTATATGAAAAAAGACAGGAAAAAGATGTGGCGACGTGTCCTCGAGTTTATCATAGCCGTACTTCTCGGCATGATTTTGCATGGTCTTGTCAGAAACCTGGTAGCGGAGGCCGATGCAAAGGCTTATGAGTTTATCGTCCCCGATGTGGATATCGAGTATCTGAGTTCAGCGGATATTCAGGATATGCCTCTGCAGGTGGTCTGCTATGCGAAAAACGAAATCTATGCCCGTCATGGACGGATGTTCCAGTCCCAGGAGCTGACCAATTACTTTGAAGAGCAGCTCTGGTATTACGGCTGCATCAGTCCCTCTGAATTTTCTTCTTCTGTTCTCAACGTCTACGAGACGGCCAATATCAAACTCCTTTCTGACCGGGAGAGCGCTCTTAGAAGCGGCGGTTATGTGCTGGATCAGCCGGGTTATGATTTTTCAGCGGTTTATCAGTATATTTACGGTAACATTTCCTATGAGGTGCAGAACGATTACTATGTATTTCCGGACAGCGATGCCAGATATCTTTCCAATGCGGATATCCAGGGCATGAGTGCCCAGGAATTATGTTATGGGAAAAACGAGATTTATGCCCGTCATGGACGGACTTTCCGTTCCTTGGAACTGACAGACTACTTTGCAACCAAATCCTGGTATTATGGAAGTGTAGCTCCGTCCGATTTCAATTCAGCTGTGTTCAATACCTATGAAAACAATAATATTAAGTTTCTGACGGATGCGGAAAATGCCCTGACCAATGGAAACGGTTATGTTCTGGACCAGCCTGGCTATAATATTTATGCGGTAGGGATTTCTGACTACTATTATGATGATGACCGGCTGGAGAACGATTTTATTTTCTATGACAGTGACACCCGTTATCTGACAGATGCGGAAGTAAAAGGTCTGCCTCTGCAGGTAGTCTGCTATGCGAAAAATGAGATTTATGCCAGAAGAGGCCGGATCTTCGATTCTCAGGAGCTGAACGATTACTTCTACTCCAAGCCTTGGTATTATGGAAGGATCCTCCCGGAGGACTTTTCTTCCGATGTGTTCAACAAATACGAGCTGGCTAATATCACTTTGCTGGATGGATACGAACGGGCACTGGATCCCAACGGCTATCAGCTCTACTGATACGACGAGAAGCCTGTTGTCAGGAAAAAAGCCTGGCAGCAGGTTTTTTCTATGTGATTCTCCATGAAAATCACATAAAGATGTGATAGACTGGAAGTCAATGGCGTAATAAAAGGAGAACTTATGGAAAAGATTCTGGTGGTAGAGGATGATGCGGATATTCAGGAGGTATTGAAAAACTATCTGATGGCGGAAGGCTATGAGGTGCGTCTGGCGGAGGACGGCGTGGAAGGTCTGGCGGCTTTTCAGAGTTGGGGGCCTGACCTCGTCCTTCTGGATGTGATGCTTCCGAAGGTGGACGGCTTTGCGGTGCTGGAACTGATCCGGAAAGAATCTCTGGTTCCGGTGCTCATGGTGACAGCCAGGGACAGCGTGGAGGATCAGGTACGAGGCTTTCATCTCCAGGCGGACGACTACATTCCGAAGCCTTTTGACATGCCGGTGCTGCTCTGTAAGATTGCTGCGGTCCTTCGCCGTACGGGCAGGACCGAGCAGAAAAAAGACCTGGTTTACGGTGGGTTGAAGTTAGATGAGGAAGGTCATCATCTTTTTAACGAAGGGCAGGAAGTGGAGCTCACCCAGAAAGAATTTGACCTTCTGAGGCTGTTTCTCAAGAACTCCGGCAGGGTTTTTACCCGGCAGAATCTTCTGGATCAGGTCTGGGGTGAGGACTATTTCGGGGACGAAAGGATCGTGGACACCCACATCAAGAACCTTCGGAAAAAACTGGGAAATCAGCTCATTGAGACTGTGAGAGGAGTGGGATACCGGCTTGAAAAGATTAAGAAGTAGTCTGACGCTGAAAATTTTTATTCTGACTCTGTTTCTTTTGCTGGCCATCAGCGGGATCACATATGCTTCGGTGGCCGTTTTTCTGCCCAAAACCTATCGAAATTCTCTGGAAAAAGACCTGGCGTCGGTCTCGGAATCCCTGAAGACGGAGCTGGAATCCTATGCTTCCATTGAGGAAGCGGAAAATTTTCTGGAGCTTTTCGAGCGGAACAATCAGGCTTCCGTGACAGTGCTGGATAAGGAAGGAAATCAGGTTTTTCCCGAGGTCGAGACGGAAGTCGCAGACACGGTGAGTACAGGAAGTGAAGAAAGTATGGTTGTGGAAGAAGACGGGCTTGTAACCTTCAGCGGAATTGCCGTCAGCGACGAGGCTGCGGAGGAGCTGGGGGATGACACTTACGGAGTTACGGTTTCAGATGCGGGGTATTTTACCCTGAGCACCAGCTATCCTTCCGCTGTGAAAAGCTATAAGGTTACGGTGGGCGGAAAAGCTTACACGCTCCTGGTGGTGGGAAATATGGAGGCGGTAAGTCAGGCGGCAGCCATCATCAAGAGGATTTTTCCGATGGTGTTGGGTATCACTCTTCTCATCGCCTTTTTCTGTGCCATTCTGGCTTCCTGGTATCTGGTACGGCCGATTCTCCGTCTGAGCTGGGTGTCGAGAAAGATGGCGGCTCTGGATTTTGGCGAACACTGTGAGGAAAAGAGAAAAGACGAGATCGGCGTTCTGGCAAAGAACCTAAACGAGCTTTCCGACAGTCTTTCCACCGCGCTCTCGGATCTTCGCTCTGCCAATGAGGAGCTGAAGCTCTTTTTCGCGGCGGCCTCCCATGAGCTGAAAACGCCGGTGACGATCCTCAAAGGCCATCTCGGCGGCATGCTGGAGGGCGTGGGGGAGTACCGTGATCATGAGCGGTATCTTCAGCGGTCCTATGAGGTGACGGAAACCCTGGAGACCATGGTAAAAGAAATCCTGACGATTTCCCACATGGGAACCGGAGCCTGGAAAACAGAGAGAAAGAAAACGGATCTGGCGGAGCTTTTCCGGCAGGAGACGGCAGAGGTCTGGGAGCTTCTGGAGGAAAAAGAGATGGAGCTTACCGGGGAGATTCCGGAGCATGCCTATGCGCTGGCGGATTCCGAAGGGATGAAAAAAGTCTTCCAGAACTTTCTCACCAATGCGATCCGTTATTCGCCGAAAGGGGCGAAGCTGACGGTCTGTTTTTCGGAAAAGGGCTTTTCTCTGGAAAATGAAGGGACTTCCATTCCGGAGGAAGCCCTGCCGAAGCTTTTTGAGGCTTTTTACCGGGTGGAAGATTCCCGCAACCGCAAATCTGGAGGAAGCGGCCTGGGGCTCTACATTGTTCGGATGATTCTGGATGCCCACGGGGCGGCTTACGGGGCAGAAAACACGGCCGGAGGCGTCCGTTTCTGGTTTCGATTGAAGGAAAATCACACAGAATCCACACAAAGGCTCCCTGAAACTCCCATAAAGACGCGCTAAGATAGGGACAACAGAAATGAGAAAAACATTTCTGGAAAAAATAAAAACAGGAGCGTGATTTTTTATGAAGAAAAGATTAGCAGTATTGGTGGCAATGGGAACCCTGGCAGCTTTCTCTCTGGGAGCGGAGGCAAAGACTTATGCGGTGGAGGATGAGGACGGAAATACAAAATATATCACCGTATACGACGGAAAGGTGGAGACGACCACAGAGGAGGATGAGGAGATTAAGACAGAAGACAGCGACCTCTATGACTGGGAAGCGGGGGAGGCTGTCGATGACGGGACATTGGATGCCTATGCCGTGAGCGAGTCCACCTATGTCACTGGAGACTCGGAAGGCACCATGGATGAAGAAGAGTTTTTAAAGGCTGAGCAGAAGCGCATCGTTGAATATGAAAAACTGGGAATCCAGTGTAAATATGGTGTTTATACCTGGAAAGGAGACAATGTTAATGTCATTCTGGATGATGACGGTTCCATTTCCACCTGGTCTGACGGCGGTTCCAAAGCCGACCGCGTTTACCTTCATATCGTGAGAGATAAGGACGGAAAAGCCACAGAGGTGGAGGCAGTTACAGCCAGAGAAATTCTGGAGAAGATCGCTGAGCAGGATCTTAAGAAGACCGACAAAGAGTAAAAAATCTATTATAGAAGATTTTCAGGAAATCCGCAGACTTGGTTTTTACTATGTTGATAAAACGAAACTGATCGAACAGCTTCTTGAAAGCTGGGGAAAGGTCAATCTCTTTACCAGGCCCCGGCGTTTTGGAAAAACTTTGAATATGAGTATGCTCCGCTACTTTTTCGAGATCGGAACAGACAGGACGCTGTTTGATGGCCTTTATATTTCTAAGAACAAACAGTTCTGCGATAAGCTGGTTATCCCAAATAAAGAAGTCAGAGAAGTGTATAAGCTTCAGATACAGGAGTGGTTCAGCCATACGGTTCTGAGCAATACAGGGCAGCTGACAGCTTTCTGGACTGCGGTTGAAAAAGGAAATACGGAGTCGATAGAAAAATATCTGAATCGGACACTCAGTAATTCCATCAGTGTTTTTGATACAAAAGCACCGGAAACAGAAAAAGAAAACTCTTATCATACCTTTTTGGTTGGTCTTTTGGCTGGAAATTCTGACTGGCTGGTGAAATCGAATGTAGAAGCAGGAGAAGGCTTTGCTGATATTGTTGTGGAAACAGAAAATCCGGATAGCGGAATTATTTTTGAACTCAAGTATTCGAGGATAGCAGCTGGTCTGGATAAAGCCTGTGAAAAAGCAATTGCACAGATGAAAGATCGAAGGTATGAGGAATACCTGAAAAATGACGGTCGGCATGACCTGCTGTTTTATGGCGTGGCTTTTTATAAGAAGCGATGCAAAGTTATCGTGGAAGAACAAAAAGAAAAATAACATTTTGGCTCATTGGTGATGGTACGCTGATGAGCTTTTTTCATGCAATTTCATAGAATGACAGAATGTGTCCAGAAGAAAGTGTAAAATGGAGTCAGATCAGATAAGCAGCAGAAGGAGAAAGGGAGAGCGCTTATGAAAGAAAACGGGGATCTGCTTCAGAAAAAGGTAAATACGTTGATCAGCACGGAAAAAGGAGAGGATTTTCTGAAGCTTTATCTGGAAAAAATGGAAGCGGACAAGAAAAACGCTTTTCTGGACGGTTATCGATACGCCATCCGCGTGCTGGAAGAAGGACTGATCGACAACAGGCAAACATAAAAATCATATTTTTTTACAGATGTCAGAAATGATCTGCTGGATATGTGCCAGTTCCTGATCGGTGAGACCGGAAACTTCGATATATTTCCGTTGATCCAGTTCAAGAAGGTAATCCGTACTGACAGAGAAAAAAGCTGCAATTTTTACAAGCATTTCAATAGAAGGAAGAATATTATTGTTTTCCCAGTTGGATATGGTCTGCTTGGATACATGAAGCTCGCTGGCCAGCTGTACCTGGCTGATATTGTGAGAAACCCGCAGGGATTTTATGACATCACCGAACATAGAGAACCTCCTTAAATTTTGACTTTATAGTATTTAGTGTATCTGTAAAAAGATATATTTACTAAATACTAAAGTATTGCTATAATGGATTACAAAAGAAAAATTGCTTTGAAAATCAGAAGTGTTATGCTATAATTTTATAAACATATTAGAAAAATAGTAATAGAAATTCTAAACAAACGATAAAAATATTCTTAATTGCGAGAATATTTGAAACCATGTGCATGATACGATTTTGAACGCAGATAAGCATTCCCACTCTTCAAGTGCGCGGAACACTAAGCGACGGGTGAGGGGGGATGCTTATGTCAGTGGGAGTTGAAAGTTCC
>OLQE01001509.1_pt1 | contig 12454 bp, 9 predicted proteins | sample 1643161 | NCBI WGS metagenome assembly OLQE01 (sample SAMEA3136650, study PRJEB25190) | human gut metagenome | reverse complement strand
GCGTTGCCGAGGTATTGTGTATGGAAGCACGGAATCTTGGGGTAAAGATCAAGACCAACCAAAAAGTACAACGTGTTTTTAAGGAACAGGATATCTGGAAGGTTCAGGTAGAAGGCTGGATATACGAGGGTGAAGCAGTTATTCTTTCCAATGGTTCCAAAGCTTCTGCAATTTCCGGTTCCGATGGCAGCGGTTATGAGCTTGCCGCAGCACTGGGACACAGGCTCATAGAGCCTCTCCCGGCTTTAACTGCCCTGAAATGCAGGAATACAGGCTTTTCCGGCTGGGCAGGTGTCCGCACAGAAGGCAGAATTACGCTGCTTGTGGATGGGAAAAAAGTCACAGAGGAAACAGGAGAACTACAGCTTACTGATTATGGCGTATCTGGAATTCCGGTGTTTCAGGTCAGCCGATACGGAATCCGTGCACTGAAACAGGGAAAAAATGTGACTCTGATTTTAAATTTTCTGCCAGAATTTTCCCGGGAACAGTTGAAAGCTTTTCTGAAAATACGAAAGGAAAACTGCCCCTATAAAGGAAAAAAAGACTTTTTGACCGGACTTTTCCCGGATAAGCTTGCAAAAGTGCTTTTGTCAGCAAATGATCTGGAAGAAGCAATCAGCAGCTATCCGCTTAAAGTGACTGGTTATCAGTCTTTTGAACAGGCACAGGTGTGCTCTGGCGGCGTTGATACTACGCAGGTTAACGCCCGGACCTTGGAATCCACACGAAATTCAGGCCTATATTTCGCAGGAGAACTATTGGACATTGATGGGAAATGTGGCGGTTACAATCTGCAGTGGGCCTGGTCCAGCGGTTATGTTGCAGGAGTGAATGCCAGCAAAATGTCAGAGCGTGTTTGAAAAAGGAGAATAACATGATTCGAATTATCCAGCTGAAACTTTCAATTAATCATACCCCGGAAGAGCTAAGCCAAAAGATCCGTAAGGAGCTTCGTCTGAAAAATGAAGGCTTCACTTACGAAATAGTGAAGCAGTCACTGGATTGCCGTCATAAAGAGGATAAAAAATTTGTTTATACGGTAGATGTGTCTTTGCAGGATAAAAACCAGGAAAGCAAGATCTTTCGAAGAGTTCATGATAATAACATTATGTCAACCAAGAAAAAGGAATACATATTTCCATCTCCTGGTGAAGAGGAACTGAAATATCCGCCGGTCATTGTAGGAAGCGGACCTGCTGGAATTTTTTGTGCCTGGTATCTGGCGAAGGCCGGTTATCGCCCCCTGGTTCTGGAACGAGGAGAGGAAGCGCATGTCCGTCAGAAGACGGTCGAGAATTTCTGGAAAAATGGCGTACTGGATCCGGATTCCAATGTGCAGTTTGGGGAAGGTGGTGCTGGTACTTTTTCTGACGGAAAATTAAATACTCTGGTAAAAGATCCTTCAGGAAGAAATCATGAAGTACTGAAGCGTTTCGTGCAGGCGGGTGCACCGTCAGAAATTATCTATCAGCAGAAACCACATCTTGGTACAGACGTGCTGGTTGGCGTGGTGGAGACTCTTCGCCATGAAATTGAGGAAATGGGCGGCAAATTCCAGTTCCGTTCCAAAGTGACAGATCTTTTTTTTGAAAACAGTCAGTTAAAAGAAATTGAGATAAATGGGGAAAAAAGGATTCCGGCCCAGGTATGTGTGCTGGCAGTTGGACACAGCGCAAGAGATTCCTTTTTCATGTTTGAGAAAAAAGGAATCTATATGGAACCAAAATCTTTTGCAGTAGGTGTACGTATGGAACATCCACAGTCCATGATCAATCTGGCTCTTTATGGGGAAGAGGAAAACGAGAAACTTGGAGCTGCTGCTTATAAAGTTACCCACACATGTGAAAATGGCCGTGGTGTTTATTCTTTTTGTATGTGTCCGGGCGGTTATGTAGTAAACGCTTCTTCAGAACCGGAGATGCTTGCTGTAAATGGTATGAGCTATCAGGCCAGGGACAGCCGCAATGCAAACAGTGCGCTGATCGTATCGGTGACTCCGGCTGATTTTCCAGAAGAGGGTCCACTGGGCGGTGTAGCATTCCAGCGCAGTCTGGAACGCGCAGCGTGGAAAGCTGGAAATGGTAAGGTTCCGGTACAGTTGTTTGAGGATTATCAGAAGCATAAGCCGAGTACAAGACTTAAAGATGTAGAACCTTGTATCAAGGGCGCCTGTGTTCCAGGTGATGTGCGCAGTATTTTTCCAAAAGAGATCGGTGATTCCATAGAAGAGGGTGTTCTTGCCTTTGGAAAAAAAATCAAAGGCTTTGACCGTCCTGATGCAGTGTTGTCCGGCGTGGAAAGCAGAACATCATCTCCGGTGCGTATTGTCCGTGATAAGGATTCCCTGGAAGCAAACTATGAGGGGATTTACCCCTGTGGGGAAGGCGCTGGATATGCAGGCGGGATTACTTCTGCTGCTATGGATGGCATAAAAGTAGCGGAAGCTGTTTCTAAAAAGTTCAGAAATTTTTAGGAGAGAGTGTACATCTCTCCTTTTTTATGCTAAAATGAGTCTGCATTGTGAAACACAGTGCGGGGGAAATTGTCTTTGTGTCTCGGGGAATAAGAAGTATCTGCTTATTATGGCATGAAGAACAGTCCCATTACTGTTCATTGGCAAAGCTGTGCGAAGTAAGTTTCAGGTATGGCGTGAGCAGTATCCTGTCAGTCCTGGAGAACTGCAGGTGAAAGATATGAATGAAATGAAACAGACCATCAGAGAACTGCCGGAGTCGTCACGTCCTTATGAGAAATGTCTGCAGTGGGGACCATCCGTGCTCAGCGACAGCGAGCTTCTGGCAGTGATCCTGAGAAGCGGTGTACAAGGCTGCAATTCTCTTGTACTCGCCAATCAAATCTTAAGTCTTACGAAAGATACCTCCTATCCGGGACTTCTGGGACTTTTACATATGTCCATTCCGGATCTGATGAAGGTGAACGGAATCGGGAAAGTCAAGGCCGTCCAGCTGAAATGTATCGGGGAGCTTTCCAAGCGGATGGCGTCTGCTGTTGCCAGACCAAGACTTTCTTTTAACGAACCCATCACGATAGCAAAATACTATATGGAACGTCTCCGGCACGAAGAGCAGGAAATATTGATAGTTATGCTGCTGGATGGAAAAAACCATTTTCTTGGTGAGCAGATGCTTTCCCGGGGAACTGTGAATTCAACGCTGATCACTCCCAGGGAGGTTTTTATGGAAGCATTGAAGTTTCACGCTGTAAGTGTGATCCTGGTTCATAACCATCCAAGCGGAGATCCTACGCCCAGTGAATGTGATAAGAAAATTACAGAGCGTATTTACCGGTCTGGGGAGATTCTTGGGGTGAAGCTTCTGGATCACGTTGTGATCGGTGACCAGAGATACATTAGCTTTAAAGAACAGGGAATGATGCCGGAGGAATGATCAGCCGGAAGTGCTGACGCCGTCTGTAAACCAGTGGCGGGTATTTGTTTTTGCAGGGCATAGTAATGATGAAGGGACAGATATATGCTGTTTGAAAAAACATATGGAATAGACCTTGGAAGCAGTTCCGTCAAGGTCTATTCCATGATTCGAAATAAAAGCTACATTGAGAAGAACATGATTGCGGCCAAGGGCCGCAAAATCATAGCCGTGGGCAACGAAGCGTATGAAATGTTTGAGAAAGCACCCTCTGATATTTCCGTAAGTTCGCCGATGGCTTTTGGTATGATTGCCAATCTGGAACTGCAGGAAATTGTACTTTACAGTATGATGAAAAAAATTGATAAAATTCTGGGAATAGGCTCTGTCATGTACTTTGCAGTTCCTCTGGACATGACTGCTATTGAAAAAAGAGCTTATTATCAGGTGGCGAATGGACATTGGCTGCGGAAGAACAGGGTTTACATGGTAGAGGCTCCTATTGCAGATGCCATAGCTATGGGTGTGGATCTGGAGAACAATGCAGGAAGCATGATCGTAAATATTGGTGCCCAGAGTACGAATTTTTCCATTGTTACGGGAGGCCGTATTATCATAAATAAGAAGATTCCAATTGGCGGACGTCAGATGAATGAGGCAGTGTGCAGTGAAGTACGCAAGCGTTATAATCTTCAGATCGGCACCCGTACAGGGAAGCGGCTGAAGCTGGTAATGGGACGGCTTGCAGACCAGCATAAGCAGGCACGTAAGGTTGTAGGAATTGACAGTGTTTCCGGTCTTCCCAGGGAAGAGGTTATTTCTGCCTATGTAGTCAATGCGGGAATCATGAACTGTGTCAATGAGATCGGTGCCCAGATGAAAGTTTTTCTGGAACGTATCCCGCCGCAGATCTCCTACCACATTGCGAAAGAAGGCATTTTCCTTACCGGAGGGAGCACCAGAATCCCTCATATTGATACATATCTGGCAAGTTATACAGGCTATTCTTTTAACCTGTCAGATCTTTACGAAACTTCAGCTGTCAAAGGGCTGGAGAAGATCATCCACGACAAAGAACTTCGTAAATGGGCTCAGCCCATCACACAAAGAAAATTATAGTAACTGTGAAGGTACTGAACAGTTATAAATCATAAATTTTTAGGGGTGCCATTTTATGAAAAACCTTAAGAAAAAATTTCGATTTCGCATAAATCTGAAAAGTAAACATTTGCTGGCGATTATGACACTTTTCTGCCTGAGCTGTATTGTTGCTACATTTGCTTCAGGAATTTCCACAGCTCCTTTGCAGGAAACAGCAGGAATTGTCATAGTTCCTTTTGAAAAAAGCATTGAAAAGATCGGCAGTATGGTCCGTTCCGTCAGGGACAGCTTCAAGGACAAACAGGATCTGCTTTTTGAAAATGAAGAGCTGAAAGCAGAACTGGACAGCCTGACTACACAGAATAACAAACTGATCCAGGATCAAGGGGAATATCAGAGACTGAAAGAGCTTTACAATTTGGACCAGACCTATGAGGACTATCCGAAGGTAGCTGCGACTATCATTTCCAAAGATCCTGGAAACTGGTACGATACCTTTATGATCAACAAAGGTTCTGATGATGGGATAAGGGTCGATAATAATGTGATCGCAGGCAAGGGGCTTGTTGGAATTGTCACAGAAGTGGGTTCCTCCTGGGCTACTGTCCGTTCCATTATTGATGACAGCAGCAGTGTAAGTGCCATGACAGTAAGCACTTCTGATAACTGTATTGTAAACGGAGACCTGGAACTGATTGATGAAGGAAAGCTTCGCTTTGAGCAGCTTTATGATCAGGAGAACAAGGTGACTGTCGGGGAACGTATTGTCACTTCCAATATCAGTGAGAAATTTGTAGAAGGATTGTTTATCGGCTATGTAAGCGAAGTGCAGGTAGACAGCAATAACCTGACTAAGACAGGAACCATTGTAACACCTGTGGATTTCCTTCATTTGAAGGATGTATTTGTTATTACTGTGAATAAGCAGGATCTGGTAGACGGAACCGCGCAGGTGGAAGGTAATTCTGACAGCGGCAGTTCTGACAGTACCTCTGGCGACAGCAGTCAGGAGAGTAGCGACAATACTGACGGCAGTGCAGCAGACGGACAGGAGGGCGCAGATGAAGGGTAAGATTGTCTATTTTCTTACGATCGTAATATGTTTTCTTCTGCAGTGTACGGTTATGGATCTGATTTCTATTGGCTCTGTAACTCCTAATCTGATGCTGGTTTTCTGTGTATCCATGGGGCTTATGCGCGGGCGCAAAAGCGGCCTTTGGGCAGGATTTTTTTCAGGGCTTTTTGTGGATCTGTTCTTTGGATCCGTATTTGGATTTTATGCTTTGATCTATATGTATATTGGTTATTTAAGTGGATATGCGCACAGGATTTATTACGATGATGATGTGAAGGTTCCTATGTTTCTGACTGCAATTGCAGATCTTTTATATAATCTGTCTGTTTATGGGTTGCAGTTCCTCCTAAGAGGCAGACTGGGACTTGGGACTTATCTGTACAGGATCATTATCCCGGAAATGTTTTACACGGTATTTATTACCTTGATTGTATACCGGATTTTCCGTTACATAAACTATCACTACATGAACATAACCAGGAAAGAAAGTGAGTCTATTTGGGTACTAAAATAAAACGAATTTTCAAAAAAATCAGTTTAAAACGAACAACAGTCCTGATCTTGGTATTTGTGATAATGTCAGTTGTTCTGGTGCGTAGATTATTTGATCTGCAGATTATTCAGGGAGAGGATTACATCAGCAAATTCCAGGCAAGGACAACCAAAGAGCGTGTGCTCAAGAGCACCCGCGGAAATATTCTGGACAGAAATGGTGATATTCTTGCATCTAATGTGCTTTCCTATTCTCTGACACTGGAGGATAATGGAACTTACACTTCTACAAGGGAGAAGAATCTTACATTAAATGGTGTAGCCTATCAGGTGCTTCAGATTCTTCACAGCAACGGAGATGATATTACCCATTCCTTCCATATTGTGGTAGATAAGAATGGAGAGTATGCTTTTGATGTTGCTGAGGGCTTTACCCTGAACCGTTTCCGTGCTGATATTTATGGACAGGCATTGATCGATGATTTGAAAGATGAACAGAAGACGGCGACTGCGGATCAGATGATGGAGTTTCTCACTGGTTCCGAGAAATTTTCTATCGTTCTTAGCGGTGATCGTGCTTATACAGAGGATGAACTGACCTCCCATGGTCTGCCTCTTACTTTGACCAAGCAGGAAATGCTTGATATTGCAACTATCCGCTACGAACTGAATACCAACAGCTTTAAGAAATATATGCAGGTTACCATTGCTACCAATGTCAGTGAAAAGTCGGTAGCTGCGATCATGGAGAATAAGACCGGACTGCAGGGAATTGATGTGGTTGAGGATTCCATCCGCCAGTATATTGATGATGAAAGTATGGCACCAATCCTTGGCTATACAGGTAAGGCTTCTTCCGAGGAGCTGACAGAGCTTCGGAAACAGAATCCGGATTATTCCAATGATGCGATCGTAGGTAAAGCAGGAATTGAGCAGTATATGGAACTTACCCTTCAGGGAACAGACGGCAAGGAGACGGTTTCTGTTGATAACCTTGGAAAGGTTCTGAAAATTGACGAGGATACCAAAGTAGAGCCGGTTGCGGGAGATGATGTGCAGCTTACTATTGAAACTGACTGGCAATCGGCAATCTATCAGATCCTCAAACAGCGTGTGGCTGGTGTTCTTCTGACGAAAATTGATGCGGCAAAGACTTTTGATTACACGTATGTCACAGATGCCAGTCAGATCCGTATTCCTATTTATGATGTATACAATGCCCTGATTTCCAACAGTGTGATTGACATCACCAAATTCAGCAATGAGGATGCCTCTGACATAGAAAAAAATTTATATGCCAAATTTCAACAAAAGCAGCAGAGAGTTTTTGATACAATAAGCACGAAGCTGAATGGCTCAAACCCGCCAGCCTATAAGGATGAAGATGAAGAAACACAGGAATATCTGTCTTACATCTGTAATGACCTTCTTAGAGACACGCTTGGAATTATTTCCAAAGATGCCATTGATACATCAGATGCTACTTACAAGGCCTGGACAACAGATGAAACCATCAGCCTGAAGGATTACCTGACTTATGCCACAAGCCAGGGCTGGATCGACATCAGCAGCTTTTCACCGGAAGGAGAGTATCTGGATTCTGAGGAAATTTATCAGGCACTGACAGCATATATTATCGACTATCTCAGTACAGATACTGGATTTTCCAAGCTCCTTTACAAATACATGCTGCAGGAAGATACAATTTCCGGACAGGAAATCTGCCTGGTGCTTTATGAGCAGGGAGTCCTTGACAAAAATGATGATGATTATGAGAATCTGGCTTCCGGAGCAATGGGAGCTTATGATTTCATGATCAACAAGATATACACTCTGGAGATAGAGCCTGCACAGCTGGCATTAATGCCATGCTCAGCGTCCGCTGTGGTTGTAGATGTAAAGACTGGAGATGTAGTTGCACTTGTTTCCTATCCCGGATATGACAATAATCGTCTGACCAATGATATGGATACAGATTATTATGCAAAACTGGCACTTGACCAGTCCAGTCCGTTCTTCAATAAAGCGACCCAGCAAACCACTGCACCAGGTTCCACTTTAAAGCTTCTTTCAACAATTGCAGGAATGGAAGAAGGAATTATTGACGAAGGTACATATATTGAATGTACCGGAACTTTTGACTATGTAGATCCGCCTATTAATTGCTGGTATAAGAATGGTCATGGAAGTCTGGATATCCGTACAGCAATCGAGCAGTCATGTAACTATTTCTTTAACATGATCGGTTTTCAGCTGGGAAAAGTTGGGGACAATGAGTTCTCCGAGGTGCAGAGTCTGAATAAGCTTCAGGAATATGCCTCATTGATCGGTCTGGATCGGAAGACTGGAATCGAGCTCTCAGAGGCAACTCCGAAGGTTTCCGATGCCAAAGCAGTTCCATCCTATATGGGACAGGGAAATAACCTGTTTACTACATCTGAATTGGCTCGTTATGCTACTGTTATGGCTACTTCCGGGAATGTATTTAAACTGACCCTTCTGGACAAAGTAATGGACCCGAAGGGAGATGTGATCCAGGAGTATGAGCCGGAAATCGAGGATGTGGTAAATATTTCTTCAAATATCTGGGATGTGATCCATGATGGTATGCGTCGTGTGATCCAGACTCATTCCCAGTTTGACGGTCTTGGAGTAGAAGTGGCAGGTAAAACCGGTACAGCAGAGCTGGATCTTCGCCATCCAAACCATGGTCTGTTTGTCGGTTATGCGCCGGCTTCTGATCCGGAGTATGCAGTGGCAATCCGTATTGCCAATGGTTATAGCTCCGGTAATGCATGTCTGATTGCTAATGATATTTTTAAATATATGTACAATCTTGCAGATAAAGATTCTATTCTCACAGGTATTGCTTCTACAGATACCAGTGATACATCGAATGACTAAAAACGATTTTGCTGCTGTTCATAGTCTGATCAGCAGTACTGGATATGCCTGCCGGGAGTGTTCCGGCAGGCATATCCATAAGAGAAATACCAGGATTTTGGAACATTTTGTTTAGGAGGAATCAGAAGAAATGGGTGAAGTCATTGTCATTACATCCGGAAAAGGCGGTGTAGGAAAAACCACTACAGTTGCCAATATAGGAACTGGTCTGGCTATGATGGGAAAGAAAACCGTGGTTGTGGATACGGATATTGGTCTTCGTAATCTGGATGTTGTGCTTGGGTTGGAGAACCGGATCGTATATAATCTGGTAGATGTGGTGAATGGAAGCTGCCGTCTGAAACAGGCTCTGATCAAAGACAAGCGGCATCCGGAGCTCTATCTGCTGCCATCTGCGCAAACTAAGGATAAAACCGCCGTATCACCGGAACAGATGATCAAACTGACGGATGATCTGCGAGAAGAGTTTGATTATATATTGCTGGACTGTCCGGCTGGAATTGAGCAGGGATTTAAGAATGCCATTGCAGGTGCAGATAAAGCTCTTGTAGTGACGACCCCGGAGGTATCTGCAATTCGCGATGCGGATCGTATCATTGGTCTTTTGGAAGCAAATGATCTGCGGGATATCCATCTGATCATCAACCGTCTTCGTCCTGACATGATCGCCAGGGGAGATATGATGTCTGTGGATGATGTGACAGAGATTCTGGCTGTAGATCTGATTGGAACTCTTTTAGATGACGAGCAGATTGTGATAGCAACCAATCAGGGAGAGCCTCTTTCTGGTAAAAATTCTCAGGCAGAGGAGGAATACCGGAATATTTGTAAACGGCTTATGGGCGAGGAAGTTCCCTTTGCAGAACTCAGACAGAAGAAAGGTATGTTTTCGCGACTGTTTAAAAGACATTGATATTCAGGTAATAATTAGTTACGCAAAATAGCATGTTGGTTGTTTATAATAATGTTATGTCAACTAATGCTCTGAAATGGAGGGATTTTGCATGAAGACCTTTTTAAATGAAAGAAGGCGTTCAGCAGGATATGCTCGCGACAGGATGAAACTTCTTCTTATCTCAGAACGCATAGAATGCTCTCCACAGATGATGAAAATGTTAAAAAGCGATCTGGTACATACAGTAAAGAAGTATGTGACCATAGAGGAAACTAAAGTGAAAATACAGATATCACAGGAACCGCCTGTTTTAATGGCGTATATTCCTGTGTTGACGAAAAAGGACAGATAAATTTATGATTAAACAGTATAAGCTACGTTTTTACAATTTTAAACTAGTGATCCTTCTGACTGCGATCAGTCTGTTTGGAGTGCAGCTGGTAGCAAGTGCATCGCCAGATCTTCGAAATAAACAGCTTTTGGGCGTTGTGATGGGGCTTGTGTTGCTGGTGATCTTATCGTTAATGGATTATTCCTGGATATTGAATTTCCAGTGGATCATGTATGGTTTTAATCTGCTTATGCTTATTGGTGTACGATTGTTCGGAAGTGAGGCTGGAGGTGCGTCCAGATGGCTGGATATCGGTGGCTTCCGTTTTCAGCCTACCGAGCTTTCCAAAGTTATTATTATTCTGTTTTTTGCCAAGTTTTTTATGGACCATGAAGATGATATCAATACTTTCAGGGTGTTGGCAGAATCAGTGCTCCTTCTGGCTGTTCCATTGGCTCTTATTTATGCACAGCCGGATATGAAAAATACCATTACGGTAACCATTATTTTCTGTATTCTGCTGTATATAGCAGGACTGAGTTACAAGATCATCGGAGGTGCGATTCTGATCGCGGTTCCCCTTCTGATCATATTTTTGTCTATTGTTGTGCAGCCAGATCAGACTTTGATCAAGGATTATCAGAGAACACGTATTATGTCTTTCCTTTACCCGGAAAACGAGGAATACCAGGAGGATATTGAACAGCAGAATAACTCGAAGACGGCTATTGCCTCCGGAGAACTGGTTGGGAAAAAGCTTACCGGGGATGACCAGGTTTCTTCTGTAAATGCTGGAAACTTTGTTGCAGAGAACCAGACCGACTTTATCTTCGCAGTTGCCGGAGAGGAGTATGGATTTATAGGATGTACGACTTTGGTCGCATTATTGCTGTTGATTTCAGTTGAATGTATCAGGATGAGCCTCAGGGCCAAGGATCTGGCCGGGAAGATTATCTGTTGCGGAATTGGCAGTGTTGTAGCTATTCAGAGTTTTTTGAATATCTGCGTTGCTACTGGACTGGCACCGAATACTGGTACGCCTCTTCCTTTTGTAAGTTATGGTCTGACTTCCCTGGTCAGCTTGTTTATCGGTATGGGGCTTGTGATGAATGTAGGTCTGCAGAGCAGTACTTATAATAAAGAACTTAAGAGAAAAGAAATTGATAAGAAAGAGGAATATTTATGACAGCCGCAAAAAAGAAGAACTCAAGACGTAAACAGGCAAGATTTCGAAGTTCCAGAAGAAAGAGGACCAGAAATACTGTTCTTTTACTGTTGCTTTTGGTTGTGCTTGGCGGTACTGGGATCGGTGCAATTTATGTTCTCCGAAATGGAACTGTTTTTGATAAGCTGGAGGAGGCATATGTAGCTTCCAGAGAGTTTTCTGGTGGAATTACAGACTTAGACAGCCTGAGAGCTGATGGTTTTGCTAAGAATTTGTGTGTGGTCGTATCAGATGTTCCGATGGATGGTGTTTCCCTTGGGGAAAACCAGAAAGGACTTCTTCTGGATCTGGATGACAGAAAGGTGCTTTATTCCAAACAGGCACTTCAAAAGGTATACCCGGCAAGTATCACCAAGATCATGACAGCTATGCTGGCACTGAAATATGGAAATATGGATGACGTAGTAACCATTACACAGGAGAATCTGAATCTGGAGGAGGGTTCACAGGTTTGCGGCTTTTGGGCAGGTGACCAGGTGACTATGGATCAGCTTCTTCATTGTCTGCTGGTTTATTCAGGTAATGACGCAGCAGCGGCTATTGCAGAGCATGTGGGTGGTTCTACAGATGGGTTTGTGGAGATGATGAACAGTTATGCCAGGGAACTTGGCTGTACCGGAACTCATTTTACCAATCCTCATGGACTGCAGGATGAAAACCATTATACCACTCCCTATGATATCTATCTGATGTTAAAGGAAGCTTTGAATTATCCAGAGTTTACTCAAATTACACAGTCCGGATCTTATACAGTAGAATATACTCATGCGGACGGAAGCAGTGCAAGTACCACATTACTTGCCACAGACCATTATCTCACAGGAGAAGCTACCCCTCCTAAGAATGTGACTATTCTGGGTGGAAAGACCGGTACTACGGACAATGCAGGTAACTGTCTGGCGTTGCTGAGCCAGAATGCTTATGGAAAGCCGTACATTTCCATTGTAATGGGTGCCTCCACAAAAGACGAGCTTTATGAGCAGATGTCGTCCCTTTTGCAGAATATAAACTAGTATAGTATCCATCTAGTAATAATAGTTTA
>OLQE01001508.1_pt1 | contig 12461 bp, 9 predicted proteins | sample 1643161 | NCBI WGS metagenome assembly OLQE01 (sample SAMEA3136650, study PRJEB25190) | human gut metagenome | reverse complement strand
ATAAAGATCTGTCTGGAAAGCAAGTATTTCATCGCGCGTGATATCGCTTGCTTCTTCTACTTGATAAGCTTCTTTCAAAAAAGATAGATAATCGTTCAGGTCGTCTTGATATGCGCGCACCGTAGCAGGTGAAGCGCCTCGCTCCGCAACCAAGTACCCTATAAAATCCTGAACGAAAAACATAACGTTTCTAAAATACCAATAATTCTCATTCTTTTGATAATTATGCCGCGAATCGAACAGGTTTCGTATCAGATAGGCGTTTTACAATTGCCCTAGATAATTGCTTTAGAGACGCGTAAACAACGCAACGTTTTCGCTTATCCCTGCTGTTTTGCATGAGCAGCACCAACAAATCCCACAAATAAAGGATGGGGATTGGTGGGGCGACTCTTAAATTCAGGATGACCTTGGCTGGCAATAAACCATGGATGATCGGGCAACTCTATCATTTCGGTTAAACGCCCATCAGGAGAAAGTCCGCTAATACACAAACCCGCATCCGTCAAAACGCTACGAAACGTATTGTTCACCTCATAACGATGGCGATGGCGCTCGTAAATTATTTCCTCACCATAAACCTTGTACGCAAGAGAATCCTTATCAAGCTTGCAAGGATATGCCCCTAAGCGCATGGTGCCACCCTTGTCTTCAACATCTTCTTGTTCAGGCATTAAATCAATAACAGGATACTGTGCGGTTTCATCAAATTCCGCAGATGTTGCACCGCTCAATCCTGCAACATGACGAGCAAATTCGCATACCGCTGCTTGCAATCCCAAACAAATACCTAAAAAGGGAACTTTGTACTCACGCGCATATTGAGCCGCAACAATTTTTCCCTCAAAAGCACGCTGACCAAAACCACCAGGAATAAGAATGCCATCCATTGATCCCAATACTTCTTCAACGTTTTCTGCACTAAGCTCTTCTCCATCCACTAAATGGATAGCAGCATGCACTCCATTTGCTACCGCAGCATGACCCAACGCTTCGATGATTGATAAGTAGGCATCAGGCAAACTAACATACTTACCCACAACCGCTATCTGCACTTCTCCTTCGCAAGCTTCAGAAGCAGCAAGAAAACGATTCAGCGGCGAAAGATCTATTTCACCAACAGGCAAGTCCAGACGATTCAGTACCTGAACATCGAAGTTTTGATCACAAAGGGTTAAAGGAACCTGGTAGATTGAAGGCGCGTCTGCGCAGGCAAGCACATGTTCCGCTTCAACATCACAAAACAGCGCAATCTTTTCGCGAACTTGATCAGTTATTTCATGATCCGATCGGCACACAATAAAATCAGGCTGAACACCAAGCGAACGCAGTTCTTTTACGCTGTGTTGAGTGGGTTTTGTTTTCACCTCATGAGCGGCCGCAATATAAGGAACCAAGGTTACGTGCACAAAGCAAACGTCACCTTCAGGACGCTCTTTCTTAAACTGACGCGCCGCCTCGATAAAAGGTAGCGATTCAATATCGCCTATCGTGCCACCAATTTCAGATATTACAATGTCGGCATTCGATTGATCGGCAATGCGGCGAAGACGATCTTTGATGGCCTCCGTTACATGGGGAATAACTTGAACTGTGCCGCCCAAAAAATCACCGCGTCTTTCGCGGGCAATCAGGCTTTTATAAATAGATCCTTGCGTGAAATTCGATTCGCGCGACAAATTCTCATCAATAAATCGCTCATAATGGCCAAGATCCAAATCGCCTTCGTGGCCATCTTCCGTTACGAACACCTCACCATGCTGAAAAGGAGACATTGTGCCTGGATCCACATTCAAATAAGGATCCATCTTTTGCATAGTCACCTTATAGCCACGAGCTTTAAGCAAATGCCCCAGCGAAGCTGCCGTAATGCCCTTTCCTAAGGATGAAACTACACCGCCCGTTACAAAAATATGCTTCGCCATACCAAGCGCTCCTTTAATTCAGCAATCAACACTCACTTTTGAATTCCTCCTGGTCCATTTTAAAATCCAATGTTTCATGTGCTTTAACGAGAAAAGGTTTTACATCCCTGAAACAGTCAAATTTCAAATGAGACAATTTTGGCAAGCTTATAAAAGACTGCTATATACTAGTTTGGTTATGAATTTTGATTTACTGGTTGTTTCCAGATGAGAGGATTTTTCCATGCGCATCGGTTTTGACAACGATAAATACATTGCTCTTCAAGCTGAACACATCCGTGATCGCATCAGCCAATTCGGTGGCAAATTGTATTTAGAGTTTGGCGGAAAACTGTTTGATGACTTTCATGCTTCACGCGTGCTGCCAGGGTTTGAACCCGACAGCAAAATTCGCATGCTTAAGCAGTTAATCGATGATGTAGAAATAATTGTTGCTATCAATGCAAACGATATTGAAAAATCCAAAGTTCGCGGCGACTTAGGCATCACCTACGACGAAGACGTTCTTCGTTTGCTCGATATTTTCCAATCTATGGGTTTTGCCACCGCAGGAGTTGTTATTACCCAATACGAAAACCAGCCTTCAGCTATGCTATTCCGTCATCGCCTGGACGGATTAGGTATTAAAAGCTACCTTCACTACCCCATTGCAGGATACCCTTACGACACGGCACGTATCGTAAGTGAAGAAGGTTATGGTCGTAACGAATTTATCGAAACTTCTCGTTCTCTTATCGTAGTAACTGCTCCTGGTCCTGGCTCTGGCAAAATGGCAACGTGCTTATCGCAGCTCTACCACGAACACAAGCGTGGTGTTGAAGCAGGATATGCCAAATATGAAACGTTCCCTATTTGGAATTTACCTTTAAAGCACCCTGTCAATATTGCCTATGAGGCAGCGACGGTAGATCTCAACGACGCCAATACCATCGATCCTTTTCATCTGGAAGCCTATGGAGAAACCACGGTTAACTACAATCGCGACGTAGAGATTTTCCCCGTGCTCAAAGCCATGATGGAGCGCATCCTGGGCGAAAGCCCCTATCAGTCCCCAACCGACATGGGCGTTAATATGGCAGGTAATGCCATTATTGATGATGAAGCGGTGCGCGATGCCGCCAAAATGGAAATCGTTCGTCGCTATTTCCAGGCCGCTGTTGAAGCTCGTCGTACAGGTGCGGGACAAGAATATGTTGAGCGTCTGGAACTGCTTATGAACCAAGCTGGAGTTGATACTAACTTCTCGCCTGCTCGCTCAGCTGCACTCATGAAGGAAGAAACTACGGGTCGTCCCGCAGGTGCCATGGTTTTGCCTGATGGATCAGTTGTTACGGGCAAAACCTCCGATTTGCTCGGTGCTGCATCTTCCCTGTTGATGAATGCCCTTAAGGGTGTTGCGGGAGTCGATGATTCTGTTGACGTAATTAGCAACGAAGTTATTGAGCCTATCTGTCAGCTTAAAACATCAACGCTTCACTCACGCAATCCGCGCCTTCATTCCGATGAAACCCTGCTTGCTCTTTCGGTAACTAGCGCAACCAACCCATTAGCAAAACAGCTTATCGATCATGCAGGCGAACTAAAGGGGTGCGATGCGTTCTTTAGCGTTATTTTGTCACCGACTGACGAACGACTGTATCGCACGCTTGGCATCAATGTTTGCTGTGAACCAAAGTATGAACAGCGTCGTTTCTATCACCGATAGTTGTGATATACTTCTTCGCAATGTGTTTAAAGTTTTCTAGGGTTCCGTTAGTTTACCGAACAGTCTACTAAGCAGGTCCAAGAGAAAACGGCTAAGAAATACTTAGCTACCACGGCGGGATAAAAGCTCGGGAGCAGCATTAATGTGTTGTTCTCGGGCTTTCTTTATGTTTGCAAAAGCAACGCGAAGGACGCCAAGACTCTGCAACAGCCCTTCATTGCAGCCCAGAACAGCCAAAGCACACAGGAGCAATCGATTAGGGAGTTTTAACCATTGAGTACGCAAAACTTAAACACCCGCAGCCACACCGCAGCATGGCTATTCCTTATTCTTTCAGGATGCCTCGAAGTGGTATGGGCCTATACCATGAAACTTTCTCATGGCTTTTCCGATCCCTTTTACACCGTTATTACGATTGCGATCCTAGCAGCAAATCTTTTTTTGCTTGAAAAGCCAGTTGCCACGCTGGGCATAGGCGTTTCTTACGGTGTATTCACAGGACTTGGTATTGTGGGCACCAGTATTGTAGGCATGATTGGATTAGGCGAATCAATCAATCTTCTTAAAATTGCCTCCATTGCCATTTTGATGATTGGGGTTATTGGCCTTAAATACTGCGATGCAAAAGAAGCGGCAAAACAAGCAAGCAAGATGGTGGAGCGCTATAACCAAGCCCATGCACGCGCTCCTCAAAATGCATCGGCGGGACCCACATCGTACGAGATGGAATCCTTTGACACCAACGCCAAGGGAGCTGATGAATAATGATGTGGATTATCCTTTTTATGTCATCTTTCTTTGAGCTAGGGTTTACCGTATGCCTTAAGTTATCCGAAGGATTCAAGAAGAAAAAGTGGACCCTGTTATGTATTGCTTCTACTATTTGCTCTATCGGAATGCTTTCTATTGCTACAACCGAGCTACCTTTAAGCATTGCGTATGCGGTCTGGACAGGGATTGGCACTATTCTCATAACGTTATTTGGTATTGCGGTATTTAAAGAAAGTAAAGACCCACTCAAGCTGTTCTTCTGGTGCTGCTAGGCGTTATTGGGTTGCGACTGAGCGGTGTAGGCCATTAAGCCTTTTTGAATACAACATCCACTTGAATGCACAAGAATATCTTTGCATTCTTACTAGCTTCGCTTATATCACGCTTCAAGAAGGCAAAATAACGTAGCGAAGCTAACGCACAAAAGATATGCACATCCCTTTATTTTCTGGCGCTAATCAGGGGCTACGTTTTTTAAAAGCCTTCTTTCAGCGTGCGCTCAGGATAGCAAGAATACAAAGATATTCTTGAGCATTTGAATGTGTTTGCTTTTTATTCAAAGACTATTAGCGCGCATGCTTTCCACGCTTTTTCGGCAGGAACCGTCCAAACAGTTTGCCTCCGATGCGCTCCAAAACCGAGAATTCCTCAACACGCAAAACGCGGCACAAGCCAAACGAAACAACCAGACCAACACAACCAGAAATCGCAAGAATAATGATTGCCTCAACAACCGCATTGATTGCAATACCTGAAAGCAGCGTTGATAGACCATTTGCAAGCACACCAGCAATCACTGCGCCGATTAAACCAGCAAGAGCTGCCTTGATAAAGACAGCAATAATACCGCGATTGCCATAGCTGCCCACTTTACCGCGGACAATAAGCGAACAAATAACCATCATGATTGCATAGAACGCTAAATCGGAAATAGGAATGCCTGCCAAACCAAGGACCTCAGGCTGACAGAGATACCAATATCCCGCTACCTGGCCCAAACGAATAATGAAGTCGATGATGGCAAACTTCATAAAGCTGCGAAGCGCGGCAAACACGCGATACATATACATGTACCCCGCATAGAACGGAAGACTAACCACCCAAAGCGCCAAAATACTTCCAACGTTAGCAACCTCATCAGCGGTAAACGCACCTGCCTGGAACAGTTGCATTAAAGGCTGCGCAAGGGCGCCAACCAAAAATGCCAGTGGAATAATCAAGAAAAACGTTGAACGCAAACCCGATCGAATAAAGCCTCTAAAGCCATCCCAATCCTCGCGTGCAGCGCAATCCGAAAGTTCTGTTAAAAGCGTCGTGGAAAGCGAAACCGCAATAACGCCATAGGGCAACTGATACCATGTCCACGCATAGTTCAAGGTCGAAGGGCCGTTTGGCGCCGCCTCAAGAGAAAAGGCATTACGACAACTAAACGTAATCATCGTACCTGCAATATACAAAAACATTGGTGCAGCCACTTTAAGAGCCTCAACCAACATAGGATCACGTAAATTAATATGGGGTCGATAACGGAATCCTTGTTTGATAAGCGCAGGAATTTGAATACCAAATTGGCAGAGAACACCAGCAGACGTACCAATAGCAAGCAACCACAAAGCAATCTCTTGATTCCAAGCAGATAGCGGCACAAAGCCAAACATCACAACAGTAACCACAATATTATTGATTACTGGCGCCAAAGAAGGCATCAGATAAGTGCGCTCCGCATTCAAGATGCCCGTAATTACTGCACCCACGCCATAAAGCAAAATCTGAATAGCAAAAATTCTAAAGAAGAAGATTGCCAGATCTTTCGATTCCCCTTGATCAACTGTAAAGGTCTGCGTTTCTATTACCGCAGGTGAAAAGAAAGAACATGCCAGAGTAAGAATGCCTAGAGCAATAATGGTTATAGACAAAATATTCGAAGCGAAATCGTACGCCCCTTTATTGCCTTCCTTTTCTTTCATAAGCAAATACAAAGGTAAGAAAGCGGTCGCCAATACGCCTGAAGCTGCCAATTCATAGATCATTGCTGGCATATTGTAGGCAATTTGATAAGCCGAAGTGAGCAAAGTATTGCCCAAAGCAAAGGCCATTGCCCAGGTACGAAGTAAGCCAGTAACGCGTGAACCTAGGGTACAAAGAGTAATAAGTCCCGTGTTTTTTATGATGCTATCTTGTGAATCGTTTGCCATATGTCCTCGTGTTGCGTCTATAATTGATCGAATTCAATAGAACCATACTAAGGAAAAAATCATGCGTGTTCTGATAGTTCGCAATAATTACAACCCTAAGGCCCTTGAGTCCGCATTGCTCTTAGAAGTATACCTGGCTTCGCAAGGAGTAGAATGCTGCGCTTATGACACTGATGATTTGCGTTCTTCTCTGTCGATGAACGAACCAGAAAAAGTTGAGAATATCGATTCGTTTGATTTAGCGGTCGTTCTTGGTGGTGACGGTACGATTTTGCGTACTGCCGCACAAATCAAATACCGCCGTATTCCTATTTTGGGTATCAATTTTGGTCATCTTGGCTTCATGGCAAACTCCAACGAAGATGGCATTATCCCCGTTGTAGCAGCAGCCTTGGCGGGTGATTTAACGATTGAACAGCGCACCAACCTACGTATTGATGTCTTCTACGAAGGAGACGACCACGTTGAGCTTGATCCAGAAGCTTCACCAACTGAAGGATCTTCAGCGCAGTTTTTCGCCCTTAATGAATTGGTTCTCGCACGTGGCGCTCAGGGCCGCGTAATTGATTGTCGCTATGCGGTATCAGGCGAAATGGTGGCAGACGTCAAGGGAGACGGCATTATCATTGCCACTGCAACAGGCTCAACTGCGTATGCCTTATCTGCAGGCGGACCACTTGTTGCCCCTGGATACAGCGGCTTGGTTGTAGTACCTATTGCTCCTCATTCGCTTCATTCGCGAGCTCTTGTTACGGGCCCCTCAGATGTTGCAGAAGTTTTCATGGACCCCTCAAGCGCTAACCGCGAAGCAACCATGTTTATCGATGGCGAGATCATCACTTCCGAGCGCCCCATTCGTCGCGTAGTAGTACGCAAGGGCGATGAGCCCACCATCCTTTTGCGCTATAAAGCCGAAACGTTCTATGGACGCACTTCGCGCGTCTTTTTCTCTTCAGGACGAGAAGATTAACCGCTAGTTCTTCGGTTCCACAGGACGCCTGTAATCAGGTTCAACCGTCAACAAGCGAGGACCATCTTCGGTGATAGCTATGGTCTTTTCGAAATGCGCTGAAGGCTTACCATCGCGCGTTACTACCAGCCAACCATCGCTCATAACTTTCGTGCGGTAGGTGCCAATATTGATCATAGGCTCAATCGCAATTACCATACCTGGCTCTAACTTCATGCCATGATGCTTACGACCATAGTTAGGCACATTAGGCTCTTCGTGCATATTGCGACCAACACCATGACCAACATATTCACGCACAACGCCATATCCTGCTTTTTCTGCAATCTCTTGGATGGCATGACCAATATCGCCCAAATGATTACCAGGACGAGCAGCTTCAATACCTGCCCACATGCATTTTTCCGTCACCTCGAGCAAACGCTGCTTTTCAGGAGAAATCTTGCCTACAGGGAAGGTCCAAGCATTATCTCCTACCCAGCCGCCAACAATAGCGCCCGTATCGACAGAAAGAATATCTCCTTCCTGCAAAATAACATTTTTGGACGGAATACCGTGAACAATCTGCTCGTTAACAGATGCGCAAATTGATCCAGGGAATCCACCATATCCCTTAAATGCAGGAATGCCGCCTTCCATGCGAATAAGCATCTCTGCCAAATGATCCAATTCTGCCGTGGAAACACCTGGCTGAACTCGGGCGCCAACTTCACGAAGCACTTTTGCGGACAGACGCCCTGCTTCTGCCATTTCCTCAATCTCTTGAGGACTTTTAAGAATTACTCCACTACGGTTTCTTCCAAGACTCATAAAGCCTACCTCTTTCTATTCTTTCGAGGCTAGAATACACCCTAAGCAAGTTATGCGAAAGCAGAAACACATAAAGCCTGCTCTGGGGTATCATATGTCCATACATTTTATACAAGGAGAATCATGGATAATCGCAACTCCCGTCGTCGTCATACCCCTTCCGATCCACGCTCACGCGATCGTAACGTTATAGACGGAAGACCTGTTCCCAGGCGTCGCTCCTCGGATCCAGGTTCATCTACTACCGATGGCTATTTTGATAGATCCCGCATTTCCGCAGATGATGCGGCACGCGTTTCAAGAAATGCAAGCCAGAAAGAGTCTTCATACGAGTCCTCTAATAAGGCACCTCGCAACGCCCGCCAGATGCCTGAATGGACTCAACATGCAACTGGCTCTTCTCAGCAGTCCTCATATAGTCAACAAGCATCAGGCAGATTCGAACAAGCAAGGAATTCTTCTCGACGCTCCAGACAGCATGTTGGGCAATTTAGCGAACCACTTTCTGAAGAGAATTTAAACAGCGATCAATCCCGCACTTCTCAAAATCAGCGTAGCGACCAATATCAGCGTCGCCAAAATCGCTATAACCAATACGAAGAAACCAACGAATACCGAAGGTCTTCTTCACAGCGCGAACCCCTGCAAAATCAGCCTTCATGGTACGATTCTACTCGCGCAGAAGGCTCTCGCACACCACGCGCAACGCTTGACACTAGCCTGGAAAATCCGCGTTGGTATTCTCGTAATGAAAACGATGTTTACGTGGGTGGCCGACGTTCTTTTAGCGGAAATAGTGGCGAACGCGGCGGCGGCGCCTACAACAGAACAGCATTCCATGCTTCAGGATCTTACGGCAGATCAAAGCTCCCCTTCATTATTGGAGGAGGAATCATTGTTCTTATTCTGCTTATTGTATTGATCGTTAATGTAGTTGGTGCGCTTACCGCGCCACAACAAGCCCAGCAAGACGATACCTTGGCAGTTTCTGAACAAGCGCCTACTTCAACTTCTCTTACTATTTCATTTGCTGGCGACTGCACCTTAGGTACTGACTCTAGCTTTGATCCTTCCACTAGTTTTAATGCGGTATACAACGACGCAGACGATCCTGCTTACTTCATGAAAAATGTTGCAAGCATTTTCGGATCGGATGACTACACCATAGTAAACATGGAAGGCACCTTAACCGAATCGGAATCGCGCCAGGATAAAACCTTTGCCTTTAAGGGTCCTGCAGAATATACCGAAATTTTGAAGTCGGGCAATATCGAAGCAGCATCTTTGGCGAACAACCACTCACACGATTATGGTGATCAAAGCTACGATGACACTATTGCAGCACTCGACGACGCGGGTATTGTGAATTTTGGCTATGACCGCATTGCATATGCCGATGTTAAGGGCGTAAAAGTTGCCATGATTGGTACCTATATGCTTGCCGAAGGCCTTGATATTAAAGACGAAATGGTGGCAAATATTAATACCGCCAAAAACGAAGGTGCACAGATCATTATCGTCTTTACCCACTGGGGAATTGAAAAGGAAACGGTTCCTGGAGCAGATCAGGTTGAATTAGGACATGCTGCCATAGATGCAGGAGCCACTATCGTAGTAGGATCTCATCCACACGTAATCCAGGGGTATGAAAAGTACAACGGTCGCTATATCGTATACAGCCTTGGCAATTTCTGTTTCGGAGGCAATAAAAACCCTAGCGACAAGGACTGCATGATTTTCCAACAGACCTTTACCGTCACAGGAAATGACGTTGCTACCGACGATTCTATCAATGTAATCCCCTGTTCAATTTCTTCATCTTCAAGCAGCAATAACTATCAGCCCACTCCCGCAGAAGGAGATGAAGCTGATCGAATTATGGCAAAAATCGAAGAAAGCAATTCAAGTATTGCCTCCATTTCTGCCGAAGTGTCAGGCACAACCAACGATTCCGAAAATAGTGAATCAAACTCCACAGACGAAACATCGGATAACGCCTCAAACGAATCGAACGGCTAACAGTTTTTAATTCAACCATTGGTTCACTATGAATTAAGTGACGCAGACCAGAAAAGAAAGCATCTACCCATGAGCATGTCAGACCTTCCCCGTACCATCACCCTTTTGCAGGAGGAAGCCTGTGTGCGTATCGTGGACCAAACCAAACTTCCCTATGATCTAGCGTATAGCGATATTCAATCATGGGAGCGCATGGTTGATGCTATCAAACGGCTAGAAATACGTGGTGCACCGGCCCTTGGCGTTGCGGGTGCTGCCGCGGTATATCTCTATCTAGCATACGAAGTATGCTGCAGCACGAGCAATAAATCTGTTTTACTTCATTCAAAAGACGAATCCCTTCCTGAAAACAAGCACTGCAGTGAATATCCCGAATTCGACAAAGAGCGTTTCTTGCAGGATTTCGATCGCATTTGCGCATCCATTTCCAACGCTCGCCCTACCGCAGTCAATCTATCTTGGGGTGTAAGCCGTGCTCAAAACAGAGTGCATACTGCCATTTCAAACAACGAAAAACTGCCCGAACTACGCGCACACGTCGCTGATGAGGTTAGAGCGATCATCGCCGAAGATGAAACATGCTGCCGATCAATTGGCAGCCACGGAGCTGCCCTTTTGCCAAACCAAGCTACCGTCCTTACCCACTGCAATGCAGGATCTCTCGCTACTGCCTTTTATGGCACCGCGCTTGGCGTACTCTATTGCGCTTTTGAGCAGGGAAAGATTAAGCGGGTATTCGCTGACGAAACGCGCCCTGTTGGCCAAGGAGTTCGGTTAACTGCTTGGGAGCTTGCTCAGGCGGGCATTCCCACAACGCTTATCTGCGATAATATGGCAGCAAGTCTGATGGCGCAAAAGAAAATTGATGCAATCATTGTTGGAGCGGACAGAATTTGTGCCAACGGCGATACCGCTAATAAGATTGGGACGTATAACCTAGCAGTACTTGCCCGCTATCATCGCCTGCCTTTTTATGTTGCTGCACCAACTTCAACAATAGATTGGAACCTCTCCGAAGGTCGCGCCATCGAAATAGAACAGCGCGCCGCCGAAGAAGTACTCGCACGTCCTATTGAAGGAGTAGACGTCTACAATCCTGCATTTGATGTAACGCCAGGACCTTTGATTACGGCATTTATTACTGAAAAAGGAGTAGTGACCCCGCAGGAATTGCGGTACATAAAGTAAGCAATCATAAAACTATCAACATAAATTATTGGAGCCTCTAAAAACACCACGTCTGAAAGGAATACAGCATGGACACTCCCGTTTGGTTTATCACTGGTGCAAGCCGAGGATTCGGTAGCGAATTTGCTCGAACTGCTCTAGCTCACGGATGCCGCGTAGTAGCAACCGCAAGAAAACCCGAAGCAGTAACTGCGGCTCTTGGCGAACACGAAAACTTACTTCCTGTTGCGCTGGATGTTACCAAGCAAGAACAAATTGATAGCGCGGTTAAAACCGCACTCGAGACCTTTGGCCGCATTGATGTTCTAGTTAATAATGCGGGCTATGGCATTTTTGGTGCCCTAGAAGAACTAAGCGATGCAGAAACACGTGCCATTTTCGACACCAACGTTTTTGGCACCCTTAATGTAACCCGCGCAATTTTGCCTCATATGCGCGCCCAGCAATCAGGCCGCATCGTAATGCTTGGCTCTATTGCAAGTTTTGCCTGCGATCCTGGCGGATCACTCTACGATGGCGGCAAGGCGGTATTGGCTTCAATCAGTGAAGTACTTTCTTTAGAAATGAAACCATTCGGAATTGAAAGCATGGTTATTCTTCCTGGCATGTTCCGCACCAACTTCTTCGACGGATCTTCCATTAAACGCCCCGAACATACTCTATCAATCTACGACGATAGTCCTGCTCGTAGTGCCGAAGATTATTGCTTAGGACACAACTACCAGCAACATGGCGATCCCGCAAAAGCAACTGAATTGGTGTATCAGGTGGTAGCATCACCCGATCCTATGCCGCTTTGGCTTCCTTTAGGCAAAGATGCCATAAAGAAATACGAAAAGAAATTCACCCGCATGATTGAAGCAATTCAGCCTTACAAA
>OLQE01001505.1_pt1 | contig 12465 bp, 8 predicted proteins | sample 1643161 | NCBI WGS metagenome assembly OLQE01 (sample SAMEA3136650, study PRJEB25190) | human gut metagenome | reverse complement strand
CCGCAGGGCATCGTCTACATCGCCTGCGATCCGACCAGCCTGGCGCGCGACACCGGCACGTTGCTCGGCCTTGGCTACGAGTTGGCCGATATCCGCGCCTTCGACATCTACCCGATGACCCATCACGTCGAGACCGTCGCCCTGTTCCGGCGGCGGGGCTGACGTAACGGCGGAAGGATGGACGTCATGACAATCCCGTTGCGGCGTATTGGCGGACTGGCCGCGGCATCGGTCGCGGCCCTGAGCTTGCTGGGCGCGTGCACGCCGCCGGACAAGGCCGTGGGCGATACGCAGGAGAAGGAACCCGACGTGGCGTTCGACGGACTCGACCGCGGCGACGTGGTCATCGGCTTCATCGGCTCCGACCGGCCAGATTTCGATCGCGTGGCGTTGCAGGCGTTCGAGGACTCCGGTCTGGCGGCCTCCTATCTGTCGGTCGCCGAGGTGGAGGACCCGGCACGTGCGGCGCAGCAAGGCGTGAAGGATATGGCGGAGCGGCAGGTGGCGATCATCGTCGTCAGTCGTCTCGACATCGCCGATGACACGGCGGACGGTTGGGACGAGGCACTCGACGACGCCCGTGGGGCCGGGATTCCGGTGGCGTTGCTGAATCCGCTGTCGGACCTCCCGGACGATACGCTGTACGCGGCGGCGTTGACCATCAACGACCGTGCGGCCGATGCCGTGCCGATCGACGACGCCGTGATGACCATCATCGACGATCTGCCGCACGACAAGGACATGATGGTTGGCACACTGGTGGACGAGTAGGGGCGGAACCATATCACTCCCTCGGATGATGGCATGCGCGACGGGCTCAGGGAAGAATCAGGGGGTAGATATGTACCATCGGCGGGGACCATGCCCAATAATGGAAGAGAACCGATCGCCGCACGACAGTAAAGGACATCATGAGCACCGTCAATGACGCACCCGCCATGCCTGCGACCGCCGAGCCCGGATTGAGCCGGGCCGAGGTCGAAGCCCGTATGGAATCCGGGCAGAGCAACAGGGTCCAGGACTCGACCTCGCGCTCGCTGCTGGAGATCATCCGGGCCAATGTGTTCACGCTGTTCAACGGCATCATCCTGGCGGCCATGGTGCTGGTGCTCATCACCGGTTCCTGGCGTGACGCGGTGTTCGGGTTCGTCATCATCATCAACACGGGCATCGGCATCGTCACCGAGCTACGCGCCAAGCGTACGCTGGACAGGCTGTCGATCCTGGTGGCGTCCGACTTCCTCGTGCGGCGTGACGGGCGGGACGTCGAGGTGCCGCACAACCAGATCGTGCTCGACGACGTCATGTGGATCCGTTCCGGCGAACAGGTGCCGGCCGACGCCCAGGTGCTTGAAAGCTGGGGCCTGGAGCTTGACGAGTCGATGCTGACCGGCGAATCGCGCACGGTCCGTAAGGACGAGGGCGACCAGATCTATTCGGGATCCACCGCGGTGTCCGGCATGGCGCTCGTCCGCGTCAACGCCGTGGGCGAACACAGCTACGCCGCCACATTGACCGCCCAGGCCAAGGTCTACAAGAAAACCGTGTCCGACCTGAACAAGGGCATCAACACCATCCTCAAGTTCATGACCTTCCTGGTCGTGCCGCTGTGCGCGCTGCTCATCTGGTCGCAGATCAACACCGTCGGCGGCTGGGGCGTGGCCATCGCCACCGGGCAATGGCGTCAGGCCGTAGTCTCGGCCGTGGCGGGTGTCGTGGGCATGATCCCCGAAGGATTGGTGCTGCTCACTTCGCTGAACTTCGCGCTCGCCGCCATCCGGCTGGCCCGCAGGAACACCCTGGTGCAGGAGCTCGAATCGGTGGAGACGCTCGCCCGCGTCGACAGCCTGAATCTGGACAAGACCGGCACCATCACCGATGGCGGCATCGCTTTCAACCGTCTGGTCATGCTGGGCGGCGCCGGAAGCGCATCCGGGCAGGCGTCCGCGGAACGTCGGCCGGCAGAGGGCGCCGTCGACGAACACGCCGTGCTCCAGGCGCTGTACGACCTGTCGTATGAGGAACAGCCGAACGGCACGGGACGGGCGATTCTCGAGGCGTTGGGGGAGCGTGGGTTCGCCCCGGCCGGCATCGACATGCGCGTGCCCTTCTCCTCGGCGCGCAAGTGGAGCGCCGTGTCCTATCCGCGGTTGGACGAGGTCGGGAACGCAGGTGCCGCTACCGGTGCCGATGCGACCGCCGATGGAACGGGGCTCGTCGAGACTGGCGTACAGGCACAGCCCGAAGGACTGTGGTACATGGGCGCGCCGGAGGTCATCCTGGCGGCGTTGGACGGTGAGTATACCGATGTCTTGAGCCAGGTCAACGCCATCGCGGCCGATGGCGACCGTGTGCTCCTGGTCGCTCATGTGTCCGGAACGGGCGCGGGGGAGTCGTCGGGGAATCCTGCTGAGGTTTCCGGCGGTTCCGTAGACGAGTCGGCATGGTCCGCACTGTCCGATGATCCACGTCTGGTCACTTCGGCGCGGCCGGTGGCATTGGTGGTCTGCTCGGAGCGCATACGCGCCGACGCCGAGGAGACGCTGGCCTGGTTCCGCGAACAGGGTGTGCGCTGTCGTGTCATCTCCGGCGATAATCCGGCCACGGTCGGGGCGATCGCCGCCAAGGTGCATCTGGCGGGGGACCGCAGCCCTGTGGCGATGGACGCCCGGGAGTTGCCCGAGGATATCGCCGAGATGGCCCGCGTGCTGGAGAACGTCGATGTGCTCGGCCGCGTGCTGCCCGACCAGAAGAAGGCGATCGTGCAGGCGTTGCATGCCGGCAATCACGTGGTGGCGATGACCGGTGACGGCGTCAACGACGCATTGGCCATCAAGGAGGCCGATCTGGGCATCGCGATGGGCAACGCCGCACCGGCCACCAAGGCCGTGGCCCAGGTGGTGCTGGTCGATTCGAAGTTCTCCCATCTGCCCGACGTGGTGGCGCGCGGGCGGCAGGTCATGGCCAACATGGAGCGCGTGGCCAGCCTGTTCCTCGTCAAGACCGTCTACTCGGCGCTGATCTCGCTCGGCGTGGTCCTCACGCAGATCCCGTACCCGTACCTGCCGCGGCACATCACCTACATCGGCGCGCTGACCATCGGTGCCCCGGCGTTCATCCTGGCGTTGGCGCCGAATACCAGACGCTACATCCCCGGCTTCCTCAAGCGCGTGGTGCGTTTCGCACTCCCCGGCGGCCTGGCCACGGCGCTGTCCGTGCTGCTGACGGCTTGGCTGCTGCCGGGCATCATGGGCTGGGATCCGGCTGAGTCGAGCGCGGATCTGGGGGCGCTGCGCGCCACCAGCGCGATCATCCTGTTCGTCATGGGCGTGTTCGTCCTGGCCCGCGTGGCCAAGCCGCTGAACTCGTGGCGGGGCATCCTGGTCGCCTGTTTCGCGGCGGCCGGCGTGATCGGCGCGTGCATCCCGTTCGTGGCCTCGTTCTTCGCGCTGCAATTGCCGACCGGCAGAACGTTGGTCGCCACGCTCGTCGCGTTGGCCATATCCGCGGTCATCTTCGCGATCTGCCTGTTCGCGGTGCCCAAGGTGTGGCATGTCGTCGAACATCACCGCCACGCCGAACGTTGAAGCGGCGACGGCGAATTGTCTCACATGACAAGCTGACACGCCAGAGAGCGATCGAAACCGCGTTACCGTGGAGGGCGGTATACCGACGGCGGGCGCACGCATGCATGTGCGGCGCCCGCCCCGACTGGCGGAGGGATCCATGGCATTGCGTGACAGCCAATTGTCCACGTTGAACGCGGCGGGCAAGGAATACGACTACTACCGGATCGACAATCTCGACGGCATCGACCATCTGCCGTACTCGCTGAAGGTACTGGTCGAGAACCTCATTCGCAACATCGACGGCGCGAACATCACCGACGAGCACGTCAAGGCGCTGCTCGACTGGGATCCGGACGCCGAACCCAGCCATGAGATCCAGTTCACCCCCAGCCGCGTGGTCATGCAGGATTTCACAGGCGTGCCCTGCGTGGTCGATCTGGCGACCATGCGTGACGCGGTCGAGGCGCTGGGCGGCGATCCTCAGGTCATCAACCCGCAGGTGCAGTCCGACATGGTCATCGACCATTCGGTGCAGATCGACAGCTACGGGGTGGCCGACGCGATCGAACGCAACATGGACATCGAATACCGGCGCAACCGTGAACGCTACCAGTTCCTGCGCTGGGGGCAGCAGGCCTTCGAGAACTTCCGCGTGGTGCCGCCGGGCACCGGCATCATCCACCAGGTCAACATCGAATACCTGGCTCAGGTGGTCATGCGCAAGGCCGCGCAGACCCCGACCGGGCGCGAGCTCGCCTACCTCGACTCCTGCGTCGGCACCGATTCGCACACCACCACCGTCAACGGCCTGGGCGTGCTCGGATGGGGCGTCGGCGGCATCGAGGCGGAGGCGGCCATGCTCGGTCAGCCGATCTCGATGCTGGTGCCGCGCGTCGTGGGCTTCAGGCTCACCGGCTCCATCCCGGAGGGCGTCACGGCCACGGACGTGGTCCTGACCATCACCGACATGCTGCGCAGGCATGGCGTCGTCGGCAAATTCGTGGAATTCTACGGCGAAGGCATCGCCTCCGTGCCGCTCGCCAACCGCGCCACCATCGGCAACATGGGACCGGAATTCGGTTCGACCTGCGGCATCTTCCCGATCGACGACGTCACGCTCGACTATCTGCGTCTGACCGGCCGCTCCGAGGAGCAGGTCGCCCTCGTGGAGGCGTACGCCAAGGCGAACAAGCTGTGGGGTGACGCCACCGCCCCCGGGTATGTGGAACCGACCTATTCGGAGTATCTCGAACTCGACCTCGGTTCGGTCGTGCCCTCCATCGCAGGTCCGAAGCGCCCCCAGGACCGCATCGAGCTGTCCTCGGCCAAGCAGGCGTTCGAGGCGGCGCTGCCGATCTACGAAACGGCGGACACCGTCACCGACCCCGTGCCGGTCCACACCGACTTCCGAGGCGATTTCGCATTGACGAACGGTGCCGTGGCCATCGCCTCGATCACCAGCTGCACGAACACCTCCAATCCTTCGGTGATGATCGCCGCCGGACTCATCGCCCGCAATGCGGTCGCCAAGGGACTCAAGCCCAAGCCATGGGTCAAGACCTCGCTCGCCCCCGGCTCGCAGGTCGTCACCGACTATCTCAAGGCCGCCGGTCTGCAGGATGATCTCGACGCGCTCGGATACCAGCTCGTCGGCTACGGCTGCGCCACCTGCATCGGCAACTCCGGGCCGCTGCTGCCCGAGATCTCGGAGGCCATCAACGCCAACGACCTGACCGTCACGGCCGTGCTCTCCGGCAACCGCAACTTCGAGGGGCGCATCTCGCCGGACGTCAAGATGAACTACCTGGCTTCGCCGCCGCTGGTCATCGCCTACGCGCTCGCCGGCACGATGGACTTCGATTTCGCCACGCAGCCGCTGGGCGAGGATACGGACGGAGAACCCGTGTATCTGAAGGACATCTGGCCCACCAACGCGGAGGTCGAGGCCGTGGTCAACGGCACGGTCAGCCGTGAGATGTTCCTCAAGGACTACGCCTCCGTGTTCGACGGCGACGAGCGCTGGCGCGGCCTCGACGTGCCCGAAGGCGATCTGTTCGCCTGGGACGAGGCCTCGACATACGTGCGTCGGCAGACCTTCTTCGACGGCATGGGCGCCGAGCCCGAACCGGTGGCCGACATCCACGGCGCCCGCGTGCTCGCGTTGCTCGGCGATTCGGTGACCACCGACCACATCTCGCCGGCCGGCGCGTTCAGGGCCGACAGCCCCGCCGGCCGCTACCTGACCGATCGCGGCGTGGAGCCGAAAGACTTCAATTCCTACGGGTCGCGCCGCGGCAACCACGAGGTCATGGTGCGCGGCACCTTTGGCAACATCCGTCTGCGCAACCAGCTGCTCGCCTCGGTGGGACACGAGGTCACGCCGGGCGGATACACCTACGATTTCCTCGCCGGCCGCCCGACGACCATCTACGAGGCCTCGCGCGACTACCAGGTGCACAGCGTGCCGCTGGTCGTGCTGGCGGGCAAGGAGTACGGCACCGGCTCGTCCCGCGACTGGGCCGCCAAGGGCACGATGATGCTCGGCGTCAAGGCCGTGATCACGGAAAGCTTCGAGCGCATCCATCGGTCGAACCTGATCGGCATGGGCGTGCTGCCGTTGCAGTTCCCCGAGGGCGAATCGTATGCCTCGCTGGGATTGGACGGCACGGAGACCTATGACATCGCCGGCGTCGAGGCCCTGAACACGGGGGAGACCCCGAAGACCGTGCACGTCACCGCCACCAAGGCCGACGGCACGGTGGCGGAGTTCGACGCGGTCGTGCGCATCGACACTCCCGGCGAGGCCGACTACTACCGCAACGGCGGCATCCTGCAGTACGTGCTGCGCAACCTGATGAAGCGCTGACGCGGAAGCCACCGTACACCGAAACGCCTGCCCCCATGCCTGCGGGGTGGGCGTTTCTCGTTATGAGCCGGAAGCCGGTGCTTTCCCCGACCATATCTCGGACCTTTCGGCTCAAATTATGCAAACGTTGTCATTGTGTCGGCGTGTTGCATCGCGCGATGGTGTTGCATGGTGTGCATGACACAGTACAACAGCGAAAAGGAACGCATGCTCGCCGGCGAACTGTATGTGGCGGCCGATCCGGAACTCGGCGAGGCCAACATGCGCAAGCGCCGGCTCGTGCATGAGATCAACACCATGCCCTATGACAAGCTCGACGAGCGCATGAAGCTCTTCCATGAGCTGTTCGCCGAGCTGGGGGAGGGCTCCTTCATCGAGGCGCCGTTCAACTGCGACTACGGTTCGAACACGCGCATCGGCAGGAACTTCTACGCCAACATGGACTGCATCTTCCTGGACGTGGCGCCGATCACCATCGGTGACAACGTGTTCTTCGGCCCTCGCATCGGCCTGTACACCCCGTACCATCCGATCGATGCCGAGGTGCGCAACGAGGCCATGGAAGGCGGTCTGCCCATCACCGTCGGCAGCGACGTCTGGTTCGGCGGCAACGTCGTCGTATGTCCGGGCGTGACGATCGGCGACGACGTGGTCATCGGCGCCGGGTCGGTGGTGACCAAGGACATCCCGTCCCATTCGGTCGCCGTCGGCAACCCCTGTCGCGTCATCCGCGAGATCGGCGAGAAGGACCGCGAATACTGGCAGGCCAAGGCCGCCGAGTACCGCGCCTGGAAGGATTCCCGGATCTGAAGGACCCATCTTCCAAGGCGCAGCTAGATGCTGGTGCCTTTTCGGGCGCAGTCAGATCCGGTGTTTCCGGACGCAGCTTGGCTTAGTGCTTTCCAGGAGCAGCGGGATTCGGTGTTTCTGGCACAGTTTGATTTGACGTGTTTCCGGGGGGCTTGGTCTGGCGTCTTCCGGTCACAGATTGGTTTGATGTTTCCGGTCGCGGCTAGATGCGGTGATGCGGTCCGGTGGGTGGTACGACACGCCGTCATGGTGGCAAAGCTACCCCAAAAGTTTGCCGGGATTGGCGGAAAATAGCCAAAGTCGGCAAACTTTTGGGGTAGCTTTGCCACACCCCTCGGCGTGTCGGGTGGGGTTGGCCCATATACGGCGAGGCGGGGTCCGCTGGAAAGCGCGGACGACCGGTCAGCCCACGTACAGCGAGGCGGGGTAGGTCAGATAGCTGATCTCATCCAGCTGGTCGGCGGTCACGTAGCCCGCCGGGGCGTTCAGCACATCGGGGATGCGGTTGACGATGGTGGCGCAGGTATGCTCGACCGTGGCCGGCTTGACCACATGGAACTCCACATCCGGCTCGCCGGCGATCGTCCAGTCGCACATGTCGCCATCGTCCGGTCCGTACACCTTGCCGATGCAGGAGGTCTCCAACGTGATGCCCTGATTGGTCTCCGTCGTCACCACGGCCGACATACCGATGCACTTGCCTGCCGGAATCGTCTCGCCGAGCGTCTCGGAGTACACGTCCACGTCGCTGAAATAGGGCACGGCCTTCTGCGTGGTCGAACGGATCGTCAGACCCATCTTCTGGGCCAGCGACTCGTTGGAGTTCCACACATAGGACGGCACGATCGTCTCGGGGTGCGCCAATTCGGCCTCGAATTCCTCGGCGGTCAGGCCGCAGCCATGCGCCTTGGCCAACGCCAGGCCATAATCCTCCACGTTGTAGCTCACCGCGCCGGTGATCTTCTCGATGCGGTGGCAGCCGGCCGCCACCTGCGCGACCATGTTGATCCAGAAGATGTCCTGCATGCCCGAGCCGACCATGGTGGCACCGTGGTCCTTGGCGATGCGGTCGAGCCGGTTGGTCACCGCGGGGGCGGTGGTCCACGGGTAGATGGCCTCCTCGCAGGTGGTGACCACGCTGATGCCGCGGCTGAGGCACTGCTCGCACATGGCCTCGATCTCATCGGTGAAGCTGAACAGCGTCACGACGGCGATGTCCGCGTCGCACTCGTCCAGCACGGCTTCGGCATCCGAACGGATCGGCACGTTGATCGGCCCGATGCCCGCGTAGACGCCGGCGTCCATGCCGACGACCTCCGGATTCACGTCGATCGCGCCGACGATCTGGATGCCTTTCTCATGCATGTAGCGCATGGTGTACTTGGCCATTTTGCCGCAACCGTACTGAATCGCCTTGATTGCCTCCATACTTGACTCCTTTGTTCGATGGTGGTTGTCCGTCGGCGTTTGCCGCGGCATCGGCGCCGCGAGTCGACACGACCCAGTCTATCGTTTTGTCTTAATTCGGACAATGCGACATGCATCGTGTTGCCGCCAAGGGGGCTGTGGTAATGCTGTGGCAGCGCTGTGATAGTGCCGTGAACCGGTATGACGGGAAAGGACGGTCGGCGCGGATGCCGCGAGCCGACAAGCGATATTGGTCGGTATGGCGTGAAGCGGGCGACCGTTCACCGATGTTCCGGCAGATCGGCCCGTTCCACGAGCCGGGCCATCTGCACCCGTCCCATGCACAGCTTGTCCGCGGCGGACGACAGATGCGCCTTGGCCGTGCGCTCGGAGATGAACATACGCTGGGCGATTTCGGCGTTCGTGTAGCCCTCGGCTGCCAGGATGACGGCTTCGCGCTCGCGTGCGGGCAACGTGTCCAGCAGTGCGCGCGCCTCGTCCCGCCGGGATTGCGGACGCTGCCTGTTGAGTCCACCGATCAGCTGCCGCTGGCTCGCCGAATTGAATTGGGGTGTGCCTTCGCAGACGCCGATCACGCGTCGGATGATTTCGTCGGGTGCGTCCGTTTTGGATACGAATCCTTCGGCGCCGGCCTCGACCGCGCGCTCGACCGTATCCGCGGGGCTCAGTGAGGTGAGAATGAGCACATGCGGAGCCGGGGACAGGGCGCGGAGTCCCCGTGTCGCCTCGATGCCGTCGATCCCGGGCATGGCGATGTCCATGAGCACGACGTCGGGGCGTTCATCCGCCGCGCGGCGCACCGCGTCCTTCCCGTCGGTGGATGTCGAGACCACGGTGATGCGGCCTTCGGAATAATCATTGAGGATAAGTCCCATCGCCTGACAGATCATCGGGTCGTCGTCCACCACGCTTACGCGGATCGGACGGTCGTCTTCCATCTTGCTCACGGTTGTATCCTAGGCCAGACCTGCAACGTCCGTCTGCTCCCCGGCGATGGTCCTGGTCCATGGCAGTCGTGCGTCGATGTGGAACACGCCGCGTTCGTCCGCCCCGTACGCGCATGAACCGCTCGCATTGTGGATTCGCGCGGCGATGCCCTGTAATCCCGCGCCGGCCCGATCCGACGAGGAGGAGGCGTGCTGTGCCATCGGATTGCTGATGTGGATGTGCACACCGGTCTGGGGACGGGCGTCCACCTGCAAGGCGACCGGCGCGTCGGGCGCATGCCTGCGGGCGTTGGTCAGCCCCTCCTGAATGGTGCGATAGGCGATTTTCCCGAGATTCTCATCCATTTCGCTGAGCTGCTGGATGTCGATCCACGTATCGATACGCATCCCCGCCTGCCGTGCGTCAGTGATGAGCGAGTCGAGCGATTCCCGGGTGAGGGCCGTGTCGTCGGACGGGGCCAACTGGACGTACGCCTGTTCGGGATGCCGGAGCATGTCGATGATGGTGTGGGCCTCGTCCAGTGCGCCAGCCGCCTGCCGGCGGATCTGCCGCGCCTGTTGCGCGATGGAATCGGCGTGGGTTCGGATGGAGTCCTCTCCTGATTGCGTCATCGTGCGTAGCTTGTCCGATTCGGCCTGCAGCGCGCTGGCGTTCAACGCCAGCAGGGACAGCGAGTGGGCCAGGGTGTCGTGCGCCTCCGCTGCGATGGCGTCGGCGAGCTGCTGGTTGTTCAGATCGGCCTGCAGCGTGTGGGCCTGGCTGGCGGCGGCGTCGGCCTTGGCTTCGGCCGAGGCCGCAATGGCCTTGGAGCGCAGATGCAGTCCGACGAGTGCCGCGATGGCGGTGGAGATGAGCGCGGCGACCGCGGCCGTGATGATGATGGGCGTCTCTCCGACCAGCATCACGATGGGTGTGCCGGAATTGCCTCCGGTGTTGGGTTTGGCGAAGAACAGGTGCCACAGCGATGCGTCGGGTGGATTGAGCGCGTCGCGCAGGTGTGCGATCAGCGCGGTCATACCGCCGGCCACGATGGCGCCGATGGTGATTCTGCGTGAGGATCGCCTGGCCAGCAGCGAGGCCATGGCCATCAGCGTGAGCATCGGGTCGAAGGGAAACACGATGACGATTGCGCATGATCCCCAGAACACCGCTTCCGGGTGGCGGTCCCTGGCCAGCAGCAGCAATCCCGATGGAATGGCGGCGAGCGCGGAGAACATGAACCACAGATACTGGGGATCCGAGCTGCCGTAACGTGCCGCGGCGAACGAGGTCTGCGTCAGGCACATGAAGATGGCTATGGGCACCATCGCAAGGGTGCTTTTCTTCGTGCTGTGCACCGGCACCTCGATGTTCTGTATGGTGCCGGATGGCTGCTCCTCGGTGGAACGTGCACGGTCACGGGCGTCGGAATTGCTCATACCCACCATTATCGGCATCCGGCCCCGATCCGCCATGGTGCGGTGGGGCATATCCGACTGCCCGAAGGGGAAATCGGAAATGGCCGTTCGTCCAGTATCGAACGCGACTGGCGGCTCATAGGCTGAGTATCGATACAGATACGTCGAATGAAATGAGGAATACCATGAACGAACCGCAGTCTTCGCCTGTTGCTGGCATGCCCCCGCAGACGAATACAAAGAAGCCGGTCTGGAAGCGTTGGTGGTTTTGGGTCATCATCGTGGTTGTGCTTCTGGCCATCGCAGGCATCGGATCCGGCGCCACCAATGGGACTGCGGGACAACCGCAGTCCCAGCAACAGGCGAGTGCATCCTCCGAACCCTCTGACAGCGCGGAATCGTCATCGCCCGAACCCGATCCGGATGTTCCCGTTGAATACACAAATGCGTTGAAGAGCGCGGAGAATTATTCCGATCTTATGCATATGAGCCAGCAAGGCATCTACAATCAGTTGACCAGTGAATTCGATCAGTTCAGCGCCGAGGCGGCGCAGTATGCGATCGATAATCTTCAGGCTGATTACAAGGCGAATGCGTTGGCCAAGGCCGGTGAGTATTCCGATACCATGCATTTGAGCCGGCAGGGCATCTATGATCAGTTGATCAGTGAATTCGACCAGTTTACGGATGAAGAGGCGCAGTATGCGATTGACAATCTTCAGGCTGATTACAAGGCGAATGCGTTGGCCGCTGCCAAAAATTATCAGGACACGATGGCCATGTCTCCCGAGGCTATTCGTGACCAGTTGGTGAGCGAATACGGCAACAAGTTCACGCAGGAGGAAGCGGACTACGCTATCGCTCATCTCAACGACTGACGACGGTTATGATATGCCGACGCCCCGATGTATGGTGTCGGCATATCGAATATATCCGGGTGTTAAGAGCGACGCCGCATGTTGCGGTCGATAAGCAGAGTCAGCAGCACGAACGCGGCGGCGACCAAGGAGAAGAAGGCGCCGACGAGCCCGACGGCGCGGAGCCCGGGCCCGGAAACGACCACGCCGCCGATGGCCGTGCCGAAGGCAATGCCGATGTTGAACGCCATCGGTTCCAGCGAACTGGCCAGCACCATCGCCTTCGGATGGCGCTCGCGCGCCACGCGCATGAACAGCGAGATGCAGGAGACCGAGACCACATACATGGACAGGCCCACCAGCATGACCGGCAGCAGCGACCACGGCATCGCGGGGCTGACCAGATACAGCGCCACCAGGAACAGTGCCTGGACCGGAAACACGATTAACAGCGCCTTCATGCCGTACTTGAGGTCCACCCAACCCGAGATCAGGTTGGAGATGAAGCACATGACGCCGTAGACCATCAGGGTGGCGCTCGCGCCGACCGCATCCATGCCCAGCACATCCTCCAGATACGGCGTGATGTA
>OLQE01001504.1_pt1 | contig 12467 bp, 9 predicted proteins | sample 1643161 | NCBI WGS metagenome assembly OLQE01 (sample SAMEA3136650, study PRJEB25190) | human gut metagenome | reverse complement strand
CCTAATTGTTCCGTTGTTGCTGGCGCAACAACGGACAAGTCGACGCTGCGGTTCCGACTGGCGCCTGCCCTTGCCATTCGGCGCTTTCCCTCACGGCACAAAAGCCGCTCGACCGCGCTTCAAGGCAATGACAGGCACCAGTCGGAACCTCGCTGACTTCCTTGGGCGAACTGAGGAGTTTTAGATTTGGAATATGAGGCCGCTTACCGAGCGGCCTCTTTTCTTTTTCCGCTGAACCCATAGCATCAGAACATTCACTTTTTTCACGGACGAGATGCGAGAGCGAGGTAGATGCGGAATGGCATTGGGTGTTGGAAGAAAAGAACTGGTGATGGTGGGCGTGCTTCTGGTGGGCGTGCTTTTGGCCGTGCTGAACCAGACGTTGTTGTCGCCGGCACTGCCGGCCATCATGGGCGACTTGCAAGTGGACGCCACCACGGTGCAGTGGCTGACGAGCGGCTATTCGCTGGTGGAAGCGGTCGTCATTCCGCTTTCGGCTTATCTTATCGCGCGCTTCTCCACGCGCCAGCTGTTCATCTCGGCTTTCGCGCTGTTCACGGTGGGCAGCTTGGCGGCAGCTGTGGCGCCGAACTTCTGGGTGCTGCTGCTCGGTCGCGTGCTGCAGGCCGCCTGCACCGGCATGTCCATGCCCATGGTGTTCACGGTGATCCTGCTCGTGTTCCCCCGCGAGAAGCGCGGCACGGCCATGGGCGTCATCGGGCTCATCATTGGCTTTGCTCCGGCCGTGGGCCCTTCGGTGGCGGGCCTTTTGGTGGATTCGGTGGGCTGGCGGGCGCTGTTCGCTATCGTGACCGTGCTGTCGGTAGTGGTGATCGTGCTGGCTGTGGTGGTGCTGAGAAACTACGGCAACTTCGCGCGCGCCCCCTTTGACAAGCTTTCGGTGGTTCTGTCCACGGTAGGGCTCGTCTGCGTGCTGTATGGGCTGTCTACCTTCGCCTCCTCCGATAACATGGCGGTCACTGCGGGGCTCATCGCGGCGGGGTTGGTGCTGTGCGCCCTGTACGTGCGGCGCCAGCTGACATTGCCCGAGCCTATGCTGCAGGTGGGCATTCTGCGTACGCGCAAGTACGCCACAGCGGTCGTCATTATCGTCATCGTGCAGGCGGCGCTTATGGGCACGGGCGTCATCACGCCGCTCTACATTCAGGGCGTGCTTGGATTCTCCGCAACTATGTCGGGCGTGGCCATGCTGCCGGGCGCGCTTATCGGCGCGTTCATGGGTCTTGTGTCGGGGCGTCTGTTCGACCGTTTCGGCGTGCGCCGCGTGGTGATTCCTGGCGTTATCGTGGCGGTGCTGGGGGCGTCGGGCTTGGCGCGGCTGGGCATCGACAGCAGCTTCATCAACCTGACGATCACCTATACGGTGCTCGTGGTGGGCCTGCAGTTCACTATGACGCCGCTGAACACCTGGGGCGTGAACTCGCTCGACAACAGCGTCATCCAGCACGCTCAGGGTGTGTCAAATACGTTGAACCAGGTGGCGGCCTCCCTTGGCACGGCGGTGCTGGTGTCCATCTCGGCGCTGGCGCCTTCCGTGGCTCCCGACGCCGCCCCGCTCGAGCAGGCCTACCTCGGCGATCACATGGCCTTCATGACCACCTTCATTTTGATGGGCGTAGCGGCGCTCGTCATTCTGTTCTTTGTGCGCGACAAGGCGAAGATGCCCGGCGCTGCGGCCGTGACGGCGGCCGAACGCGGTGCGGAGCCCGTGGACTATGCGGCCGGTTTCGACGGCGTGACCGTGGACGGCACCCTGGGTGAGTCATGGGATGCTGAGCGCACCTACACGGCGGCCGAGGTGATGAACCGCGAGCCGGTGTGCGCGGCCGACACCGCTACCATGGCCGAGGTCATCCGCCTTATGGACGCCAACCAGACGAGCGGCCTTCCCGTGGTGAACGCCGCGGGCGACTTGGTGGGCTTCGTGTCCGACGGCGATGTGGCGAGCTACCTCGGCAAGACCGAGATCGCGCTCGTCGATTCCACGCTGCTGAACGGTTACCGCTACATCGACGACGAGGACGCTGCCACGCGCCTTCGGGAGCTCATGGGCTTGAACGTCATGGCCGTGGCGACGCGCCGCGTGATCTCCGTGGAGGCCACCACGCCCGTGGACGAGGTATGCGCCCTGTTCGCTTCCAAGCGCATCAAGAAGGTGCCGGTGGTGGAGAACGGCAAGCTCGTGGGCGCCCTGTCCCGCCGCAACATCATGCGCTCGCTCGTGGAGGCCATCGACATCCTGGAGAAGTAAGGGGCATCACCCCCAATTCCATCACTGAACGGGCATTTGGCCGAGCCATCACCAACGATGGGGGATGGCTCGGCCGCTTGATTTTTCACCCATGGACTGTTGACTTTTCATCAATGGCGGGCGTTTTGGGCCGGGGCCCTTTCTCGGTAAAGTGCTCTCATCGCAGAGGGAAGCGAGGAGAGAACCATGGATGAGGCGATGATCGGAAATGGGTCGTGGGGCGCGACCGATATCACTGTTGACAGTTCGTCCGAGGGATCCGGAAAGCTGGCCGCCGAGGCCGTCCTTGGAGATGCTGCCGAGCCTGCTGCCGAGCCCGCCCCTGATGAGTCCGCAGATGCGCCGGCCTTCACCTACGAGGGCGTGCGCGCCGCCGTTACGGCCAATCGCGCGAACACCCTGGCGCTGTTGGGATGCCTGCGGGCGGTGTCCGAGCCGCGCCCCTTCCGCGAGGCCGAGGCGGCCGTGGGGGAATCCCGAGCCATGGCGCTCACCATGCAGACGCCCCATGCCCTCTACGGCATTCTGTTGAAATGCGGGGCCGTGGAGGCCATCACGGTTCCCGAGGGGGAGGCTCCCGAGGCGGGGGCGCCCGAGTCGCTCGCCGAGCCCGGCGCCGATATCGCAGAGGCCGCCGGCGCCGATATCGCAAAGGCCGCTGCCCCAGCCAGCCTTCCCGATCAGCCGGTCGATTACCTGCTGCATATCACCGATCTGGGTCGAATGGCCTTGGCCGAGTTCGAGCCCACCAAGCGCTTCGAGGAGCTTCTGGCCGGCGAGCCTGCGGGCTATGCCGACGCCTACGGTTGCGTGCTTGCCTGCTGCGAGACGGGGGCTTCCAAGGCCGTCATCGAGCGGGCCCTGGCAGGACATGAGGCCCTTTCGCATCCCAAGCAAATCTATCCCGGTTACTTCATCTCCAAGTTGGAGACCGTCGACGGTATCTCATGGGACGGCGTGTGGCGCACGACCGAGGTCGGCCGCCGCATGGCCGCGCTGCTGGCGTAGCAGCTCGCCGCGTGCCGTTCCTGGGACATAGAAACAAGAGAGAAGAGAGAGTAGAAGGAGGAGGCTTATGAGCCAAGCCACGCTTACGCGCCGGGGGTTTCTGAAATCCACGGCGGCCATGGGCGCGGTCGCCGCGCTGGGTATCAGCGCCGCCGACAGCCTGACAGCGGTCGATGCGGCCCACGCCGATGAGGCATCCGAGGTGAAGATCGTCAAAACCTCGTGCCGCGCCTGCATCGCCAGCTGCGCGGTGCTCGCCCACGTGCGCGACGGGCGCGTCGTGAAGATCGAGGGCAACCCGGAAAGCCCCATGTCCATGGGCGGCGTGTGCGCCAAGGGCCTGGCCGGCATCCAGGCGCTGTACCATCCGAACCGCAACAAGTACCCCATGCGCCGCGTGGGCGAGCGCGGCACCAACCAGTGGGAGCGCATTTCCTGGGAAGAGGCGCTCACCGAGGTGGCCACTAAGATCAACGAGGTGTCCGACAAGTACGGATCCGAGGCCATCTCCGTGTCCACGGGCGGTGGCGGAAACCCGCATTTCTCGAATGTGAAGCGCTTTGGCGAGGCCATCAACACTCCCAACGTGTGGGAGCCGGGCTGCTCGCAGTGCTACCTGCCCCGCATGGGCGCCTCGCTTCTGGCCTACGGTGCCGGCAAGCCCAACAACCTGTCGTTCTCCGACTCTAACGGCTGGGACTACTATTACACTGACAGTCCGGTGACCTCGCTCGTGCTCTGGGGTACCGATCCGTCCAACTCCTCGGTGGCTACCGGCGGCCGCGCCCTGGCCGAGCTGCGCAACCGCCCGGAGGGCCTGCGCACCGTGGTTATCGACCCCCGCTACACCCTGGACGCCGCCAAGGCCGAGGTGTGGCTGCCCATTCGCCCCGGGACCGATGCGGCCCTGCTTCTCACCTGGACCCGCTGGATCCTCGAGAATGAGAAGTACGACGCGGACTTCTGCCGCACCTGGACGAACATGCCCTACCTCATCAACCCCGAGACGCGCCTCACGTTGAAGGCGACCGAGGCGGGCCTGCCCGGCACTGATGCCGACTACGTGGTGTGGGATCCCGAGAAGAACGCCCCGGTGGTCGTGGAGTTCCCCATGAACGAGGGGCTCTCCCCGGCGCTGTTCGGCACCTACGAGGTCAACGGCATGCAGTGCGCCACAGGTGGCCAGCTCCTGAAGGAGTCCTGCGAGGAGTGGACGCTTGAGAAGGGCGCCGAAGTCTGCTGGCTCGATCCCGAGCAAATCGAGCGGGCGCTCGAGATCTACACCGACCCGAACGGCCAGTCCGGCATCATGCAGGGCGTATGCATTGACCAGTACATCCAGTCCCAGCAGTGCGCCCTGGGCGCGCTGAACCTCGAGTTCCTCATGGGCAATGTGGAGAAGCCCGGCACCATGCTGCAGAAGTTCGCGCCGGCCCCCTGCAAGGACCAGCTGGGCAACACGCCCCGCCTGCTCTCCAAGGAGAAGGTCATGAAGCGCTGCGGCACCATCGAGCACAAGGGCATCCTGTGCTGGGACATGGCTCACATCCCCTCGGTGTTCAAGGCCATGAAGGACGGCGACCCCTATCAGATCCATATGTGGATCGAGCGTTCCGGCAACAAGCACGTTGTGCTCGGCAACTCCTCCTGCCTCGATGAGATCGTGCCGAACCTCGACTATATCGTGCAGTGCTTCATGTACCCGACGGCGTTCTCGGTGCTCTGCGCCGACCTGCTTCTGCCCACCACCGAGTGGTTGGAGACGAACCTCACCATCCCGCAGCTGAACACCATCGTCATGCGCCAGGCGGTCACGCACTTGTTCGAGACCGTGGAAGAGGGCATCATCTGGACTCAGATCGTGCAGAAGTGCGCCGAACTGGGCAACACCCACTGCCCCAAGGCCTTCGACGAGGCGGCCTGCATGACCACACCGTTCTACAAGAACGAGTACGAGAAGCAGCTGCAGCATCTCAACAAGCTGGATATGACCTGGGACGAGGCCTGCGAGAAGGGCGTCATCGAGTGGGCGACGCCTGAGGAGTACCGCACCTACCAGACCTATCTGGCCGAGGACGAGGAGAACCCCGGCAAACCCAAGGGCTTCGGCACTCCCTCCAAGAAGCTGGAAGTGTACTGCGAGTCCAACATCATTCTGGGCCGCACCGGCGCTCCGTGGTCTCAGTGCGCCGAGGAGAAGCCGCTCGTGCTGCCGCCGGCCAGCGCCGACTACGAGCCTTTGTGCTACTACGTGGAGCCGGCCGAGTCGCCCCTGACCGACACCGAGTACCCGCTTGTGCTCACCGAGGGCCGTCTGCCCATGTACCATCACGGCACCCTGCGCAACATTCCCTACCTGCGCGAGATTTACCCGGTTCCGGAGATGTGGATCCATCCCGAGGATGCCGAGAAGTACGGCATCGAGGACGGTCAATGGGTAAACATCGAGAGCCGTCGCGGCAAGACCCACGGCAAGGCCCGCGTCACCACCGCCATCGCCAAGGGCGTCGTGTACCAGGAGCGTTTCTGGGCTCCTGAGCTGCTGGATTCCGATGATCCGGCCCAGGCCTACAAGGTAATGAACATCAATGTTCTCACCAAGAACGATCCGCCCTACAACCCCGAGTACGGTACTTACACCCTGCGCGGCTTCCAGGTGAAGGTAAGCCCCAGCGACGACGAGATCCTGAAGAGCGTGTGGATCGAGCCCGAGCAGTTCCAGCCCTGGATACCCGCTCCCAGCGACAAGACCGAGGATGTGTTTGACTATGGCGCGTAATTGCATTGTTGTGAACCTGGACCGCTGCACCGGATGCTTCGGGTGCGAGGTGGCCTGCAAGATGGAAAACGGCGTTGCCTTGGGCGAGCGCTGGTCGAAGGTGTTCACCGTGGGTCCGGTGGGGGAGTATCCCGACATGACTCGCTATGCGCTGCCCACCATGTGTCAGCAGTGCGAGAACGCTCCTTGCGTATCGGTGTGCCCCACCGGTGCCAGCTACCGCGATCCCGAGACGAATATCGTGCTTGTGGACAAGGAGAAGTGCATCGGCTGCAAGTACTGCATGATGGCCTGCCCCTATGGCGTTCGCTCGTGGAATGCCGCCGAAAAGTGCGCAGAGAAGTGCACGTTGTGCGGGCACCTCACCTCCCAGGATAAGCTGCCCGCCTGCGTGAAGAGCTGCGCGGCTGGTGCTCGCTTCTACGGCGACTTGGACGATCCCAGCTCCGATGTTTCCAAGGAGCTGGCCAAGTACTCCGAAGGCGATATCCACACCTTGCAGGACGTGGGCAACCACCCTGCGACCCGCTACATCATGACGAGCATGATCGGCCAATGGCAGGACCGCATCGCCCCAGCCGATCACCCGCATACGGCCGCCTATCCGGTGGTCGGGTAAGGAGCACCCATGGAAATTCAATGGTCCCTCGTTCTGTTCACCGCCCTATCTGGGGCGGGGGCGTGGCTTGTCGCTTGCGCCGGCCTCGATGCCTTTAAGGGCTTAGCCAAGAAAGCAGTCGTGCCGGCGGTCATCGCGGGCATCTCCCTCATCATCGTGGGCGGCATCGCCTCGGCGACCCATCTGTCCCATGTCGATCGCATTATGACCGTGCTGGCCCATCCGGCGCCGGGCATTTTCCTGGAGGCGCTGCTTCTTGGCATCGATGTCGTGGTTGCTGTTGCGTTCCTCGTGCTGTATCGGCGCGGCGCCTCCGAAGGGGTGCTCAAGGGTCTCGGCATCGTCGCCGTGGCCATGGCCGCCATCTTCAGCTATGCGTGCGGCTCCTCCTATATGATGTCCTCGCAGCTGGCCTGGAACACCGTTGCGCTGCCTCTGGGTTACCTTGGCACGGCGCTCGCCGCAGGCACGGCTCTGTGGTATCTCTTGTGCGTGGCATGCAAGGAAGAGGCTTCCGCGCTGTCCTTCGCGGCCATCGAGACGCTTGTCGGTGCGGTTGCGGCGCTGGTGACCACCCTTGCCTACGGCCTTATAGCCGGCATTGTGGGCGGCGATTCCGCGATCTTGTTCTGGGTCGGGATCGTCGTCTGCGGCGGCGTTGTGCCCGCAGCCTGCGGCGCGGTCGGCATGAAGAAGGCCGAGGGCGCGCTTTCCCTGGCCATCGTGGCCGTCGTTGGTGCGTTTATCGGAGCCGTCGCCTACCGCGTGCTTATGTGGACCGCGTCTATCGCGCTGATGTCGCTGTTCGGCGTGAGCATCTAGCCTCACTGTTCCCGCCGCCCGGCCTTCCCCTCCCGGCCGGGCGGCCCTCTTCAAGGAGTTGCCCTATGGATCAGACCAACCTTATTGTCCTTGAGAGCGCGGTGGCTCAGGAAATGCGCGAGGCCAATGAGACCCGGGCCGCCTTCTGCCGGTTCCTTGCCAGCCTTTACCTGTACGAACTCACCGACGAGCAGATCGAGGCATTCGCCCATATCGAGGTTGCCGGCGACGGCACGCTCATCGACGAGGGACTGCGTACCATCAAGGAGTACCTGCGCCACCGTCATGGGGGCACCCGCCAGGAACTGGCCGTCGATTATGCGCGCGTGTTCCTCGGCGCCGGCAGCTACGATCGTATTCTGGCACCGCCCTACGAGTCGGTATTTACCAGTGAGGAGCGCATTCTCATGCAGGATGCTCGCGACGGCGCGGTGACCTACTACCGGCGCGCCGGCCTCGATCTGCCCGCCGACAACACGACTCCCGAGGATCATCTCGGCTTCGAGCTGCAATTCGCCGCCGCCCTTGCGGATAACGCGAACGAAGCGCTTGCCGCAGACGACGGGGAGACCTTTGCGGAAGTTGTGTCGCTGGCTCGCAGCTTCTTCGTCCACCATCAGCAGAATTGGCTTCCGGCTTTGTGCGAGGCCATAGATGAGTTTGCCGAGACCGATTTCTACCGCGGTGTTGCCCAGATGACGCGCGGGTACGTGGAGTCGGAGTCGTCCTTCTTCGATGAGGTCGCTTCAGTACTTTCCTTGGGTGACGAGGTGGACGAGATCCTCCCGGCCTGGGATGTCGCCGACGAGGGCGCACCGGTTGTTACAGAAGGCACGGTGGCGTAATGGCCGCGATGACACGCCGCAGCTTCGTCGGCTTGGCGGCGGTCTGCGCCGTGGGCGCGGGCGTGGGGAGTGCCGGCGTGGCCTTTGCCGGGGAGGGCGAGCTTTTGCGGCCGCCGGGCGGCCAGGATGAGCGCGCCCTTGCCGCTGCCTGTCTCAAGTGCGATCGCTGCCGCAGCGTGTGTCCCACGGGAGCGGTGGTCGTGGCCTCGGTGGGGGACGGCTTCCTGCGGGCGCGTACGCCGGTACTCGATTTTCACAAGGGCTACTGCGACTTCTGCGGCAAGTGCATCGAAGTGTGTCCCACCGGTGCTTTGGGGGCCTTCGACGAAGCAGCCGAGAAGTTGGGCGTGGCTGTGGTGCAGAAGGATCGCTGCCTGTCCTATTTCCAAGGCTGCACCGTTTGCGAGGACTCCTGCGCCTTCGAGGCGCTGACTTTCGTCGACGGTCATCCGGTCGTCGATAGCGATTTATGCAACGGCTGCGGCCAATGCGAGTTCGAGTGCACGGCGCTCGTGTACGGGACCTTTGCCGGTGGCACGCGGCGAGGCATCGTCGTCGTGCCTCCCGAAGCGGCTGGCCGGCTCGGGCGCACCGTGGTGGAAGACGGTAGCGAGATGGGAGTGTAGCTCATGAAGCTGAAGACGAAGCGCACCCTTGCCGCTGTTGGGCTTTTGGGCCTGGTCGGCGTGGGACTCGCCGTGCATACGGGCACGGGAACGCCCTCGGCTTGGGGCCTCGGCGATATCGCAGCCATTTGTCCCTTGGGCGCCGTCGAGGCCGCCATCGCCTCGCGTACCATCGTGCCGCCGCTGCTGATCGGCTTGGCCATCGTCACAGTTCTTGTGGCTCTGGTGGGTCGAGCCTTCTGCGCCTGGGGCTGCCCGGTATCGCTGCTGCGCCGGATATTCGGCCTCAAAGAGCGAAAGACCGACAAACCGACGCTGGCCGAGCGCGACGGAGCCAATGATTCGCGCAATTGGGTGCTGGGGGCTACGGTGCTCACGACGGCCGCCTTCGGGTTCCCGGTGTTCTGCCTCATTTGCCCCGTTGGCCTTTCCGTGGCCACCTTCATTGCCCTTTGGCGTCTGCTTCAGTTCAGTGAGGCGACGCTGTCGCTCGTGGTGTTCCCCGCCATACTCGTGGTGGAGATCGTGCTCTTGCGGAAATGGTGCCACCGTTTCTGTCCGCTGGGCGCCCTGCTGGGTTTCATGGCGCGGTTAAACCGCACGTTCCGGCCGACGGTGGCTGCTGAGTCCTGCCTTCACTGCTCGGGCGTTAGCTGCTCTCGGTGCGCCGATGTGTGCCCTGAGGGGATTGACCTGCACCGTCCGGATGCGTCGGTGTCTCTGGCGGAGTGCACGAAATGCGGCGAGTGCAAGGATGCCTGCCCGGCCCATGCCATCAGCTTTCCGTTCTTGAGTCGCGCGGGAAAGGCCGATCAGCCTGCCGCTTCGGCGACGCCCGAGTGTGATGAAGATGCGGTGGTCGCTGAGGGCTAGAGAATAGGCGGGGAAGATTCGATTCAGCCGCCATGAGAATTCGAACAGGGGAGCGTCGTGTCGCTAGTCGAGGGTATACAATATGAGCCGTGGAGTGAGTGGGATGGTGACGCCCATTCTTCAGTTGACAGAGCGGCAGGAGAGACGGGCCGCCGACCACGGGGAGGGCGCATGCTCAAGCGATTCGGTGACAATCAGGAGGCGTTTGCGTCCAGCAGCGAGTTGGCGCCGACGCGTCTCGGCATGACCATAGAGGAGCAGTGGCCCGCCTTCAAGCTGGTGGGCTTCGGCTTTTACTATGCTTGGATATGGGTGTCGTACAACAGCAATGTGCTCGTCTCCCCTTGGGCCGCCTATGACTTGCCCCCGGACACCATTTCCCAAACCTATCTCGTTTCCACTCTTGCGCTGGCCATGGCTTTGCTGCTGCTTTCCCTGATTCGCGATGCGACGCGTCGGCTCATGGGAAGCAATCTCGCGGTGATGCTCGTTGCGCTGGTGGCTGGCGCGGCCACGGTGGGCACCTACGTCTCTTCAAGTCTTGGGGCCCAGGGCAACGTGCTGCTCATGACCAGTGGCGCGCTGACGGGGCTGGCAACTTCGGTGGTGGTGCTGCGCTTTGGCGTTATTTATTCGAAGGTGCCAGCTCGGGAGGCGGTCATGTACACTGCGGCCTCTTTCGTGTTCGCCTGCATGATCTATTTCGTGGCCATAGGCCTGCCCGATCCGGTGGGTATGGGCTTCACGGCGCTTTTGCCCGTGGCCGCCGTGGCTTCCACTCTGACTGATGCCGAGCTTGCGGCTGAGGGGGTGGCCGGCCGGTGCGGGGAGTCACCCTCGCGGTCGACGCGATCGTTCTTCGTGCGGCTGCTTGTGGCCGTTGCCGTTTTTTCGGTGGTTGTGGGCGTGTCGAGGGGCTTCGCCGTCCCCCACACTCAAGTGGCGGCCATGAACGAAGAAGGCGCCATCGTCGTTTTCGGCACGGGTGCTATCGCCGCAGTGCTATTTGCGACAGTCGGTTTGCTCGGACGCAGCTTCGATGTAAGTCGGTTGTACTATCCCATTATCATAGTGGTGGCTGCGAGCATTCTTGTGACTCCTCTTGTGGGAGGCGTTGGCTTCGGCAGCCAGTTCGTCACTATCGGCTACAACTGCTTCGTGCTGATGATCTGGTGCCTTTTGTCCTATGTGGCCTATTCATCGTCCCTGCCGTCTATTCTCGTGTTCGGTTTGGGGCGCGGGGCCTCGGCCCTGGGCACGACGGCGGGGTGGATGGCCGGCCTTATGCTGGTGGGCGCCCATGGCGAGCGCACGCTGTCCCTGGAAGTGATTTCGGTTGCCATGGTGTTCGCACTGCTCGTCGTATCGATGCTCGTGCTGAACGATCGTCTTATCGGCGAGACGCTGCGAGGCGTGCCGAAGGAGTCGGGAATAGGGGCCCGAGGATGCGACAGCGCCGCCGATGACCCAGGCGGTGCGGCCGATGCCGAGACGGTCCTGCCATGCACTGAGGGGGATGCCGACGATGAAGAGCCGCATCGCCCTGGTCGCTATCGGGCACGTTGCTTGGCCGTGGCCGAGCGCTGCGGCCTGTCGCCTCGCGAGAGGGATGTGTTCGATCTGCTCGTTCGCGGGCGCTCTATCGACTTCATTGCGCAGAGTCTTACCATCTCGTTCAACACGGCGAAGTCCCATATCCGGCATATCTATGTAAAGACCGATGTTCACTCCCGCGAAGAGCTCATCGCTCTTATCGACCGCGAATTATAAAAGTCGCTTGAGAAGGATTGCCTCTAGCTGCTAGAACGACCTCAGAGACTGCCCGCAGCAACAGGGTTGTGTGACGCGCCCCTCTTCGGAATTTCGCGCGTTGGTTTCATGCTGGGGCTCAGTTGCTGCGTTGCAAGCAAGCCTCCGCTTCTTCTGTGGCTTGGAAATCACGAAACATCGGAAAAGACAGGGAAAACGAGTGCTCCGACTGCTCAAATGGCTTGAAAATCACGAAACATCGGTATTTCTGAGCCTCAAAGGGTTCAATTACTGCTTATTGCTGGAATTTTCCCAGGTGGTGTATTACAACGAAGGCGCAATTTCGCGGTCAGCGCCGATCTTTCGTGATTTCCAAGCCATTTGAAGGCGGCGGAGTTCTTTTCCGTAGCGATATCGCGCGGCCGCCAGTAAGTTCGCCGATCTTTTGAGGCGCTGGCGACGGTGCTTGCGGGATCCTCTATCGCTCCCGAACCAGCGTGATGAGGTCTTGCTTTGAATGGACGCCGAGTTTCTGGTAGATATGGTTGGTGTGGCTCTTCACCGTGGCGTCGGAGATGACGAGCTTCTCCATGATGAAAGTGCGGCTGCGCCCCTCGGCCAAAAGCGCCAGCACTTCGGCCTCGCGCGGGGAGAGGTTGCGCTCGGCGGCAATGAGGGCGCAGGCTTCGGCCAGGTCGTTCACGGGGGACGTCGCCGTCGCTTCGTGTCCTGCTTGCCAGGTTCGCCACACAACGGCCATGAGCACCGCCACGACCCCGTACAGCGCGGCGATGACGATGAACCGGCCGAGCCCCGAGGCGGCTTGCAGGATGAGGCTGAACAGGATGGCGGCCGAGCTCATGACGAGCTCGGC
>OLQE01001500.1_pt1 | contig 12473 bp, 8 predicted proteins | sample 1643161 | NCBI WGS metagenome assembly OLQE01 (sample SAMEA3136650, study PRJEB25190) | human gut metagenome | reverse complement strand
ACCCGCCGCTTAGTGCTCCGCGCACTTGAAGCGGGGGAATGCTTATCTGCGTTCATGCTGCTATTCGCAAAAAAAGTATCACCGGTACGGAAGCAGATATCTGTACCGGTGATACTTTTTAGGTTATATTACTGTTCTTTGGAAGCGTTCTCTGCTTCATTGACCTCATGTCGGTGTAATGCAGCCTCCACAAAGCCGCGGAACAGTGGATGTGGGCGGTTCGGACGGGATTTAAGCTCCGGATGCGCCTGTGTGCCGATGAAGAACGGGTGATCCTTGAGCTCGATCATCTCGACGATGCGTCCGTCCGGAGAAAGTCCGGATAAGGTCATGCCCTTATCGACCAGAATACGGCGGAAGTCGTTGTTGACCTCATAGCGATGTCTGTGGCGTTCATGGATCTCTTCACTGCCGTAGAGCTCGTAGGCTTTGGTCGTCTTATCCAGAATGCACGGATAAGCGCCGAGCCGTAAGGTGCCGCCGATATCCTCGACTCCGTTCTGATCCGGCAGAAGCGCGATGACAGGATATGGGGTCTGCGGATTCAGCTCGATGCTGTGCGCATCCTCCAGACCTGCTACGTGGCGGGCATATTCGACGATGGCAAGCTGCATGCCGAGGCAGAGGCCAAGGAACGGGATCTGATGCTCACGCGCATAGCGGATGGCTTCGATCTTTCCTTCGATGCCGCGGTCGCCGAAGCCGCCCGGTACGAGGATGCCATCGACATCTGAGAGCAGGCTGTCTGCATTTTCAGCTGTGACATCCTCCGAATTGATCCAGCGGATGTTGACGGTGGCGTGGCTGGCAATGCCGCCATGCTTGAGCGCTTCGACAACGCTGATATAAGCGTCATGAAGGGAAATATATTTGCCGACCAGTGCGATCGTTATTTCGTGGACCGGAGAACGGAGTGCCTCGACCATCGACTTCCAGTCAGTCAGATCCGGTTCCGGACACGGGAGCTCCAGGCATTCGCAAGCTACCTGAGCCAGATGCTCTTTTTCCATCGCAAGCGGCGCTTCGTATAGGTAGTCGACGTCCAGATTCTGGAGAACATGGCTGCTCGGAACATTGCAGAACAGGGCAATTTTATCTTTGATACCCTTGTCGAGCGGATGCTCCGAACGGCATACGATGATGTCCGGCCAGATGCCCATGCCCTGCAGCTCTTTTACACTGGCCTGGGTCGGCTTCGTCTTCATTTCACCGGATGCCTTTAAATAAGGAATTAATGTGACATGAATCAGAATCGCGTTTTCATGGCCGATGTCGTGCTGAAACTGTCGGATTGCCTCGAGAAACGGCTGGCTCTCGATGTCACCTACCGTGCCGCCGACCTCAATGATCGCGATCTGTGTCTCGTCGGTCGTATAATTGCGGTAGAAACGGCTCTTGATTTCATTCGTGATGTGTGGGATGACCTGCACCGTGCCGCCGCCGTAATCGCCACGCCGCTCTTTTTGCAGAACGGACCAGTAAATCTTTCCGGTGGTGACATTTGAATTTTTATTCAGGCTCTCGTCGATAAAACGCTCATAGTGGCCAAGATCGAGGTCGGTCTCGGCGCCGTCGTCGGTCACGAATACCTCTCCGTGCTGGATCGGGTTCATGGTGCCTGGGTCGATATTAATGTACGGGTCAAATTTCTGCATGGTTACCTTATAGCCGCGTGCCTTGAGCAGACGTCCTAAGGAAGCCGCGGTAATGCCTTTTCCGAGTCCGGAAACGACACCGCCTGTTACGAATACGTATTTTACTGGCATAGTTTTCCTCCTGTACTGTTTTATGGTGTGTGATGTGTGTGTTATAAAAAACTGTTTTATTATACCTCGATCATTTGCCAAATTCCATCCTTTTTTTGCCGGAATTTCACAAAAAATTTAGAAACCATTTTGTTTTCGGTATTGATTTATATTTTGGGTATACTTATAATGGTATAGACTGTATAAAAGGACGGGTAACGCCTGATCTGCAGATACAGGAAGCGAATGAGGAGGAAGCTATGGATAATAATCAGCAAAATGACAATCGCCCGAACGGTCCGGGCGGCGCCGGGCAGGGGCCTAACCGGAACCGTTCTGCTTTTATGGTTTTTCTGGCGATCACTGTGGCTGTGCTGCTGGGCATGGCGCTGTTCAACGGGCTGATGGGCAGCAGTGGATCAGAAGAAATTTCCTATGACAAGTTTCTGGAATGGCTGGACAATGGCTATATCAAGAGCGTGACCGTGAACGGCTCCAACCTTGAGGTCGAGCTGAAGGGGGATGCGCTGCGCTCTGCGATCGGACAGCGTACGGTAACCTATTATACCGGCAATATGAATGATCCGCTGCTCGTACAGAGACTGGAGAAGGCAGGCGTCACTTACAAGCGTGAGGTCAGCAGCGGGATCACGGATCTTTTACTGAACGTCGTGCTGACCTTTGTACTGCCGATGGTTTTACTCTGGATCGTATTTGGCCTGCTGATGCGCAAGATGGGAGGCGGCGGAGGCGGCATTATGGGTGTCGGCAAGAACAAAGCCAAGGTTTATGTGCAAAAAGAGACCGGTATTACGTTTAAGGATGTAGCCGGACAGGATGAAGCGAAGGAGTCCCTGCAGGAGGTCGTAGACTTTCTTGAGAACCCGGGCAAATATACGACAATCGGTGCGAAGCTGCCGAAGGGTGCGCTGCTCGTGGGACCTCCGGGTACCGGTAAGACGTTGCTGGCAAAGGCAGTTGCAGGCGAGGCAAGGTGCCCGTTCTTCTCTATTTCCGGATCAGATTTTGTGGAGATGTTTGTCGGTGTCGGAGCATCGCGTGTGCGTGACCTGTTTGAGGAGGCGAAGAAAAATGCGCCGTGCATCATCTTTATCGATGAGATTGATGCGATCGGAAAGAGCCGTGACAGCCGCTACGGCGGAGGTAATGATGAGCGTGAGCAAACGCTGAATCAGCTGCTTGCAGAGATGGATGGATTTGATACGTCGAAGGGGCTTCTCGTACTTGCGGCGACGAACCGCCCGGAGGTGCTCGATCAGGCGCTGCTGCGTCCCGGCCGTTTTGACCGGAGGATCATCGTAGACCGCCCGGATCTGAAGGGACGTGTCGATGTCCTTAAGGTACATGCAAAGAACGTCAATATGGATGAGACAGTCGATCTGGACGCGATCGCACTGGCAACATCCGGAGCTGTCGGATCAGATCTTGCGAATATGATCAACGAGGCAGCGATCCTCGCAGTCAAGAAGGGACGCAAGGCAGTTTCTCAGAAGGATCTGTTTGAGGCAGTCGAGATCGTACTTGTCGGTAAAGAAAAGAAAGACCGGATTCTGAGCCAGGAGGAGCGCCGCATCGTATCTTACCATGAGGTAGGCCATGCGCTTGTCAGTGCACTGCAGAAGGATTCTGAACCGGTACAGAAGATTACGATCATTCCGCGTACGATGGGTGCGCTCGGCTATGTCATGAATGTGCCTGAGGAGGAGAAATACCTCAATACGGAAAAAGAGATCCGCGCAATGCTTGTTGAATTTGTTGCGGGACGTGCAGCGGAGGAGATCGTATTTGATACAGTTACGACCGGTGCGTCAAACGACATCGAAAAAGCGACCCGCGTGGCTCGCTCGATGGTGACGCAGTATGGTATGTCGAAGAAGTTCGGACTGATCGGACTGGAAGTACAGGCGAATCAGTATCTGGACAACCGTCCGGTGATGAACTGTTCTGAGGCGACGGCCGCGGAGGTAGACGCAGAGGTCATGAAGGTGCTCAAGGAGTCTTATGATGAGGCAAAGCGTCTGCTTACCGAGCACCGCAAGGCACTGGATAAGATCGCAGCCTTCCTAATCGAGAAAGAGACGATCACCGGCAAGGAATTCATGCAGATCTTCCATGAAGTCGAGGGGATCACAGAGACCGATCATAAGGAGCCGGAGGCGCGCATCAGGCAGCGACCGACAGAAGAGACTTCCGCAGAAGAGGTTTCTGCAGAAGCACAGCCGGAAGCAGGAGACGTCATTGCATTGCCGCCGACATCGGAGGCAGATATCGCACAGCCGAAGACAGAAGAAGCTGCGGGCGACATGCCGGAGGAAGCATCGACTGCCGGAGAGGTTCAGAAAGATACCGCAAAAGACGAAGTACATGATAATGGGAGCGAAACGGTACAGCCGGCGACAGATGAAGCTGCGGGGACATCCTTGGAAGAGAAAACAGATCGTCTGTAATGTACGGGCAGAAATGAAAATGATGAGATCATGAAAATGGCAGGATGCCATATGCCGGGCCGGGAGTATGAAGGGATACATACTCCCGGCTGATTTGATATATGTGAATTTTTATTAAGAATTCCAAAAGAAAATTGATCTCTTCGGGCAGGTGTGGTATTGTATGTAGGACGTTCTTAAACAGAAAGACGAATGAGGTGATCAATTGAATATTTTGAAAAAAATACAGGAGTATGCCTGCAGGCGGCCGGAGCAGATAGCGATCCGGTGCGGCGACAGTGCGCTGACCTATGGCGAACTGTGGAACTATTCAGACGGGCTGGCAGCCTGGTTTTTACAGACACAAGGAGACGACCGATCGCCGGTAGCGGTTTATGGCCATAAGGATCCGTGGATGCTCGTATGCTTCCTTGCCTGCGTAAAAGCCGGAAGAGGATATTGTCCGATCGACCGCTCAGTTCCGCAGACGCGGGTGGAGATGATTCTGCAGGCAGTACCGTCAGGGGTTGTGCTTACGACAGAGGCGATGACGGCAGATGCCGGAACAAAGCAGGTACTTGTGTCGGAAGAGCTGAAAGCACTGGCAGAAAAAGAGCATCCGGAGGTTCCGGAGACCGCGTGGGTATCAGGAAAAGATACCTGGTACATTATTTTCACATCCGGAAGTACCGGTACACCAAAAGGCGTGCAGATTTCTGCAGACTGCCTGAATCATTATCTGGACTGGTCTGTCGGACTTGGATCTGCCGCAGAAGAAAAGGATGGTCAGGTATTTTTGAATCAGGCGCCATTCTCCTTTGACCTCTCGGTCATGGATCTGTACACTTCGCTGGCGAGTGGCGGTATGCTGTACTGTCTGGAAAAGACGGTACAGTCGGATTACCGGCTGCTGATGCAGTCGCTTGGAGCATCCAATGCCAATGTGTGGGTATCCACACCGTCCTTTGCGGAGGTGTGTCTCTCGGAGAAAAGCTTTTCCGAAGAGCTGCTTCCGAAGCTGCAGGTATTTCTGTTTTGTGGTGAGACGCTTGGCAATCGTACCGTACAAAAGCTTCAGGAGCGGTTTCCGAAAGCAGCAGTCGTAAATACATACGGCCCAACCGAATCGACCGTGGCAGTCACGGATGTGCTGGTGACACCGCAGATGGCACGTGAGACGGAGCCGCTTCCGGTCGGCCGTGCAAAGCCCGGGACACGGATTGAGATCCGGGATGAAGCCGGAACAGTGCTGCCGGATGGAGAAAAAGGTGAGATCATCATTTTAGGTGACACGGTGAGCACCGGCTATTATCGGCAGGAGGAGCTGACAAAAAAGGCGTTTTTTGAGCAGGCGGAAGGTGCGGGCGTGATCCGTGGCTACCATACCGGCGATAAGGGCTATCTGGAAGACGGTATGCTTTTTTACTGTGGACGGATCGATCTGCAGATTAAGCTGCATGGATACCGGATCGAGCTCGAGGACATTGAAAATAATATCCGGCGGATTCCGGGAATTGAGCATGCGGTTGTATTGCCAAATCTGCGCGATGATAAGGTGAAGAGCCTGACAGCCTACGTAGTGGAGCGGGAGCTTCCAAAGACAGAACGTGAGGAGATGGCAAGGCTGAAGCAGGAGCTGCTGCAGTTCGTCCCGGATTATATGGTGCCAAAGAAATTCGTATTTCTGGAGCAGATGCCGATGACAAACAACGGAAAGGCGGATCGGAAAAAGCTCGCGGAGCTTGGGAAAAAGCCGGAGCGTAAGGTGATGGTATGAGTTATTATGAGGGACTTGCATTTTTTCTCTGCCTGATCGGAGTGTTGCTGATTGCTGCGGTGCTTGGTTATCTGGAAAAACCGCTGAAATGGTTTAGCTTTGTTGTTTCGTTGCTGTTTGTAGCGGGCGTGTTCTGGGGCTCCTGGCTGAATTTTTTGTATCTGGTGTTGTTTTATGTGTGGTCACTGGTGCTGATTCTCGGATATTTTTCCATCCGGCAAAAGGGAGGCAGAAAGGAAGGCATTTACCATGTCTTTGTACTGCTCTCACTTGTGCCGCTTGTGATCTGCAAGGTATCTCCGCTGTTTCATATGAGTCTGTTTGGATTCATCGGTATTTCGTATCTGACGTTCCGGGTTGTGCAGATGATCATCGAGATCTATGACGGAGTCATCAAAGAGGTATCGGCGCTTGAAATCACAGCATTCCTTGCATTTTTTCCGAGCTTCAGTTCCGGCCCGATCGACCGCAGCCGCCGGTTTCTGGCAGACTGGAATCGCGTGCTGAAACGAGAGGAGTACATGGAGCTGTGCGGTACCGGTATCTGGAAGCTGCTGCTCGGTGCGGTATATAAGATGGTCATTGCTGCAGGCGCCTACAAGGTGATGGGCTATTTTGATACCGGGACAGCGTGGTACCATTGGGTTGGGTATGCCTATGCCTATGGTATTTATCTGTTCTTTGACTTTGCTGGCTATTCCCTGATGGCAGTCGGCAGTTCGTATATGCTTGGCATTGAGACACCGGAGAACTTCCGTCAGCCGTTTATCAGCCGGGATATCCGGGAGTTCTGGGACCGCTGGCACATTACGCTGTCGCACTGGTTCCGCGATTTTATCTTCACGCGGTTTGTCATGTACAGCTCGAAGAAAAAATGGTTTTCAACGCGGTTGCAGAGAGCCTGCGCGGGATTTTTCGTCGACATGGGTATCATGGGACTGTGGCACGGCATTACCCCGTCGTATATTTTATATGGCCTGTATCATGGACTGCTGTTGGCGGCGACAGAGACTTATCAGAAAAAGTCGAAATTTTACAAGAAGCATAAAAATAAGACCTGGTATCAGGTCATCTCATGGGCTGTAACGATGCAGCTCGTATTCTTCGGATTCTTCCTGTTTTCAGGGAAGCTGATGGAGCTTGTCGGATTCTGAACGCAGATAAGCATTCCCCCGCTTCAAGTGCGCGAAGCGACTGCGTTCATGAGCAAGTAGCGAAGCGGATTGCGAATGTCCGCTTTACTGTCCGCTTTGCTAGATCAGGTATAGCACCTTCGCAGCTTATCGGGAGTGGTTTGCACCACTCCTGATACAAGCAAGTCCCAACCCACCGCTTATTGCTTTGTGCAATTGAAGCAGGGGACTTGCTTGATTCGGTTAAATGGAAGAGAAGATCATAAGGAAAAGGAAAGGAGTATAATATGAGAGAAGAAGTATTGGATTTATTGGCAGAGATTTGTGAGGATGATGTAGTGAAAGAAGACCTGGAGACGGAACTGTTTGAGTCCGGGCTTCTGGATTCCCTTGGGTTTGCAGAGTTTCTGGTGGATCTGGAGGATCATTGCGGTATTGTGATTTCTCCGTCAGAGGTAGAGCGTGCAGACATTGATACGCCGGAGAAAATCCTGAAGCTTGTAGAGGCAAGGAGCGAAGCGTGAGAAAGATAAAAGCTTTTTTGGTGGCGCTTTTGCTGTTTGCGGTGACAGTTATCGGCTGCCATTTTTATATCAAAGACAAGGCGTCGGTAGATTCGACTGCGTTTGGCACAATGCCGAGTGAGGAAAAAGGAAAGCTCCGAGCGGCATTGATGGAAAATATGAGCGAGAATGGTTATCCGATTTTCGGTTCTTCTGAATTTCAGCATGGAAAAGAGAATTTTTATCATCCGTCACAGGTGTTTTCGGGTACGGACTTTCAGCCAATGCTGATAGGGGCAGGGTATTATCAGTCCCTGAGCCATGCAATCACGCTTGCCTCGATTGAGGATAGCATGAAGGTGCAAAAAGCGGCGCTGATCCTTTCACCGCAGTGGTTCCGCAGCACCGGGGTTGTCGATCAGGCTTATGCCTCCCGCTTTTCCGAGACACATTATGCAGGGGCAATGGCAAATGAGAAGCTGGACGATGAGACGAAGCAATACATTTCCGACCGGACACAGAAGCTGCTGAATGTAGATACAAAGACGCAGAAGCGTGTGAAGATGTACGATGATGTGCTCTGGAAAAAGAATTCGGATTTTATAGAGGCGGCGCAGGAGACACTCTGGTCGGCGTTTCTTTCAGAAAAAGAGGATTTTCAGACAATGCTGCTTGGCAGCTCCAAGGAGCTGAAGGTGTGTGAAAAACGGCAGGCAGATGCGCTGGAAAAGATGGAAGAGGAAGGACTGCTTACGAAATCCAAAGAGCCGGACTGGACAGCGCTGCTTGCGCTGGCAGAGCAGAAGGGCGAGGAAGAGAATCAGAATCAGTTCTATATGGATGAAGCGGCCTATAAGCGTCTGGAGCCGCATCTGTCCAAAAAGGAAGGAATGAACAGCGATGCCTATAAGGGCTATCAGACCGGACCGGAATATGAAGATCTGGAGTGTTTCCTGAAGGTCTGTCAACAGCTGGAGATTGAGCCGCTGATTGTAATTGTTCCGGTAAATGGTTATTATTATGATTTTACCGGTTTTCCAAAAGAAGCCAGACAGAACTATTATGAAAAGGTTCGCACACTGGCGGAATCATACGGGGCAAGGATTGCAGACTTTTCGGATCAGGAGTATACGAAGTATTTCTTTGAGGACCGTGTGCATCTTGGAAAGAAAGGATGGGTGATGGTGGATGAAAGTCTTTACAACTATTATAAAGAAGCTTGAGAATCATCCGAGGCTGCAGTTTGCATTGCAGACAGCAGGGTTCTATGTGCTGCTGATGGTACTGTTTTTGTACTTCATGACGGCAAATCTCTCTTCCGCCCCCAAATTCGTATATTCACAGTTTTGATTACAGGGATCCAAGTAAAAGGCCACCGATCATGCTTGCATGAAGAGGTGGTCTTTTACTTGGATTTTTATTTGAATTTTTTATTTGGATCTTTTATTTGGATCCCGCCGCCCATCTTCCTGACGCGCCGCACGGCAGTACCAGTCCGCTTTCGGTGACCGGCAGGCCGATTTCCTCAGACTCTACGTGTCCACCGTATTTTTTCAGTTCGGTGGCGATCATGTATGTCAGCACGGCAGGCGCGAGGCCGGTCGTGTAGGAATTCACGAGGAAGAAGAGTGGCTGATCACTCAAAAGCTGAGCAGTCAGACGGATGAACGGATGGATTGAATCCTCAATTTTCCAGATTTCCCCCTTTGGTCCCCGGCCATAGGAAGGAGGATCCATGATGATACCGTCATAGTGATTGCCGCGGCGGATCTCGCGCTCTACAAATTTAGTGCAGTCATCCACGAGCCAGCGGATCGGCGCATTGCTCAAGCCGGAGGCTGCGGCATTTTCCTTTGCCCATCCGACCATGCCCTTCGAGGCATCGACGTGTGTGACAGCCGCGCCTGCCTTGGCTGCTGCAAGGGTGGCACCGCCTGTGTAGGCGAAGAGATTCAGCACCTTGACCGGGCGGCCGGCATTTTTGATTTTTTCAGAGAACCAGTCCCAGTTTGTGGCCTGCTCCGGGAAAAGACCGGTGTGCTTGAAGCTGAAGGGCTTGAGCTGGAAGGTAAGCTCCTTGTAGTGGATGCTCCACTGCTTTGGAAGATCAAAAAACTCCCACTCACCGCCGCCCTGCTTGCTGCGGTGATAATGGCCGTTCGGATGCTTCCAGCCGTATTGCTTTCTTGGCGTATCCCAGATGACCTGTGGATCCGAGCAGGTAATCGCCCCAGCGCTCCAGCTTTTCTCCACGGGAGGTATCTAATACTTCATAATCGTTCCATTGATCTGCTATCCACATAATTCTTATACTCCATTTCTATTAGATGTAAGCACAAAATCTTTTGTACAGAAAAATAATTCAAGTGTAGCGCTTTCAGTATACGCGATTCAATAGGGGGAATCAAGAAAATATTTTTCCTCTATTGTCATTCTGATAAAAATACAGTAGAGTAAAATAAAAATGATAAAGACGATCAGGGAGGATGCATTATGGCAATTCAGATCAGTTCGGATGGGCGTACGTTTACGCTTCAGACGGAGAAGAGTTCCTATCAGATGATGGCAGATGCACATGACGTGCTGCTGCACTTATATTATGGAAGAAAAATAGCGGCGGAGAATCTGGAAGAACGTATTTTCAGAAGTGATGTCGGGTTTGCGGGCAATCCGCCAGAGGCTGGAGAGGACAGAACCTATTCGCTGGATGTGCTGCCGCAGGAGCTTCCGGGCAGCGGAGTCGGTGACTATCGGGAGGATATGGTACGGCTGTACCATGCAGATGGCAGCTGTGCGGCAGATTTTCGGTTTGAGAGCTATGAAGTACAGGAGGGGGCTTATCGTATTCCCGGGCTTCCGGCAGCCTATGATACCGGTGAGGAGAAGGGCGAGACACTCGTGATTACGATGCGTGAGACCGCCTCTGCCGTGAAGGTAAAGCTTTATTACGGCGTATTTGAAAAAGAAAATGTCATTACGCGGACAGTTTGCATTGAGAATCAGGGAAAGGAAGCAGTCATATTGGATAAGGCGCTTTCCTGCAATGTCGATTTCCTCTTTGGAAACTGGGATCTTATTTATTTTGAAGGGCGCCATGCAATGGAGCGGATTCCGGAGCGCGTGCCGGTGCGGCATGCAAAGGTGGAGATCGGAAGTATTCGCGGCACGTCCAGTCATCAGTACAATCCGGCAATGATATTATGTGATCCGGCGGCGACGGAGGATTTTGGAAGCTGCTATGGCTTCTGCTTTGCCTACAGCGGCAATTTCGTGGCGGGAGCACAGAAGGATCAGAGAGGTCTGACCCGCGTGCAGATGGGAATCAACCCTGTGCAGTTCCGCTATACCCTGGCTGCAGGGGAAGCATTTTTTGCTCCGCAGGTGCTTATGAGCTATTCTTCAGAGGGCTTTACCGGTCTGACCCATCAGTATCATGACTTGATTCGGGAGCATATCTGCCGCGGTGCGTACAAGCATGCGAAGCGGCCGGTACTGATCAACAACTGGGAAGCGACGTACTTTGATTTTGATAAGGAAAAGATCGTGAAGATCGCACAGCAGGCACATGAGCTCGGCATCGAGATGCTCGTGCTAGATGATGGCTGGTTCGGTAAACGTGACAGCGACAACAGCGGTCTTGGCGACTGGTATACGAATGAGAAAAAAATGGATGGTACCATGGGTGAGCTCGGAGATGAGATCCATGCGCTTGGCATGAAATTCGGCCTGTGGTTTGAGCCTGAGATGATCAATGAGGACAGTGATTTGTACCGCGCGCATCCGGACTGGGCGCTTCGTATCCCGGGACGTGAGCCGAACCGCGGACGTGACCAGCTTGTACTTGATATGAGCAGGTCAGAGGTGCGTGAATACCTGTATGAACGGATTTCTTCTATATTAAATGAGGCAAAGATCGATTATGTAAAATGGGATATGAACCGCAGTGTCTGCGATCTGTTCGGACATGAACTTCCGCCGGAACGGATGGGTGAGCTTTATCATCGGTTTGTGCTTGGCGTTTACGAGTTAAAGGAGCGCCTGCTGGCACACTTCCCGCGGCTGCTTCTGGAGGGCTGCAGCGGAGGAGGCGGACGGTTTGATGCCGGAATGCTCTATTATGCGCCGCAGATCTGGTGCAGTGACAATACCGACGCGATTAATCGCCTGACGATCCAGTATGGTACCTCTTTCTTTTACCCGGCCGGGACGATGGGAGCACATGTCTCGGCAGTGCCAAACCACCAGACGGGCAGAGTGACGCCGTTTACGACGCGCGGGCATGTGGCGCTCTCCGGTACCTTTGGCTATGAGCTGGATCTGAATCTCGTATCCGCAGAAGAAAAGCAGATGGTAAAAGAGCAGCTTGCAGAATTTGACCGTTATTATGAGCTGACACACGAGGGAGACTATTATCGTCTGGCGAAGCCGGGTGAAGCCTTAATGGCATGGGGCTTTGTGGCGAAGGATCAGAGCCGGGCGATGGTGACGGTTGTGAGTACCGATGTCGAGGGCAACCCGCTGGCACAGCACGTTTCGGTAAAGGGACTGGCTGAAGGGCGGAACTACCGTTGCTCTTATAACGGAATCGTACACGATGGAAGCGTCTGGAACAACTGCGGCCTGACCTTAAAGAAGGTGCTGAAGGAGTACGAAAGCCTACTGATAGAGTGGACAGAAGTATAAAAGCTTGTATTCGAAAAAAAACAATACTTTTTTCAAAAAAGCCCTTGCAAAATCTTGGGCTTTTTTGTATAATGCAAACGTTGTGACATGATAGCGTAGAAGCGTGAGGTTGCTGCAAGCTTCGAGCCTGCAGGTTTTCCGTGGAGCGAATGTCAAGTTAAGAAACTGGCGACAAGTCACTGTAC
>OLQE01001498.1_pt1 | contig 12473 bp, 9 predicted proteins | sample 1643161 | NCBI WGS metagenome assembly OLQE01 (sample SAMEA3136650, study PRJEB25190) | human gut metagenome | reverse complement strand
GCGGGCGGGCCGGACCCTGCGCCGATGCCGGTCGCGGAACCGGCGCCGGCCGCGCCGTCCGACCCGGAGCCGCCGGCCGCGGACCCGGAACCGGAGGCGGAGGCGGAGCGTCCCGCGGCCCGGGTGAAGGCGAAGGCGCCGAGGATGAACGAGCGGATCGCGGACGCGATCCTGTCCACGCGGGCGCTGCTGGACGATCCGACGGTGCGCGCCGCCATGGCCGGGCTGACCGGCCGCGAGTCGGACGAGGAGCTGACCGCGCTGATGCTGCGCATCCGCCACGGCATGAACGGCCGGCCGCCGGAACGCAGACAGGTGCGCGACCTGCTGCACGCGGCCGACCGGCTGCGCGACCCGCGGCTGCGCGACGTGCTCGTCCGCGCGTACGGGCATGACTCGGACGCGCGTCTCGCGCTGACGCTCCTGGACGGGCATGTGGACGGGGCGCGGCTGCTCGTCGACGCGCACGACGAGCCCGATCCGGTGAACCGGGTGACGATGCTCCTGTCGGCGGGCATGCGGGACGCGCAGCGTCTGCGCGCCGCGGCCCGCCTGCTGGTCGCGTTGGACCCGTCGCTGTCGGAGCGGGTGCGCCCGCAGGCCGGCTCGCAGATGGACCTGGCCGGCGCGGTCGCGCAGACGGTCGCGGGCGTGGACGTGGAGCCGGTCAGGGGGCTCGCGTGAACCGGCCGTTGACCCTGTCGCGGGAGAGCGCGGCCCGTTTCCTGGATGTGCCCGTGCGGATGATCCCGCTCCTGCAGGCGCACGGCGTGATCCCGCGCACCGGGGATGGTCTGGTTCCGGAGGTGGAGCTGCGCCGGCGGATGCGCATGATCCCGTGGCTGTCCATGCTGGGCGTGCCGATGAGCGAGCCGGAGATGCGGCGTCTGGTGGACAAGCGCATCCGGTTCGGCCCGCGGTCCCACGGTCTGGGCGTGGAGCCGTTCCGCGGGCGTCGGATGATCCGCCCGTGGGAGGTGCTGGAGCGGGCGTGGCGTCCGGATGCGGGGACGCATGCGCCGGGGCATGGCTGACATACTGCTGACGTTCGACGGTGCGGCCGGAGTGGTGCATGCGAGTGGCGTGCGCCGTCCCGGCCGCGCCTCCTTCTCCATGCTGGACGGGTGGCGTTCCTGTCCGGGCCGGTGGCTGGCCGACCGGCTGCTGCCGCGGCCGACGGAGTGGGACAGTCCGCTGATAGTCGGGTCGATCGCGCACGCGGCCCTGGAGCTGGCGATGCGCGAGCCGACGGCCGCGGCGCCGGACTGGCCGGCGTTGTGCCGTGACGGGGTGGCTTTGATCGGTGAGCGGAACGCGTCGCGCGGCTGGGGGGATGATCCGGCGCCCCCGGTGCGCATGCCGGACGGGCGCGCCGCCACCGTGGAGGATTGGGCGGGGCGGGCCGCCGCCCGCCTGTCCGGGTTCCGTCTGACGGACGCGTTGGGTCGCGTGCCGGAGCCGATGGCGTGCGAGGAGCGTGTGGACGGCGTGGTGTGGGGGATCCCGTTCACCGGGTCGATCGACTACGTGGACGGTGGGGCCGGGGGCGTGACGCTGGTGGATTGGAAGACGGGGCGCGTGCCCGCGCGTGCGGACGCGAAGGCGCGGCATGCGGACCAGCTGCGCGTGTACGCGCTCCTGTGGGCGCACGCGCACGGGTTCATGCCCGCGGGCGCGCGCGACGTGTATGTGGAGCATCGGCGGTCGGCGGATGCAGACCTGTCGGGTGGCATGATCCGCGGGACGGGCGCGTGGATGCGCGCCGCGTGGGATGAGGTCCGGGCGGCGACGGGCGCGGACGGGTCGGGCGAATACGCGCTGCGGCCGAGCGCGTTGTGCGGCTGGTGCCCGCTGGCGCGCGTCTGCCCGAACGCGACGATCCGCGGAGCCAAAGCGCGGGAGGCGAGCCGGGGCGCGTACGATCCGGACGACCCGCGGTTCCGCATACTGGGGACGCATGCGCGGCATGGAGTCCATGATGATGGGAGGATGACGATGAGTCTGTTGAGCATGCTGGATTCGACGCCCCCGGCGAAGCCGGTGCCGAAGGCGGACGTGCCGGATGGCGTGGGCGTGGACCCGTGGGCGACCCGCGAGGGCATGGAGGCGCTCGCGCATTGGGGAGTGACCCCCGAGGACGCGCCCGGAGTGACCCCCGAGGACGCGCCCGCCGCGGCCCCGAAGGATGCGCCCGCCGCGACCGTGACGGACGTGCCGGCATCGGAGGCGTCCGCACCGGAGCCGAACCCGGCGGACACCGCGACCGCGTCCGCGCCGAAATCTGCGGCGACGGGACGGGTGCGCCTGTTCGAGGGCTGCCCCTACGAGGGCACGTGGCGTGACGGCGCGTTGAACGCCGCCGGATACGGGTTCGGGCTGATGAACCAGATCGCGGTGCGCGCCATGCGCCTGTCCCGCGGCCATGAGGCGTGGGAGCGGACCGTGTTCGACGCGCTCCTGTACGCCGCGTGGGGCATAGGGCGCACCGTGTGGGGTGACGCCGCACCCGACCTGCCCGGTTTGGACGCGGGGTGCGCGGACCCGCGGCGCCTGTTCGCGTGGCTGGATTCGACGCTGTGCCGGGACGCGTGGCGCGCCCTGGACGCGGCGCTCGACATGGACGCGACCGTCGCGGACGCGGCGGACGCGAAGGAACTGTCGCGGATCATCGCCAACGCGGGACGCTCCGCGGCCCGCGCACTGGCGTTGGCCCGCGCCTATCATGATCCCCAAGGGAAAGGAGAATGAGTGACCGTAAGCGATGAGACCGGCGGACTGGAGTATGCGATCATCCGCCGCTCCGACAACGCGTACCTGTTCGACTCGGAGGGCGACGGCACGGACGCCGCCTGGGAGTCGGACGAGGAGAACGCGAGCTGGTACGACACCGAGGAGCTGGCGTTGGCCGTGGCCGACGTGAACGGGCTGACCGTGGACGCGGACACGCCCACGCTGGCCGACGGGTATGCGATCGCGACCCGCGCCTGGTCGTTCGAGGACGATCTGGAGCCGGACGACATCGACCGCATGGCCGACATGCTCGAGGACGCATAGCATCTGGTGCATGAAGTCATAACCCCGGAGGGGCGGCGACCATACCCTTGGTCGCCGCCCCTCCGGGGTTTTCCGCGTTTTCTCGCTCCGGTTCTCAGCCGTCCGGATGCCTGTCCTTCCACTCCTTGACCTCGCTGTCGCGGATCTCGTAGACGGCGTGCATCCAGGCGCGCATCTCGTTCAATCGTTTCGGCTTCACGTCCTCCATGAGACCGGTGGACGGGTTGCGGCGTCGGCGCGTGAACCCGGTGTGCGCGCGTCGCGCGTCGCCGGGCTCCATGGCGATGAACGCGATCGCCGCCTCACGCGACAACGGCTTCTGGTAGGCGACCATGCGGGCCGCGTTGCCCTGCCCGCGTCCCCGGCTGAACCGTTCCAACAGGCGGACGCCCCGCTGTTTGGTCTCGCTGCGGCGGGCGACGAGCCGTTTGGCGAAGTCCACGTCGCCGCGCAGGTTCGACGCGCCCCCGTTGCCGTAGCACAGTTCCCAGAACGCCTGCGCCTGCACCCGGGGCCCGTCCTCGCCGATGGCGCGCAAAGCGTCCGCCATGTCCTTGGCCTGACGGCCCGACGGCACGCCGTTGGTCGGCTGGTACATCATGCGCAGGTAGGCGCGGCTCATCGCGCCCCGCGATTCGGGCAGCGGCCCGTGCTTGACGTTGCCGTCCTTGTCCGTCCAGTCGCCGACGATCGGATCGCCCTTATGGGCGACGACCCGTCCGGTCTTCCGGTCGACCACGTCCCGCGGCTGGCGTTTGATCTTGGTCGCGTTGATGTACACCCACGCGGAGTGGCTGTCGTTCGGATAGCCGAGGCGGATGATCGCGGCGGCCGTGTTCGCGTCCTCGTAGTGCAGGTCGACGAGCAGGCGGGCGGCCTTCTCCCGGTCGCGGCGACGGCGGAGGCTGGCGGCCAGGTGGGTGGCGGGGATGTACCGGCGGTTGGGTCCCGAGTCGATCGCGTTGCGCCGGTCGTACGCTCCGGCGAGCCGGAACGCGGCGCGCACGGTGGCCCGCCGGTCGGCGGCGCTCATGTCGTCCAGCGGGTCGCGGAGCGCGCGGCGGGCGGCGAGCCGGACATGCGGGTCGTTCCGCATGGTCCTCCAGTCCAACGGGGGTGCGGCCGGATCCTCGCGGAACACGATGTTGCCGTCCCCGTCGTAGAGCGTGGCGCCGTTCCCGCCGATCTCGACGCGCGCCGTCTGGGCGAGCAGGGCGCGCGTCTCGGCGGCGGGTTTGACGCTCACATGCTCCACGATCGCGTGGTTGCGGGCCCCCATGCTGGCCAGGGTGAGCATGGGGTCCAGGTCCAGGTCCCCGTATCGGGCGCCCCGGTTCTCGTAGGTGCCGGCCTCGCCCTGCGGGAGGCCTTTTGGTTTGTGGCTCATGCCATGCGCGTCCACGACCATGATCCGTCCTTTCGACAAGCTGCTGGGTGTTCGTCGCATGCCGGCTATGCATAGGCGGCATGCATGAGCACCCGTCGCACCCGTTCCCGTTCCCGCGGCCAGGCGGAACCGTCCGATCCGATGCCGATCCTCGTCGCCGCCGCCTGGCTGCTCGCCGTCCCCCTGTCCGTGTTCGCCCTGCCGGGCATGCTTCTGCCCGCGCTGGCGCACGGCCTGGCGCGCGTGTGCGCGCGCCGTCCCCGCGGGTCGGGCAGGGACCGGTGGACGGGCGCCGCCTGCCCGGCCGGCCCGGTGGAGCGGCGTCGGGAGGCCGCGTGGCGGCGCCTGGCCCGCTGGCCGTATGGCAACCCGCTGCCGGTGAGCGCGGACATGTGTCCCGTGTTGGCGTTCGCCGCGCTCTGCTGCATGACGCAATCGTTGTGGGCGTGGCCGTTCCAGTTCGCGGCCGCCTGGCTGTGCGCGTCCGCGTGGATCCAATCCCGTCGGGACGTGACGCTGCGCGCGGACATGCTGGAGTGGAACATGCGCCGCCGCCGCGTCCCCTGGGCCAGAAAGAACATGGCCGCCTGCCTGCTGGCCGGCCTGGCGGGCGTGGCCGTCTCGCTCCCGTTGGACATGCTGGTCGGGCGCGTGGAACCGTCGCTGGTCCTGCTCGCGTGCGCCGGCCTGCCGATGGTGCGCGCGCACCGTCAGGCGGCCGGCTCGTTCCGTCTGGATGTGGAGTGCGCGCGGCTCATCCACTCGTGGGCGGGCGGGGACGGCAAACCCGCCACCCCGTCCCGGCCCGGCCGCGTGCACGACGCGCGCCGCGGCGGGGACGGGAGCCTCCTGTTCCTCATGGACGTGGCGAACGCGCGCGCCTGGACGGCCGACGGGGTGCGCGGGGCGCTCGCCCCGTGCGCGCAGCGCGACGGCATGCTCCTGGGATTGGTTCTGGACGGCGCGGACCTGACGCGCGTCATGGTCGCCTGCACGCCCGCCGCCCATGCGAACGGGCTCATCTCGGACGGGACCGCGTTGGAGGCGGCGCTCACCGTGGACGAGACGCGCGCGTGCATGATGTACGGCGCGCTGCCCGGCCGGATCGTCCGGTTGAAACCGGTCGCCCGACGCGACGGAAAGCCCGCGGTCTGGTCGTTCTCGATCAGCGGGTCGAACGCGGACTGGGAGATGATCGGCCGCGACTGGCTGAAGGGCGCCACGCAGGAGGGCTTCGAGGATTGGGGCGTGCCCTACGGGCTGCGCATCATCGCCGACGTGAACGCGAACCACGGCTGGGTCACGGACATGGACGGGTGGGATGGCGTGCAATGGGATATGAACGCATGCCGGGGGCTGATGGCTGACCGGCCGACCCGCGAGCATGACGATCCGGGCTACTATCTGACGATGATCGGCGAGGATGCGCGCCAGCATGCGCTCTGGCAGGGCGCGTTGGCGAAGACGCGTTTGGACGCGCCGAGCACCATCGACCATGACAGCCGGCGGCCGGCGGAAAGCCCCGACGGGTGGGTGCTGGAGACCACCCGTCTGCTCCTGCCCGCCACCGGGGTGAGCGTCGGAGACTATCAGACCGTGGACCTGAGGCCCGCGTTCGGCGAAGCGTATGTGGCGGACGTGCTCCCGGTCCGGGATCGGACCGGCTGGCATTCGCGCATGCTCCTGTTCGCGCTCGCCCGGCGCAAGGACGCGCCGTGGAACGCGCGCATCCCGGGCGCATTGCGCGACCTGACGGGCGGCGGTGACGCGCATGCGCTTCTGGCGCGCATCCTCGTCAGCCGCGCGTGCGCGACCGTATTGAAACGGCCCGCACTGGTGGGCAACGCGACCCAATTGGCCGCCGACCGGGCGTGGACCATGTGGCGCATGCCGGTCGAACTGGGCGACGGGGTGACCGCGGACGACGTGCGCCGCGCCCAGGAGCGGCTGAAGTCCGCGATGGGCGCCGACCGGATGCTCCTGCAGTGGGCGGACGCGGGACGCGTCGTCCTGTGGGCGGGCATCACGCCGCCCGACAATGCGCGCTGGCTGCGGGAGCGTGACCGGCTCATGTACGAGCGGCTCGTCCTGGACGACGCGTGGGCCCAGTCGGGGGCGCGCGGCGCGGACGGGCGTCCCCCGCAGACCGCCGACATCGGCGACGGCGGCGGGCGTCTGCTCAGGGTGTCGTTCGTCCTGCCCGCCGGCCTGGGCGTGGAGGATGCGCTGAAACGCCTGGACGCGTTCCGCGCCACGTCCGGCTACCTGTACGCGCGGCGTGCGGCGGGACCCGGCCTGACGCTCCTGCTGGCGCACTCCGACCCGATCCCGGAGCGCGTGGACACCGACTGGCGTCTGCTGCGCGGGCCGATGGGGGATACGCGTCTGCCGTTCGCCACCGGGGACGACGGGGGCGTGGTCGCGTACGATCCGCATGACACGGCGCACCTGCTGATCACGGGCATGACGATGAGCGGCAAGAGCTCCGCGGCGGTCACCCTGGTGTGCGGCATGCTGCTGCGCGGGTGGACGGTGCTGGTCGCCGACCCGGTCAAGCATGCGGGCGATTTCACGTCGATCCGCGACCGGATCGCGGGCGTGGCGGACGGGTTGAACGAGACGGCCGCGATGCTCGCCTGGGTCATGGCGGAGAACGACCGGCGCAAACGCCTGCAGGCGTCCCTGGGCGTGGAGGATTACGATCGGATCCCGGAGGGGGAGCGTCCGCCGCGCATCGGCGTGTTCCTGGACGAGTTCAACAGCACCCTGGAGCGTGCGCCGAAGCCCCGGCCGGCGAACGGGGATCCGGACGTGGAGAACGAGAACGTGATGAACGCGTACGAGGACGGATTGAGGGCCAGGATCGGCTCCCTGACGGGCCGTCTGCTCAAGGAGGCGCGCTCGCAGGGCATCACCGTGATCCTGGGCGCCCAGCAGTTGAACGCCACCCAGTTGGATCTGCTGCCGCCCGGGTCGAAGAACATGCTGGGCCGCCTGTTCGCGGGCGGCGGCAATCCGGCCGGCAACGTGAGCGTGAACAACGAGGCGGAGGCGAACCGGCTGATCCGTCAGATGCTCTCCTCCGGGGGCATGCCGCGCGGTCGCGCGCTCTACGAACGGATGGGCCGCGGCGTGACCATGGTGCAATGCTGGTATTCCGGCAAGGGCGGACAATTGGCCGACGGGCTCAAGGACGTGCCTGCCCGGGAGCCCGTCGACTGGGGCATGTATCTTCAGGCGCCGCCGCGACTGTTCGGCGCCGTCCCCCAGGACACGGGGGAGAGCATGGACGCGCCGGTCGTGGTCGACGACATGGACTGGGAGGACATGGACTGGGAGGAGGAGTCGGACGACGATCCCGGACGGGATGGGGCCGACGGGGCGGACGGCTCCGCCGACCCGGAGGCGGGCTGACCGGCTCCCATCCGGTCGATCATACGGAGGAGCGTCTGCCCGCTCAGGCTCCCATGCTCGGCCACGGCGGCGAGCGCGCCGGTTTGGATGGCCGGCGTCAACCGTTCCAGACTGTCCGCGATGCTGACCAGCGCGCACGCGCAGGCGAGCGTCGCATCACCCTGTTCGAGGGCGGCGCGCGCCCGTCGGAGCGTGCCGCTCACCGCAGCTCCTCCAACGCGGCCTTCAGCCCGTCGAGTACCCGTTGGCGCCGCTCCTCGGCCTGCGCGGCCCTGGTCTCCGCGTCGCGGCGCGCCGCGTCCGCCTGCTCGCGCGCCTGGGCCAGGCGCTGCTCCGCATCCTTGGTGATGGCGGTGGCCTTCTCCTGCGCGTCCCCGATCAGCGTGTCCGCATGCCGTCGCGCGTCCGCGCCCAGGGTTTCGGCCTTCGCGGTCGCGTCGGCGATCAGGCGGTCGGCCTGTTCGCGCGCCTTGCCGAGGTTGGCGTCCGCCTCCCGTTTCGCCTGGTCCATGACCGACTGGAGGCGTTCGCCCCATGCGGCGAGCGGCTGTTCGCGTTCGCGGCGCAGCGTGTCGTTCTCCGCCTTCAGGTTCGTGACCTTCTCCTGGAGCGCGCCGTTCTCGCGGCGGGCGAGCGCCAGCTCCCCGCCGGTGCGCGTGGCCGCCTCGGTCATGTCGCGGACGCGCCCGTTGAGGGTCGCGTTCTCGCGGGTCAGACCGTCGACCATGCGTTTCAAATCCTGGATCTGGTCGGTCTGCCGCCGGTTGCGGGCGCGCAGGTCGGCGACGAGCCGTTCGGTCTCCGGCCGCGAATACCCGTTCAGGGCGCGCGGCAGGTCCAGGGTGTCGTCCGTCTGCGGGACGGCGGGGATCACGTCGGTGCCGGTTCCGTCGGTCATGATGCTCCTCCTTGACTGGTGTCCGATGGGTCGCCCACGGGTATGCGTCGCGCGACCAGGGGCAGTCCGAACCCGAAGGCGCGCGCACGGCCCACGCCCAGCGCATCCTCGCCGTCTGAACGGCTTTCATACCAGGTGCGCCCGCATCTTTCGGCGGGGTCGGGTCGAACGCGCCTGTGGGCGGGATAAGAAGCCAGCCCCGGACGGGAGATTGGGGCGGGCTTCTTCCGCGCGGACGGGGCACGATTCCGCCCTTCAGGCGCAGGTCAAGCGGTGGATCGGACCGCCCGATGCATGCTCCGCCGCTGGGTATGGCGTGGATTGCGCATATTATTTCGTGCCACACAATCAGCGGTGGACGTAGATCCTGTTTTCCACCGTTGGGAGTATGTGACGTCCGCGAACATCGCCGAGTCGGATCGTTCGCCGTTCTCCCTCTTTGCCATTAGAATGATTGTCTGGTTATCCGTTCTTGCTGGGGATTGGCGTCATAGGTAAGCGGATCTTGCACTGGAGGTGCGTTGTGAGTTTCAAGGTCAACGACGACGGCATGGTTTCCGTCATGTGTGACGTATGCGGCGGAATGCTGAAGGAGTCGGACGGAACGCTGGAGACGTATAAGGCGCAGCGTGACGCCGTTTTCCCCGATCGCGAGGCGGCGACCGACGCTTTGTGGGATGCCGGTTGGGAGGACAACGAGATTCGCCCTTCCTGGGAGCGTCCCGATGCCCCCGTAATCGTCACCCATGAGTGCGACGACTGCAAGCAGGCCGATTTGGATCATCAGTTCGGCTATTAGCCGTTTACCGCCGCCGACCCGACTGGAAACCAAGCGTCCAACCCGGCCGTGAACGACCGGGCCTGCGACGTCCAACACCGGTCATGCCGCGAGCGGAGCCCCTCAAGGCCCGTCCGCGGCATGGCACGCGTCACAGGTCGGGCGGTTGGATGCCGGCCTTCCGGCACGCGTCGGCGATGCAGCGGAGCGTATCCGTCCGGTCGTGCGACGCGGGCACGCTGCGCAATCCCTGGGCGAACGCGTCGCGCACCGCGTTCGCCGACCAGCCCTGTTCGACGGCGCGCATGGCGATCCCGTAGCACCAGTCGCGCCACGCGTCGTGCGTCGCCCCCCGGCCCATGACGGGCGGGTTCACCGTGCGCGGCCCATCCCGACGCGCACCGGTCGGACCGGTGGCCGATTGGGGGAGGTTCATGCCGGCGAACGGGTCATGCGGCCGGCCGGCGTCGTCCGACGGCGGGACGGGCGACGGGGCGGACGGCATGCCGCCGGACGACGGCGCGTCGGGATGTTCCACGTACCCGTTGCGGTCCAGCCAAGCCAGGAGCGCGTCCGACAGGACCGGGATCCGATCCCCGTCCGGACGGTCCACCGGACGGTACACGCCCGACTCCGTACGCGAGCAGGCCGCCACCACGTACCCGGTGCCGCCCGCGCGCGTATCCACCTGCAATGGTCCGCCGGCGCGCGTGCGCACCATCACCCCGTCCGGCATCCGATACAGCAGATGCAGGCCGCCGCTGGGGGTCTCGACCGCCCACGTGCGCGGCAGGTCCGCCGTACCGTACGGGGCGACCTCCGTCTGGATGCGCTCCCAGCCGGCCGGCATGTCCGAATGCCGGTCCAGGTCAAGCCACAGGTAGCGGGAGTCCACGGTCATGCCCCACGCCGGCCAGTCGGGATCATTCGTATGCGACAGGTCCAGACCGGGTTTCGCGGCAGCCTTCTGCCACGACCATTCGCCGGTCAGACGGTGCAGCAGCCCGCCGTTCGGGCTCTTCGCCGTGTGCGTCCTGTCCGGACGGTTCGGATCGGGCGTGTCCCTGTCCCAGCAGGGGAACAGGCGCGGTTTGGCGGGGGCGAGCAGTTCGGCCCACTCGTCGACCGTCGTCACGTCGGCGACCGACGCGCCGTCCGGCACGGGCACAGGCTTCGGATCGTCGCATCCGATGTCCCGCACCGCCTGCACGGCCGCACACCACACGTCGTACAATTCCTCGCCGGGCTTGGACGCGCGGTACACCGGATGCGACCGGCCGTCGTCGAACCCCTTGCGCGTGCTCGTCCGATGCGCGCCGATGCCCTGCCAGTCGACGCGCACGCCCGGCAGCGGGACGGTGAACCCCTTGTCCAGGATGTCGTTGATCGCGTCGATCTCCTCGTCGCTGAGATTGTCCCGGTCCATGAACGCGACCCCGTAGCAGTGCGCGCCCTGACGGCGCACCCACGTCAGCGCCGAGCACAGCATGAACGGCCAGAACCCGTGCTCCTTCAGGAACGGGAGATACTCCTTCTCCCGGACCATGCGGTTGTTGATCGTGGCGAACGCGAACCGCCGCTGCTCGGACTCCTGCTCGCTGATCGGCAGATGGTAGTTCGTAGTCAGCAGGTGCACCGCCTGCGGGCGGCCGACGACCGCGTTCTCACCCTGACGGCGGGCCGCGAACGGCAGAATACCCGTCAGCAGGATCTTGAAGTTCGGGAGGATGCGCTTGAACCGGTTGTACCGGGGATCGTAGTCGTCGCTCAACGCGAGCAGATGCTCGGTCAGGTCCAGCATGCCGTTCTCCGCGCTCAGCGCGGTCGGCTGACAGAGCAGGTCCAGCGCGTACGTGCACGCCTGGTCGCCCAGGTGGCGCATCAGGTCGCCGGCGAGCGTGCTCTTGCCCGTGCCGCCCGAACCCTGCCACACGTACGCCTTCTCCGAATGGGAGCGGAGGAACGGGGCCGCCATGGACAGTTTCAGGTTCGTCCAGCTTTTCGCGTCCCCGTCCACCCAGTCGCGCAGGATCACGCCCGCACGCGTGGCCAGGGCGGTCGCCTCGGCGACGCTCACCCCGGTCTCCACCGCGTACGTGGTAGGCGTGTCCAGGTCGCGCACCCGGTCGGCGGGGACGGGCGCGAACTCCTCCGTGCCGTCGGAGCGCCGCTCGTCGATGTAGGCGCGCCCCCATCCGGGATGTTCGGCGCGCCCGCCGTGCAGGAGCGTGTCGCCCGCGGTCTTCGTCTCCCGCATCCACCCCTCGCGCTCCTGGGTGAGCAGCCATTCGCCGGTCTCCGGCTCGTATTCGACGCGCACACGCCCGTCCGTGCACACGAACGTGCACGCGCGGCGGATGGTCACGTCCGCGCGCAGCAGCGCGTCGCGTACGAACGAGTCGAATCCGGCGACGTCCTCGTTCTTGCGGCCCCCGTACTCGCCGCGCAGCGTGGCGACCGGATGCCAGCGGACGCTCTCCTCGCGGGTCAGATGGTCGGGCATGACGCGCCGGTAGAGCGTGCCGTGCCCGTTCGAGTCGGTGGGCAGGACGCGAAGGTCGGGGGTGCCGAGCATCTCGCTGATCGCGCGCGCCGACCACATGGGGATCGCCACGCCGCCGTCCTCCCACTGCCAGGCGCTCTCATTGTCGCGTTGGATGATGGACTGCAGGTAGTTGCCGCCCGTATCGAGCGTGCTCGTCGGGGTCATGGTGCGTGAGGCGCGCGCCAGGGAGACGCGCGACTCCATGAGGATGTGCTCGTCCGCGACGTCGCCGAGGAAACGGTTGTCTATGGTGCCCGGATGCTCCGAGGCCGCTGGCATGAATGTCATGCCCCTGCGTATGCGTCACGCACGTGAAGGCCGATGGCGGAGGTGGCCGGATGCATTCACCGTATTCATGTATTCACGCCCTAAAAGGAGAGAAAAGGCAAAAACGAAG
>OLQE01001495.1_pt1 | contig 12482 bp, 6 predicted proteins | sample 1643161 | NCBI WGS metagenome assembly OLQE01 (sample SAMEA3136650, study PRJEB25190) | human gut metagenome | reverse complement strand
CTAATAGGTCGAAGGCTTAACCAAAAGGTTTTGGGTAGGAAAGATTCGGATGGAAAAAATAATTTCTGTGTGTGGTTTTGAAGGTATATGAGATGAGAGCCAGGAGCAAAAGCTTCTGGTTTTTTTGTTGTCTGGATATAAAATTTTCGTGAAATCTGTTATAGTAAAAAAAGAAAAGCGGAAGAAGTACCGGCATTTTTCTATCAGGTTGATTATACTCTTTCCGACCATCTGTGGTACGGGAACAGAGGATTATTTTGGCGGCGCCTGGAGTTTTACAAGGACGGAAAATGGCGTGGCCAGGGAACAGACGTATTGCACGCCTTTTATGGGATATCCCTATTATTCCAAAGAAGACGACACGGTCTATAATCCCTATCATATGAATGATACACCAACGGAACGAGGTTTTTATCGTTGGCACATTTTGGATCCGATTCTTTTTGACGAAGATATTTGGATTTGATTTTAAATACTTGCAAAATCTCGCAATACATGGTAATATAAAACTGTCATTTCAAAGTCAATCTTTATTTATCTTTTTTATTCATCTATATAATCTTTATAGTCTTTATGATCCAAACCATACCACACATACAAATGAATCATTACAACGTTTTTGAGAAAGGGGTATTTCTATGTATTTATCTTTAGCAGGAAAAGTAGAAAAAGGGGGGATTCTATGCAGATTTATTCTGCAATGATTCCGGTGAAGGAAGCATTTTCAAAGAAAGAATTTGTGCGGCTGTTTCTGGAGTGGAACCAGGGAAGTCCGCATGACAGGATGAAGGGAGTGAGCTGGGATGAGGAAACTTACACCTTGTGCTGGCAGGAGAAACAAAGACTGCTGGCAGTGGAAGATCTTCCGGAAAAGCGGATAATCGCTGCAAGATTTCAGAAAACAGACAGTTATGGAATGATCTGGACTTCTGATTTTGTCTTGAATCTGGAAGAAAAGAGACTTTCTGTCAGGCTGGATCAGGAGGTAACGGAACAGACAAACTCATTTTTTTACCGTTTTTCTCCACCATATTTTATCAGACTGGTGATACGGAAGGGGTACGCTGGAATGGATGGGAGGCTGCCTGTTACAGGGAAGCCCGTACCTTTGGGTATTGGAGAAAAAGAACTGGCAGAACGGGTACTCCTTGGAAAAGAGCACTTTCAATTGCCGATTGTTTATCTGACAAAAAAATGGGATGGCTGTTATCCTCTGAATGCCGAGCTGCTTTCGGAACAGCTTCAGGGAACGGCTCATGTATTGAAAGAGACGACACCGGAGCTAGGGAAGCTTCTGAGAAAAAAATGTAACGGGGAAAATCCGCATCATGGAGCCATTGGAATTTATTATCCTTGTGCCTCTGCAGAAAATAAAAAGATCCATTTTGAACCATATACGGAAGAAATCTTGTTTCAAAAAATCGTCAATATGATCTATCGGTATGAGAACCAGCAGACACGCGGGTTTTTATATCTCTGGGAAGGCATCCGGATGGAACGCCTTCGTCTGAACCATTCGGTTCTTTTGAATCATCACAGGAAAATACAGGAAGAAAATCAGGATCTTTATGAAGTTTTTGAAGCACAGCTCAAAGATTATGAGAGCAGGATGGAGACACTGCTTAAACGGATCAATGTTTTGACACTAGAAAACCAGAGGCTCCATGAAAAAGTAGAAGGAATGCAGGCAGTTCCCCTTCTCTACAAAGGCGAGATGGCCGAATTTTATGAAGGAGAAGTGCGCGATGTCCTTCTGGATCAGCTTTCCAATAGTCTGGAAAAGCAGAGTGCAGATACCAGGCGGCAGGAAATTCTGAAGAGTATTCTGGATAAAAATAAACATGCGGACCGGCAGGAGCAAAGGAAAAGCCGGATCAAAAGGCTTTTGAAAGGTTACTCCAACCTGTCCGCATCATTAAAACACGATCTGGAAGAATTTGGATTTTCGGTAGCTTCCGAAGGAAAGCATTATAAGCTTACTTACTTTCAGGATCCCCGCTATACGATCATTATGGCGAAAAGCTGCAGTGATACCAGAGCCGGAAATAATCTGGCAGCAGAGATCATCCGGAAAATGTTATGAAACGGCTGGAGTCGGGTGATCAGAACCAGCTGCTGGCGAAAATCTCTACACCTATGGCGATCAGGATCACTCCGCCAAGAATCTCTGCCCGGTTGGCAAGCCTGGTTCCGAATTTTTTGCCGATGACAAGGCCGGACAGACAGATCAGCAGAGTAACGGCGGCAATGATGAGAGAACAGACAAGAGCCATGAGCCAGTCATACTCTGCAATGGTAAAGCCGACGGAGAGGGCATCAATGGAAGTCGCGATTCCCTGTATGAAAAGAGCCCAGGCGGTCAGACGGGTGGTGGAAACCTCAGATTCATCCTTGTGGCGGATACCACTGATCAGCATGCTGCCGCCGATGTAGGCGAGAAGGATCAGAGCGATCCAGGGGATGAAGGTTTCAAAGGCATTGAAATATTCTACGATCGTGTGTACACAGACCCAGCCGGTCATGGGCATGAAAGCCTGAAAGGCAGCAAATGTGCCTGCGATGCAAAACATGCGTTTCCGGGACATTTCCGGTTCATTCAGGCCATTTGCCATAGAAACAGAGAAAGCATCCATAGCCAGTCCGGCACCCAGAAGGATGCTGTTAAAGAAAAATAAAAAGCTCCAGTTCATTTTGATCTCCTCCAAAGGATGAATATAGTTTTGGCCTGAAAGGTAAAAATCACAGTGGGGGAAAAATTGCGTGGTGACAAAAAAATACCCCAGGCACAGACGCACACGTCATACCAGGGGTCAGAAAACGAAAAATTTTGACACATGTATAGCAGTAGTGCGTATACATGAGTCTCGCAATTTAAAACAAGCCAGACCGGAAGGTCAGTATGTTGACTTGTTACGCGGCTTTCCCGCGCATGCTACTCCCTCACGGAAATATCTTTGCCATCATAGCATAATGAGAAAGTTTTGTCAATAAATGAAACAGAAACTGTTTCACAAAGACTGGATCATTTCCGCTTATAAATATGAAAACGTATTCCGGATAAAAGAGAATATTCATCTTCAACTGGTCAAAACAACGATTTAAAACAGGAAAATTTGGAATCTTCGCCATATGGACAAGAATGGATGAATGCGTTATAATGACAAGTTGAATGAGGATTTTCAGTGAATCAAGATTTATGGGATCTTTTGTGAAAACGTTTTCTTAATGAATGCAGCGTTTTCAAAAGAAAGGAATTCTAAGGGTAGGTTCTTTTGAAAACGTTGGATTGTCGTCAGAGAAGCAAGTTTGTCTGTTTGATAAAGATGATGACAGAAGGATCGTTAAAAAATGTCGAGGAGGAGATAAAAAGATGAAGCCAGGAGCAAGAAGAAAAGGACAAAATACAGTGAAGGATGCGATAACAGAGGCTGCAAAAACGGCTCAGAAGGAAGCGGGAAAGACTGTGGATAAGGCAGAAGCTGCGGAAGCGAAAATCAAAGCAGAAAAAGAAGCCAAAGCTGCGGAAGCGAAGGCCAAAGCAGAGAAAGAGGCCAAAGCTGCAGCAGAGCAGGCAAAGCATCAGGAAGAGCTGGAGGAGCAGGAGTACCAGCGCCGTTTTGCAAAGCACAGAGATGAGCTGAAATGGCTGTACATGGAAGTTTATCAGAACGACTGGATGTTTGAGGAACTGTGTGAGCAGATGCATCGTTTCTATAAAGAGCGCCGGAAGGGACTGAAGACTCTGGACCGTCAGCGGGAGGCTGATCCGGAATGGTATAAAAAGAATGACATGATGGGCATGATGCTCTATGTGGATAATTTTGCAGGCAATCTGAAGGGCGTGGAATCTAGGCTTGATTATCTGGAGGAAAGTGGTGTAAACTATGTACATCTGATGCCGCTTCTGGAAACTCCGAAAGGACGTTCCGACGGTGGATATGCCGTTTCCAATTTCCGTAAAGTACAGCCGGAGCTGGGAACCATGGAGGATCTTGAGGATCTGACCAAGGCCTGCCATGACAAAAAAATCAGCGTCTGCATGGACTTTGTTATGAACCATACTTCAGAAGATCATGAGTGGGCAGTGCGTGCAAGAAAAGGGGAAGGCGAGTACATGAGCCGTTATTTCTTCTTTGACAATGACTGCATTCCCCAGGAATATGAAAAAACGGTTCCCCAGGTATTTCCAACGACTGCCCCGGGAAACTTCACATATCTTCCGGAGATCGGACATTATGTCATGACCACGTTCTATCCGTATCAGTGGGATCTGAACTACCGTAATCCCCGGGTGTTCAACGAGATGATGTATAATTTCCTGTTTTTTGCCAATGTAGGTATCGATGTGATCCGTATCGATGCGGTTCCCTACATCTGGAAAGAGCTGGGAACCAGCTGCAGAAATCTGCCGAGAGTACATACCATTGTACGCATGATGCGTATGATCGGTGAGATCGTATGCCCTGGAATCCTTCTTCTGGGCGAGGTAGTCATGGAGCCATCCAAGGTAGCTCCTTACTTTGGAACCGTTGAAAAACCGGAGTGCCATATGCTTTATAATGTAACGACTATGGCTACCACCTGGAACTCTCTGGCGACAAGGGATACCCGTCTTCTGAAAATCCAGATGGATGTTTTAAGCGGTCTGCCCAAAGAGCATGTATTTCTGAACTATCTCCGCTGCCATGATGATATCGGCTGGGGACTGGATTATGATACACTGAAATGGTGGGGCATGGAAGAACGCCCGCACAAACAGTACATCAATGATTTCTTCCTTGGAAAAACAGAGGACAGCTACAGCCGCGGCGAGCTTTATAATGCAGATCCGGTAACAGGAGATGCCCGTTTCTGTGGAACCACCGCTTCTATGTGCGGCGTGGAGAAGGCCGGTTTTGAAAAGGATCCGGATCAGATGAATTCCGCGATCAAAAGGGATCTGATGCTTCATGCGTTCATGTTTATGCAGTCTGGTATCCCGATGCTTTACAGCGGAGATGAGATCGGTCAGGTCAACGATTACAGCTATAAAGAGGATCCGGAAAAAGCACCGGATTCCCGTTATATCCACAGAGGAAAATTCCGCTGGGATCTGGAAAAAAATATCCATAAAGAAGGAACAGTGGAAGAACGGATCTTTGACGGTCTGAAGAAGCTGGAGACGATCCGTAAGAATGAGAAAGTTTTTCTTGCCAATGCCGGTTTTTATACACTGGAGACTTATGAGCAGGCAGTGATCTGCATTGTAAGAGAATACGAAGGCGAGAAGCTGATCGGTCTCTTTAACTTCAGCGAATTTGGAAAAATGGCCTGGATCAATGAGGATGATGGTATGTACCGTGATCTTATAACCGGAAAAGAAATGAAAGCCTCCGGTGTGATGATCCCCGGCAACGGTTTCTTCTGGTTGAAAAAGGAAAAATGATGGAAGCGCTCATCAGGAAATGTTGATAGCAGAAAATGGAGGCAGGACAATATGCTTGATAATCATTTATGGACAATGGAACCTGTAGGAAGAGAAGAAAATACCATACAGGGAAAAAAGTATCGTTTTACATTGCTGACATCGCGTCTGATCCGTATGGAATATCGTGAGGATGGAAAATTTGAAGACCGTCCGACGCAGAGTGTATGGAACCGGCGCTTTGAGCCGGTGGCTCACCGTCTGGTGACGGAGGAAGAAGGCTTTGAGCTTTTCACGGATCATATGCATGTAGTTTATTCAGGAAAACCTTTTTCAAAAAACAGTCTGATGGTGAAGGCTCTGGGCGGCAGCCATCCCTTTGGTGCTACCTGGTATTATGGTGAGGAAAGAGAAAATCTGGGAGGTACCGCAAGAACGTTGGATGATGTCAACGGTGCCTGTGAGCTTCAGGATGGAATTCAGTCTGAGAGCGGCTGTGCTGTTCTGGATGACAGCAAGTCTCTGGTTCTGACAGAGGATGGCTGGATCGCACCACGTCAGGGAGACGGCGTGGATATTTATCTCTTTACCTATGGGAATGACTATAAGGAAGCACTGAATGATTTTTACCGTCTGACAGGAAAGACACCAATGCTTCCCAGATATGCTCTGGGTAACTGGTGGAGCCGTTATTATGCTTATACGGAGGACAGCTACAAAGAGCTGGTGACCCGTTTTGAAAAAGAAAAGATTCCTTTCTCTGTCGGCGTGATCGATATGGACTGGCATCTGGTAGAGGATGTGGATCCGAAATACGGAAGCGGCTGGACGGGTTACACCTGGAACAAAAATTATTTTCCGGATCCGGAACGTTTTATGACCTGGCTTCATGACCATGGCATGCGGATCACTCTGAATCTGCATCCGGCTGACGGTATCCGTGCTTATGAAGAGGCGTATCCGGCAATCGCTGCAGAACTTGGCAATGTGGATACAGCCAATGAAGCGCCTGTTGATTTTGATATCACCAGCAGAAAATTCCTGGAGGCTTATTTCAAATGTGTGCTTCATCCGGAAGAGAAAAAAGGAGTGGATTTCTGGTGGATCGACTGGCAGCAGGGAAATACCACGAAATTACCGGGACTGGATCCCTTATGGATGCTGAACCATTATCATTATCTGGACAGTGCCCGGGACGGTAAGCGCCCCATCACCTTCTCCAGATATGCAGGACCGGGTTCTCACCGCTATCCGGTAGGTTTTTCCGGAGACACGCATATGACCTGGCAGTCGCTGGATTTCCAGCCTTATTTCACCAGCACAGCGTCTAATATCGGTTATGGCTGGTGGAGTCATGATATCGGCGGTCATATGCTTGGCTATAAGAATAATGAGATGGTGGCCCGCTGGGTACAGTTTGGTGTATTTTCACCCATCAACCGTCTCCACAGCAGCAAGAGTGAATTCCTGGGTAAAGAGCCATGGCGTTATCCCATGGAGATCGGTGCGGTTATGACGGACTTCCTGCGTCTCCGCCACAGCCTGATCCCCTATCTTTATACCATGAATCACCGGGCTTATGCAGAGAATATTCCTCTGATTCTGCCTATGTATTACAGCTATCCGAAGAACAGGGAAGCTTACAGCGTGAAGAATCAGTATGAGTTTGGCACCGCCTTTGTGGTGGCACCCATTACAACCCCGGAAAAGGCCGGCATCAACCGCGGTAAAGTTTCCGTATGGCTTCCGGAAGGTCTGTACATGGATTTCTTTACCGGTATGATCTACAGTGGCGGAAGAATGCTGGATATGTACCGCGACATCCATTCCATTCCGGTACTGGCCCGTGCAGGTGCCATTGTGCCCATGACAGAAGAAATCCTGGGAACCGCAGCGGTTCATAATCCGGAGTCTCTGACGATCCGTATATACGGCGGAGCAGATGGAAGCTTTACCCTCTATGAGGATGATAACGAGACAAATGCTTACATGAAGGGCGAGGCTGTCAATACAAAGATGGATCTGAACTGGGAGAAGAAGTGTTTCACGATCTCTCCGGCAGAAGGAAAACTGGAACTGGTTCCGTCAAAGAGAACCATCAAAGTACAGTTTTTTGGCGTGAAAGATTCCGATGTAAAGGTGACTATCGGTGGAAAAGAAGTTTCCGCAGAGAAAACCTACGATGCACATCAGGGCTGTCTGACTGTTATGCTTCCTGAGGCAGCCGTGACAGAGAAGATCACAGTTACCATGGCGGATGGCGGACTTAGGAGTAATGATGTGGATGGAATGATTTTTGACCTTCTGGACAGAGGAGAACTGGGCTTCCATGAGAAAGAGGCTGTGTATGCTCTTACGCAGAAGAAGATCTCCACAGCAGCCAAACTTGCCGAACTCCAGGCACTGGATCTGGATGCAGAGCTTATTGGTGCAGTGTCAGAGATTCTGACAGCTTACGAGGTCTGAAAAACAGATCACTCAAATTGTCCGGTGGTTCTGAACAGTTACATGAAATGAAATCTAACGGGCAGACCGGTATTCCGAAGGGGAATATCCGGTCTGCTTTTTAAATATCCGGCTGAAGTAGAGGGGATTCTCATAGCCCACCATGGAACTGATCTCCTGAATGGAATAGTCGGTACTTCGAAGAAGCTCTTTTGCCCGTGTGATCCGGAGAAAGGTAATATACTGCATGGGAGTCATCCCCATACAGCGGCGGAAGCTGCGGATAAACCAGCAGACGCTCATATGATGGGAGGCAGCGTATTCCCGGATGCAGATGGAAGAAGAGAAGGATGCGTTGAAGTCCTGGACAGCCCGAAGGATCTCTTCCTGACTGGGACCGGGTTTCAGGGTACCTGTCTGCTGGCTCCGGTGAATCTCGGCAAGGAGCTGGCGAAGGTAGAGAGGAGGAAATTCTTCAAAACAGGGCCGGCGAAGCTGCAATTCCCGGATGATCCGGCGGAAAATCTCCCGATATTCGGGGGAAATTCCCACATGGAGCTGACGCTTACCGGCAAAACCGGCCTGGTCAAGGTATGCTTCTGCATCCGCTCCGGTGAAATGGATCCAGTATACTTCCGGACGGTCCTGGAGCAGATACCAGTAGTGCTGTGGAATACCGGGGCGGTAAAGAATCATTTCTCCGGCAGAAACCTCTGAGATGCCTTCGGAAAATTCAAAAAAAGCTTTCCCGGAAGAAATATAGAGAAGCTGGTAATCCACCCGTCCACCGCTACGGATGGTGTCCATCACCGGCTGATGGATCAGCTGGAAGACACCACAGCCTGTGACCAGAAGGGGGTGGGTGTGGTCTTCCAGCTCCATATCACTGTGGTTCAGATAACCAGAATAAACATACATAAAATAGGTACTCCTTTTCCTGTCTGGCGCTTCTCAAAACGAAAAGCCTTTATGTGCGAGCACAACAGGCTTTTTCGTCTCTCGAAGCTGATTGTATCATTATGTCCATATTTTGTCTAATCCTGGCTATGGAAAAACGGATGTTTTTTTCTATAATAGAGATACAGACCTGCGTAAAAAGCAAGAGCGCTGTGCAGGATATTTTTGACAGGAGGGATTTTACAACATGATCGTACCAAAGTATTTCGAAGACCTGAACGTGCTTCACAAGAATACCATGCCGGACCGTGCCTATTATATTCCGGCTTCGGTACCCATGGATCTTCAGCCGGAGACAAGAGAGGCATCCGACCGTTTTCAGCTGCTTTCCGGAGACTGGAAGTTCCGTTATTTTGAGAACATTTATGATATGAAGGAAGAATTTTTCCGGGATGGCTATGACGCATCGGCTTTTGATGAGGTGAAAGTGCCTGGGGTCTGGCAGAATTACGGCTATGACCGCCACCAGTATACCAATACCCGCTATCCGTTCCCTATGGATCCGCCGTATGTTCCGGTAGTGAATCCCTGCGGTGCTTATGTCCGGTATTTCTTCTATGAGAAGGATCCAAAGGCTCCGAAGGCTTACCTGAACTTTGAGGGTGTGGATTCCTGTTTCTATGTATGGGTGAATGGAAGCTTCGTGGGTTACAGCCAGGTTTCCCATTCCACCAGTGAGTTTGATGTGACAGAGCTGCTCCGGGAGGGTGAAAACACCCTGGCTGTTCTGGTGGTGAAGTGGTGCGATGGAAGTTATTTTGAAGATCAAGATAAATTCCGTATGAGCGGTATTTTCCGTGACGTGTATCTTCTGAAACGTCCGGAAAACGGAATCCAGGACTATTTTGTGAAAGCTCTTCCTTCCGGGAATTATCAGGAAGGAACCATCACCGTTGACTTTACATACCGGAAAGAAGCGGTCCCGGTCAATATTATCCTTTCTGATGCGGAGGGAAAACAGCTTGCCAGGCTGACTGCTGAGAGAACGGTTTCCATTCCTGTAAAAAATGCCCACCTTTGGAGTGCAGAGGATCCGTACCTTTATAAGCTGGTCCTTTCCTGTGGGGAAGAGTCCATCACGGAACAGGTAGGAATCCGCGAGATCCATACGGAAAAGGGCGTACTCTACATCAACGGCGTGAAAGTCAAATTCCATGGAACCAACCGCCACGACAGTGATCCGGTGACAGGTTTTTCCATCTCTGTGGACCAGATCAAAAAAGATCTGATCTTGATGAAAGAGCATAACATGAATGCCATCCGCACCAGTCATTATCCCAATGCACCACATTTTTATCAGCTTTATGACCGCCTGGGCTTCTTTGTCATCGATGAGGCGGACAACGAAAGTCACGGAACCGCAGATATTTATGATCCCGATGCCAGCTGGGAAGCAAGAGCGAAACGCTGGAATGAAACCATTGCGGATAATCCGCTGTATACAGAGTCCACAGTGGATCGTACCCGGCGCTGCGTGGAGCGTGACAAAAACCGTCCCAGCGTGGTGATCTGGTCCATGGGAAATGAGTGTGCTTACGGCTGCACCTTTGAAGAAGCACTGAAATGGACGAAAGCGTTTGATCCTACCAGACTCACCCATTATGAGAGTGCACGTTATGTGTCCGACAAGAGGAAATATGATTACAGCAACATTGATCTTTATAGCCGGATGTATCCGTCATTGGAAGAGATGCATGATTATTTTAAAGAGGACGGAAGCAAGCCCTTTGTGATGTGCGAATACTGCCACGCCATGGGCAACGGTCCGGGAGACCTGGAAGATTACTTTGAGGTTATCCATTCCTATGACGGAGCCTGCGGCGGCTTCATGTGGGAGTGGTGTGACCACGCGATTGATCTTGGAAAGACGATCAGGGGTAAAAAAGTCTATGCTTATGGAGGAGATCACAACGAGTATCCTCAGGATGGAAACTTCTGCATGGACGGTCTGGTTTATCCGGATCGAACACCACACACGGGGCTCATGGAGTTCAAAAATGTTCATCGTCCGGTGAGAGTACAGTCCTTCGATCAGGAAAAAGGAACAGCAATCCTTCACAATTATATGGATTTTACAAACATCCAGGATCTTCTGACCATTCATTACGAAGCTTCCATTGATGGGGTTATTGTGGAAAAAGGGGTTATCGATGATCCGGTTGTTCTGGATCTTCCGGCTCATGGCGAAAAAGAGATCTCCCTTCCGGTACCTCAGGCAGAAAAAGGAAAATGCTTCCTGAAACTGACCTATCTTCTGAAGGAAGCCACAGAAGTTCTGCCGGCCGGCTTTGAACTGGGATTTGACGAGATCAGTATCAAAACAGCCGAAAATAGAAATCAGAAAGCAAAAGAACTGTTGGCAAATTGCGATGAAGCAGGAAAAACACCGGCTGTGGATGAGGATGACCATTATCTCATCATTTCTGCCGACGATTTCTGCTACACCTACGATAAGCTTGTCGGTACGTTTGCGAAGATGGTTTATAAGAACCAGAACCTTCTGGATCGTCCCATGGAGTACAATATCTGGAGGGCGCCTACGGATAATGACCGGAATATCAAACGGGAGTGGATGAAAGCTCAGTATGACCGGATTGTGACGAGAGCTTACGAGACGAAACTGAACAGAACGGAAAAAGAAGTGAAGATCGAGACGGTTCTTTCTGTTTCTGCTATTTATATCCAGCGGATTCTGGATATTCAGGTGACCTGGACCGTTCAGGCAGACGGAACGGTGGATGTGGCGATGGATGTGAAACGAAATCCCATCTTCCCCATGCTGCCCCGTTTTGGTCTCCGTCTTTTCCTGCCGAAGGAGATGAAGGATGTGACTTATTATGGTCTTGGTCCTGTGGAGAGCTATGTGGATAAGCGCCGGGCCAGCTGGCACGGAGAATTTTCTTCTCCGGTAACGGGGCTTTATGAGGACTATATCCGTCCTCAGGAAAACGGCAGCCACTACGACTGCGATTTTGTGACTCTCAGCAGTAACACAGGACACCTTCTGCCGGAGAGAAAAACTTCTCTGACAGCGGTGAGCGCACAGGCCTTTTCTTTCAACGCTTCCGTGTATACAGAGGAAGAGCTGACGAACAAAGCGCACAACTATGAGCTGGAGGAGTGCGGAAGCACCGTACTCTGCCTGGACTACCGTCAGAACGGTATCGGTTCCAACAGCTGTGGACCTCAGCTTCTTGAAAAATACCGGCTGGACGAAACAGAATTTCATTTTGCTCTGCGTCTGAAACCAGAGGCATAAATTTACAATTCAGAGGCTTTCCGGACCTTCAATGGAGTGGTCCGGTAAGCCTCTTTGAATTTCCGGACAAAGAAAGCGTAGCTTGAGAAACCATTGTTTTCGGAAATTTCACGGATGGAATAGTCGGTGGTGATCAGGTCTGTATAGGCATGCTCCATCCGAACAGAGGTGAGATATTCCGTAATGGTAAGCTGCAGGGAATTTTTAACATAACATAGCAAGAATTCTCCTTCCTCTGCAGGTGTGAGATGAATTGCACAAAAATAGAAAAGAACGCTTGTTCGGCAATGCGTTCCATGATATAATAGAGTCAGTCGAAAACATAAATTATTAAAGAAAGGACTGATTTGCATGGAAAAAACAGATCATAATGCGCATTCAGTATATCTGATGTATTATCATCTGATCATGGTAGTG
>OLQE01001489.1_pt1 | contig 12518 bp, 15 predicted proteins | sample 1643161 | NCBI WGS metagenome assembly OLQE01 (sample SAMEA3136650, study PRJEB25190) | human gut metagenome | reverse complement strand
AGTGTTTCTACTATATAAATATGTAAAATAGTGAAAATGAAATTGCATAAAAAATTTTCAAAAATCTATTGACATTAGTTTCTATTGATGATAGAATATAGACAGTTACATAAGGTAACGCAAACTCATTAACAAAAATAAAAATATGAAAGTGAGGTAATTAAAATGAGTATTGCAAGCAAGTACAACAAAGTGAATGTTTTTACATTCCAAATTCCAAAAGATTTTGAATATCGTTCTTTAGTTGATTTATTCAACAATAACGGTAAAGAACACGTGTACAAAGTTCGTGCAGTTTACATTAACAAAAAGTCACGTTTTGGTGAAAGTCCTGTTATTGCAACTGATGATTGTTTGGTAAATCTTCCACAACATTTGACAGATGTAGCACGTGAAATTATGCGTGATGAAGAAACGGTAAATGCTATCAATGACGGTAAGTTTGGTTTTACAATTTACCCATACGAAACAAATAATAGAAAAGAACTTTGTTATTCTGTAAATTGGGTTGATTGCTAATTATTAACATACGGTGCAAGGGGTAACGGGTGTAAAACTTGTTACCCCGTTTTAATTAGAAAGTGAGGTTAAAACATGAACAATAAATTTAATGAAAATGAAGTTAGAATTGATTGCAATGGTAATGTGATTGATAAACCGTTTTTATATGATTATAACAAAACAATGCAGTTATTAGGAAAACAAACATATAGTTGGTTATTAGCACCAAAACACAATATATAGTAAAGAATTTGATGAAATTATGAACGCACATTTTGTTTGTGATACTCATGGAGAAATTGAAAAAAGATTACGTTCAATTATTTTTGATTTTGCTATGGATTTTTTTCATTAGGTGTTATTGTTGGAAAAAGATTAGAACGTAACAAGAATAGAAAAGAGGTGTAAACGTGATTAAAAATGTAGGTAATTTTTGCAAAGATTTTAGAAAGAATGTTTTAAACAAAACTTTAGATGAAATTTGTAAAGATACTGACATAAAAACAAAAACACTTTCTGCATTTGAAAATGGTAGGGCAAACAATATTAAATATTTGTTTCTATATTATAATTCATGTAATGATGAACAAAAAGAACTTTTTGTAGGGGGTGTTTTTGAATGTCAGTAAAATTGGCAAGTGATGAATATAAAGCACTTAAAAAAGAAGTTTCAAGAATGGCAAGCATGGGAAACAAAAGATTGAAACGTCTTGAAAAAAATGAATTAACACATTTACCGTCATATAAAGCATGGGAAGAAAACGGAAGTATTCGTTTTAGTGTAAAAGGAAAAACACACCAACAATTACAAGCTGAATATTGGAGATTAAAAAACTTTCTTGACGCAAAAACTTCAACTGTACGTGGTGCAAATGCTTTTTTAAAAGAAATGGCACAAAATACGGGAATTAAATATAATGGTTTAGCAGATTTAAAAACAAAATCTAAAAAGTTTTTTGAACTTGCAAACAAGATAAAACAGTATTATAAAAATGCTGAACAATCTGCACTTGCTTTAGATTATCAAAAAATATGGCAACAAATAAATGAACAAATAAAGCAAGGTGTTATTACTATTGATAATGAAGAAAGTACAGAAAGTGTATTAAACAAATACTTAAATGCTATGGATAAAGTACAACCCGTTGAAACAAATAGTGAGGGTTATAAAAACGGTGGTACTGAATGGGATTTTATTAAATTGTAAAGGTGGTGGAAAACTTGAAACAATATCAAGATTTTGATTTAGAAGAATTGAACGATATTGACATTGATATTGTTTCAAAATTCGATAATCATAGTAAGACGGTTAAAAAGTATTTTAATGTTGAATGTGCATTTGACATTGAAACAAGTAGTGTTATGTTAGAAAATGAACAAAAATTTGCGTTCATGTATGAGTGGACTTTTGGAATAAAAGACAAGAATTTTATTTGCTATGGTAGAACGTGGGAAGAATTTAAAGATTTATGTAGACAACTGCAAGAATATTTTCTATTAGATAGTGAACACATTTTAGTTGTTTATGTTCACAATTTAAGTTATGAATTTCAGTTCATGCGTAAGTATTTTAATTGGTTAAATGTTTTTGCAGTTGATGAAAGAAAACCCGTTAAAGCATTATGCAGTTATGGTATTGAATTTAGAGATAGTTATATTTTATCGGGTTATTCACTTGAAAAACTTGCTGAAAATTTAGTATCACATAATATTAAAAAATTAGTCGGGGATTTAGATTATAATTTAACACGTACACACATAACAGAATTAACAGAAAATGAACTTGCATATTGTAACAATGATGTTGAAATTGTTTTAGCATATATAAATGAACAAATTGAACAATACGGAAATATAACAAAAATTCCTATGACAAATACGGGCAGAGTTAGAAAGTTCGTTAAAGATAAATGTTACTTTACTGAAAAAAATCATAAGAAAAGCAGTAAAGGAAAATACCAACGTTACAAAGAATTGATGAACGAATTAACTTTAACTACTGATGAATACACAATGTTAAAACGTTGTTTCATGGGTGGATTTACTCACGCAAGTATGTTATATAGTGGGGAATTATTACATGATGTTGCAAGCATTGATTTTACAAGTAGTTACCCGTATGTTATGCTATCTGAAAAATTCCCTATGTCAAAACCCGAAAAAGTAAACCCAACAAAAGAACAATTTTTAGAATGGGTTAATAATGATGATGTGGGGTTAATGTTTGTTGTACGTTTTAAAGGGTTACAAAGTAAACTTTCATTTGAAACATATTTAAGTGAAAGTAAATGTGATGTTCTTGAAAATCCTATAATTAACAATGGTAGAGTTTTCAAATCTGATACCGTGCAAACAACAATAACTGATGTTGATTTTAAAATCATGTATAAATGTTATACGTGGGATAGTATCGAAATAGCAAACGTTCATAAATTTTATATGCAGTATTTACCAAAATCAATACTACTTGCAATAGTGGAACTTTACGAAAAGAAAACCACATTAAAAGATGTATCGGGAAAAGAAGTTGAATATCTTGTAAGTAAAGGTATGTTAAATTCTGTTTATGGTATGTGTGTAACTGATATTGTCCGTGATGATATAGGTTATGAAGATGAATGGAAACATGAAAAATACACGGTTGAAATGATGAATGAACAAATTGAAAAATACAATAGTTCAAGTAATCGTTTCTTGTATTATCCGTGGGGTGTTTGGGTTACTGCATACGCACGTAAAAATTTATGGAATGGTATTCTTGAAATTGGTATTGATTATGTTTATAGTGATACAGATAGTGTAAAATTTTTGAATTATGAAAAGCATAAAGAATACATAAACCGATACAATTTAGACGTTGAACGCAAGTTGAAAAAAATGTGTGAATTTAGACAAATAGAATTTGAACGATTAAAACCAAAAAATAAAAAAGGTGTTGAAAAGTTAATAGGTGTATGGGATTTTGAGGGAATTTATACACACTTTAAAACGTTGGGTGCAAAACGTTATTTAGTACGTTCAAAGAAAGATGAAAAACTACATTTAACCGTTGCAGGACTTTCAAAGCAAAACGGGGTTGAATATATGTTACGAATTTGTAATAATGATTATGAAAAAGTTTTTGAAAATTTTAATGATGATTTATATATCCCCGAAAATGAAACGGGTAAACATACCCACACATATATTGATAGTTCTATAACTGCTATGATAACAGATTATCAAAACAATGTTGTTGAAGTTACTGCGTTATCGGGTGTTCATTTATCCCCATGTGAATTTACTTTATCAATTAGCAAACAATATAGTAAATTTTTACATGATTTACGAAACGGGTATTTATTCACGGGAACACGTGCTATTTAATTGTACGTGTTTCACGTGAAACATTTTATAGAAAAGAGGTAAAAATAATGGCAGAAAAGAAAACAAGTTTTTACAATCCGAAAAACATTATAAACAAAAATGCAGTTTATAACGTGATTTTCGGGGAACGTTCCAACGGTAAAACCTATTCTATTTTAAAGTATGGTTTAGAACAATATTTTGAAAATGGGGGGCAACTTGCTATTGTCAGACGTTGGCAAGAAGATATTCGGGGAAAACGTGCAAGTGAAATTTTTAGTGCAATCAATGAAAACAATGAAGTTGAAAAACTATCAAAAGGAAAATACAAGGGTATAACGTTTTTTTCGGGTAGATACTATGTTTGTAACTATGATGAAAACGGGAAAACAGTTTATAACATTGATACTGATTGTATCGGTTATGTATTCGCATTATCTGAAACAGAACATAATAAAAGTATTTCATACCCAAAAATTACAACGATTATGTTTGATGAATTTTTAACTAAACACGTTTATTTACAAGATGAATTTGTATTATTTATGAATACAGTATCTACCATTGTAAGACAACGAACTAACGTTAAAATTTTTATGTTGGGTAATACTGTAAACCGTTATTGTCCGTATTTTGAAGAAATGGGATTAGTGCATATTAAAGAAATGAAACAAGGTACTATTGACATTTACACATACGGTAATAGTGAATTGAAAGTTGCAGTTGAATATTGTAGCAGTATGCAGAAACAGAAAAAGAACAATTTTTATTTTGCATTTGATAACCCGAAATTGAATATGATAACAAGTGGTGCATGGGAATTAGATATATACCCACATTTACCCGAAAAATATAAACCAACTCAAATAGAATTTACTTATTTTATCATGTTTAACGGTATGACTTTTCAATGTGAAATTGTAGCAGATAAAAACGGGGAAATGTTCACATTTATTCACGAAAAAACAACCCCGTTAAAAGATACTGACAATGATTTAATTTACACACTTGAATTTTGCCACAAATTGAACTATAATAGAAACATATATAAACCTATAAATAAGTTACAAGAACGTATTTTGTGGTTTTTCAAAACAGACCGTGTATTTTATCAAAATAACGGTGTCGGGGATACTATAAACAACTATTTAAAAATTTGTAAAGGATTTTAAGAAAGTGAGGTTGAAACAATGGGAAATATTGACAAGTATAACATGGGGTTAGAATATATTACAAAATATGATTTTAAAAATAAAGAAAAGAATTTGAACGATTATATAACATATATGTTAAATCGTTCTGTTACTATGTTCAAATATCATAATTTACCCGATACAATGCCACAAAGAGAAATTGAACTTTTACTACAATGTAACGGGTGGGGTTGTGTTTGTGAAATTGACGGTAATTTGTACTGTTTAAATGGTGGTTTAGGTGGTGTTCCAAATGCCTATAATATGCCTACTGAAATTATTATCAATAACCCGTATTTAAATTATAACAAAACTTTAACCATTGATACAGATTGTGTTATTATGCCTAACGATAGTATGTATATTGGTTTACTTCCTATGTATAACCGTTACTGCACAATGTTAGTTGAAAATGATATAACAATGATACTTGCAACTGTAAACAAACGTGTTCAAAATCTTTTATCTGCTAATGATGATAACACGGTTGAAAGTGCAAAGAACTTTTTAAAGAAAGTTTTTGACGGGGAATTAGGTGTTATTGCTGAAAGTAAATTATTTGATAGTTTAAAGGTTAATGCAAGTAGTGTTAATAGCACCGTTTCAATGACAGAACTTTTTGAATTTGAACAATATGTAAAAGCAAGTTTGTATAATGAAATTGGTTTAAGTGCTAATTATAATATGAAAAGGGAACGTTTGACAAGTGCAGAGGTTGAAACAAATACTGATAACCTTTACCCGTTAGTAGATGATATGATTGACCAACGTAGAAAAGCAGTCGAAAAAATCAATGAAATGTTTGGTACAAATATTGAAATTGAATTTAATTCAAGTTGGGATAACAGACCGTTTAACGGTGCAAGTATTCACAATGTAGAAGAAGAAGTAAACGGAAGTGAACTTGTAACAGAAGATGTTGAAAACGTTGGGGATAATGTGGAAAATCCCGATAGTGAGGTTATAGAAGATGTGGGAAAAGCAGAAGAACGGGGAGAAACTGAAACACAAAATGATGATGAAAAAACTGATGAAACAGAAACAAATGATGTTTCAGAGGAAGAAACAACAACCGAAACAGAAGATGAAACAAATGTAGAAAAAACAGAAGATGAAACAAATGTAGAAAAAACAGAAGAAACAGAAGATGAAAAAGAGGTAGAAACGGAAGAAGAAACAACAACCGAAACGGAAGAAGAAACAGAAGAAAAAACAGATGAAGAAATAGAAGAAAAAACAGATGAAGAAACAGAGGAAGAAAAAGAAGATGAAGAAAAGAAAAATGTTTAAACTTTATTTGCGTTATCTTCCACGCATAATTTATGCAAAATGGTTTTCAAAATACAAATGTAAACACAACTGTTTTTTCTGTAAGTATTCTGATGAATGTTTTAATAATTTGTTTTAAGGGGGTTTTGTATGTCAGTTGGTGTTATTAAATCAGAATTAACACGTTTTCAATTTGAATTGCAAAACTGCATTACTCAATGTGATAATTTAATTCATGTATTAAACGGGGTTACAACTGCAACAAGTAACACGGTTTTAACCCCCGTTGCTACATTGACACAATCAATAGAAAAACAAGGTAATTTATTAAATTCTTTATATACTGATTGTGTTACAGAATTACATATATTTTTTAGGGAATACAATTCAAGGTTATTAAACTTGAAAGAAAGTAATGCACGTGTAAAATCTAAAATTGAAGAATTAGAAGAAACTGCAAATGAATTATATCAGTTATATTTAATTGATTGTTCAATGGAAGGTTTTCTTGAATATGATTTAAGCGAACAAGATTTAAAAGCATTTACACCCGAAATTGTGCGTTATAAAAATGAACTTTTTAAACTGCAATTTGAAACGCAAAAACGAAACAAAGATTTAATTGTGAAAGTGAGGTAAAACAATATGAAAGTTTCAGAGAAATTTACAACAGAAAATTTATTTGATGAAATGAATAAAATACACCCGTTCCCGTTTATCAGTTTGTTTAATGCTGATAAAATGAACTTGTTTTATATCAATACATACGGAGATAGAACACTTTCAAAAATGGGTAGAAATTTAACCATTCCCGAAATTGCAAACATATTAGTTAATTTGTATGGGGAAAAGTGGGATAAAATTTATGAAAGTATTTTAGTTGATTTTCCTATTCTTGAAAACTATGTTGAAACGGTAACAGAGAAAACAAACGAAACGGGAAACAGTACCAACAATACAACCGAAACAAACGTTGAAAAAGTTAGTGCATACAATGACAATGATTTTGTAAATGATGAACAAAGTACGAACACTAACGAAATGAAAATGAATAATGAAAACGTTATTGAAAAAACGTATGAAAAAAGGATAACAGAAAATGCAACAAAAAATTTAGAAAATGCGTTAAACTACTTGCAAAACAATGTAATTTATTATATAATATTTTCAGATGTAAACGGTGCAATTACATTAAACATTTTTGATTAAATGAAAGTGAGGTAATTTAACAATGGAAGTTAAACAGATTTATGAATTGATGAACAATGTAACAACTGAAATTTTGGGTAAGTCTGATTTAGTAAAAGAGGACTTGTCAAACGTTGTTGAAGTTGGTACAGAAATTTTCGGTGCAACAGAGGTTGACGGGTATGTTAAAAGTCTTGTAAATCATATCGGTAAAGTTATCTTTGTAAACAGACCGTACACGGGTAACATTCCGTCACTTATTATGGATAGTTGGGAGTTTGGTTCTGTACTTGAAAAAATTAGTGCTGACATTCCTAACGCAACAGAAAATGAAAGTTGGGAACTTGAAAACGGTAGAGAATACAAACAGGATATTTTCTATAAACCGTCTGTTTCTGCAAAGTTCTTTAACAAAATGGTTACTTTTGAAGTGCCTATGTCATTTACTGAAAAGCAAGTTAAACAGTCTTTCAGTTCTGCAAGTCAGTTGAACGGTTTTGTGTCTATGATTTACAATGCAGTTGACAAGTCTATGACAGTAAAAATTGACAGTCTTGTAATGAGAACTATTAACAATATGATTGGTGAAACTGTATGGGCAGAATTTGCAACGGGAGAAAAAACAAAAACTTTACCCGAAACATTTGCAAATTCAACGGGTACAAAAGCAGTAAATTTACTGAAACTTTATAATGAAAAATTCGGTACAACTTTAACTGCTGAAAAGTGCATGACAGATGCCGACTTTATCAGATTTGCAAGTTATACAATGGCACTTTATGTTGACCGTCTTTCTAAAATCTCTACACTTTTCAATGTAGGGGGCAAGGAACGTTTTACAAGTGCTGAATATCTGCATATTGTAATGTTGTCTGAATTTAAGAGTGGTGCAACTGCTTATTTGTCAAGTGATACATACCATGAAAATTATGTAGCACTTCCAAATAGTGAAAGTGTTCCATATTGGCAGAGTTCGGGAACTGATTATAGTTTTGCAAACACTTCAAAAATTACTGTTAAAACTGCAACGGGTAATGATGTAACTATCGGTGGTATTCTTGCAATCATGTTTGACCGTGATAGTATGGGTGTTTGTAATTCTGACAGACGTGTAACAACTAACTACAATGCAAAAGCAGAGTTTTTCAATAATTATTACAAATTTGACGCAAGTTATTTTAATGATTTGAATGAAAACTTTGTTGTGTTCTTTGTTGCATAAGTAACGGTTACTGTTAGACGGGTAACGGGATAAAATAAAACCCGTTGCCCGTTTTTATTTTATATGAAAGTGAGGTAACACAATATGTTAATGAAAATGTATGATACAAAAAGCAGTAACAACGTTATAAATAAAGTGTTAGAAAATGAACATGAATTTGATATAAAATTCAAAGACAAAACCGACATTGTAAACCCCGTTGTTATTTTGCATAGTGCGACATTGATACTTTCAAACTATGCTTATATACCCGATTTTCATAGATATTATTTTGTTGATAAAATAGAACTTTTTCCGAATAGTGTTTATAATATCACTTTGCGTTGTGATGTTTTAGAAAGTTTTAAAGATGATATTTTAGCAAGTTCGGGTTTTATAAATCAGCAATCACAAAACGTTAATAAATACTATAATTCTAACTATCAATCAGAGGTTAGAAAAGAAGTTGATTTATATAAATCAAATGTAACAATTCCTATTGATGTAAAATCAACAATACTTGTAACAATCGGGGGTGTTTAAATATGGTAAGTTGGTATTATATTCATAATTCAGATAACAACATAACTACAACAAACCCAACGTTGACAACTTCAACATTCAGTTTCGGTGTTGAAATTGGTGGTGTTAATTGTGGTACGTGTACAAAACAATATAAGAGTTCTGCAACTTCAATTTCTGCATTTAGAAATGTTAATCAACGTTTAATTTTTGGTAAAAGAAATTTTGAAAAAGTTTCTGTTTGGTGTCATGCACGTTCAAGCAGTCCATACGGAACAATTACAACATGGGTTGATGTTACGGAACAATTCACAATAAAAACATATCCGTCAAGTGGAATTATTGACTTGCAAGCAACAAGTAATTTCACATATTCAAGCAGTTATGTTTATTTATATGTTGCTATTGATGAAGAATTTTCAACAAAATATACAATCACAAATAACAATACAAATTGTGTTTGTAATTCTGAAATTAAAACTGAATATGAAAAAAATGAAAATATTACACTTGAATTTACTGCAAATGACGGTTACGCATTTAAAGGTAATAACGTAAGTTTAACAACGGGTGCATTAAATGATACAAGTGTAACATATTCTGATGATAAAAAAACAATAACTTTAACGGGTGTAATTATAGGTAATTTAATTGTTAATGTAACTGCTGATACTGTTTACACGGTATCAATAACGGGAACATTAAAAAATTGTACTTGTAATTATTCAGACGGGGAAGTAATAACAGATGATAAACCCGATATTATTTTAACTGCTAATAACGGTTATGAATTTGACGGGATTTTTTCATATAAATACGGTGCAATAACAAGTTTCTTTGAAGATAGTACAGATAAAACAACATTAACAACATATATTTCAAACGGTTATAATTATGTTTTAAATGATGAATATATAGCAGTAAAAAAAGTTGAAAAAATAGGAGAATTTACCCGACTTTATAACCCCGTTGAAAGTGAATTAACAGAACTTGCAAAAGTGCGTTTTCAGAATGATGTTGATATGGGGCAATATATAACTGCATTGTTCAAAATCCCGTTTGAAATTCCTACTGATTTAATTACAGAAGAAAAAAGAAACATTGTTTTAGGAAAACTTGATACAGATGTAACTGCAAACGGTTTAACAACTTATAACATGGTTGTTGATGTTGGTACAATTACAGTACCCGAAAAGTATGAAAATGTTTATGATTATATTGATACAGAATGTATATTAAATTTACCATATTTTGACAAGGTTTATTTAAGTAATGAATTTGTTATCGGGCAAACGTTACGAATTGAATACATTATTGACTTGTATAGTGGTAACGCAACGTGTAACATTTATAGCAGTTTCACGGGGGGTATTGTTGAAAGTACAAACGGGGTTATTTGTTGCAACATTCCATTTGTACAAAAAACTAACAATAGTGTTGTGGGGTTAATCAGCAATATTAACAAGAATATTATTGATACTGCATACATTGAAGTTATTAGAAATAAACCGTATAACGTTGAAACGGTGTTTGGTGCTGAAACTATTGACTTTGGTGTTATTGGAGATTATACGGGATATATTGAAGTTTCTGACGTTGTATTAAATTCAAGTGCAACAAATGAAGAAAAGAACGAAATAACCGACTTGTTAAAAGAGGGGGTAACAATAAATGAAAATTGATACAATAAAGATTGAACAACGAATATATTCTAATATATGTGAAAATTTCGCTAATTGGTGCGAAATGCAGTTAAAACAATATGACAGTTTGTTAAAATATTTTGCAACTATTACAATAGAAGAGATGGAGAATGAACACACAAAAGTTTTCTATGAAAATTATGAAAAATTTTGTATTGAAAACGGTTTAAATGTATTACCACAAAAAGCACTTGCAACTATAATGACAAGCATAGGTTTTCCGGCACAATGTAAAACAATAAATAAAAAGAAAGTATATTGTTATATGAGAGGAAGTGGAAAAGTGAAATGACACATGATGAAGTTATTAAAGATGTTATAGAAATTAAAAACGGGAATACTACGTTACTTTCTGATTTAATGAAAAAATGTGGTTATATGACGGGTTCAATATTAAAAAAATATAAGGGAATATTAGCAAAACATAATATTGAATTTGACGATTTTAGGCAAGAACTAAATTTATTTTTCATTCAAGGGGTTTATGATTTTCCCCTTGAACATGAAAATTTTATTGCTTATATGTTTAATTATCTGAATAATCACACATTTAATTTTTTGCGTGAAAATACTAACATGATTAGTAAATGTGATAGTTCAAAGGGTAGTTATGAAATACTTTCATTAAACAGTACAATAAAAAGTAATGATGATAATTTAGAAATAATTGATACTATTGTTGATGAAAATACATTAAACGGGGAAGATGATATAATAACAAGATTAGAAATTGAAAAATCACATGATACAATGAAAAAAATTTTGTCTAAATTTATTTCATTATATGATGTTGAATTTTTGTTTGATGTTTACGGGTTAAATGGTAATTATACAATACAACAAATTTGTGAAAAGTATTCTATTTCATTACATGATTTTATTATGTATGAAAGACTTGCAATTTTAACATTAAAGACAAGTGAAAAACTCTATGATTATTATGAAACTTTAATGGATATATCATCACAATCATATAGTTATACATATTCACGATTTAAGTACACCCGTATATCATCAACAGAACATTTAGCAATAAAAAGCATTTATTTAAAAGAAAAATTTGAAAAGTTAGTTCAACGTCAAAAATCTATGTTAGTTTTACATAAAGAAATTATTGCTGAAACAAAAGATAGTGATTTAGTTAGATTATTACCACGATAATTTTAATATAAAATTTTGAAAAAACTATTGCATTTTTTCTATTGTAAGTAGTATAATAAAGACAGTTAGAAACGTACTAACAAATGAACAAAGAAAAGTGAGGTAAATTATTATGACAAACACAATTAAAATCAAAGTTCCCGTAACTACTGTAACAACTGCAATCATGTATAACGATAATACAAGTGAAATTAAAACATTTGATTTATCGGGTAAATACAGTAATGCAAGTGCAAAAAAGTATTTTAAAGAAACCCCCGTTGACAATGCAAAAAATGTTACTATTCTTGATACTGTAAAGAATGTTGTAAACTATGAAATTGAACTTGAAAACTTTTACCCGTACTTGCTGAAAATGGTAAAGTGATTGTTGAAGAATAACAACATAATAACACACGAAACACGTTGTAGAAATGCAACGTGTTTTTTTTATTG
>OLQE01001487.1_pt1 | contig 12541 bp, 9 predicted proteins | sample 1643161 | NCBI WGS metagenome assembly OLQE01 (sample SAMEA3136650, study PRJEB25190) | human gut metagenome | reverse complement strand
CTCAAACAGTCCTCGCTCTGCGAAACAGCCCACTGGGCTGTTTCGTTCGCTGCGGAACTCGCTCGGTCAGGGCACCCGCCAGCCCCTCGGACGTCTTCTTCTGTCGCGGAGCTCGCCCGATCGACGCACTCAGCCTCTCCGCTCGGCTTCGCCTTCGCCGATCGCTCCGTCCCAACCTCTGCCGCATCCGCTGAGACGGCTTTGCGTTTGAAGGGGGATGCGCCCACGGGGCGGCCGTTGGAGGAGGAGAAGGCGGACTTCACGTGCTTGTTGGCGGCGCGGCGAGGTGCGCCTCCGGCATCGGGGCCCTCCACGTCGCCCGCATCGCGCGAGCCGTTGGGATCGCCGAATTCCATAAGCGCATCGTAGACGGCCATCTCCAAGTCTTCGGGCGTCATCGACGGGGGCACCAGGCCCGCAGCCTCCCATTCGCAGGGACACGACAGGCGGCTTGCTCGCGAGGTCGCGCGCGCCGCATCAAGCACCGCCGCGATGGCCTCCTCACGCGCCTGCTCGGGATCGAGGGCGTCTTCCGCGCCCACCTCGTCAGACGCTGCAGCCGTGGCGGCCCAAGCCTCGCCATGGGGCAGCGCGTCGGCAATGTCCTCGCCCGCCGCCTGGGCTTCCGCCAGCGCGATCACCGCCGCGCGGATCTCGTCTTCCTCGCGCACGGCTACTCACCGTCCATGGCAGCCACGAGCAGGTCGGTGCGGGTGTCGCGCAGCGAGCAATGCTCGCACATCAGGCAGGCGACGCTGTAGGAGTCGCAGGGCACCACCGCATCAAGCTCGGCCAGACCGGCCCCCTCCCGCGCAAGGAAGTCGCCGATGAGCGCCCGCACCGCTTCCACGGAGAACGTCAGTGTGTTCGCCTTCCCGGCGGGAACGCCACCCACGGCCTCCCGCACATCCTCAATGGTGAGCGCCAGCGCCTCGTCGAAAGTGCGCCCCTCGATCATCGAGCAGGTGGCGCTCGCGCACCCCGTCATCGCCAGGCATCCGCGCGTCTTGAAGCCGGCGGCCTCGATGACGCGCGTCTCGGGATTGATGCGTCCGAACAAGCGGAACGCCACCTCGCCGCGCTTCGACTTGCCGACCATCGCCTGGGCGTTCATCCCCTCGGGGCGACCGCCGTTGTGGTAGTCAGCCACAATGGCCAAAAGCTTGTCCGAGTATCCGGCCACTTCGTCGTCCACTTCGGTTTGGTACACATCGGCCGTGCGCAGCAGCACTTTCTGCTTCGGCTCGTGGTAGATATCGCGACCCTCGCTCATGGGCTCCTCCTCTTCTTCGATTGTTCACTTGCAAGATTACCAGAACCCCCTCAATGCCCCTCCCCTCTTTCAGGCGATGTCAGATTGCGGAAACGTAACGGCTCTCTCGGCAGATGCGCCGCAGCCAAGATTCCCCGCGCACAAGCCCGAAAAAGAGCTATGATGGGGAATCGCGGGAAAGCCATGATGGAACATGCATCGGGCGAAAGGGGGATTCATGAGCGTTGTCGTGAGCGGACTTTTGAGTCGCGCAAAGGCATTCTGGCCCATGCTCGCAGGCATCATCTGCGCACGCACAGCTCTCATCGTGGCGTGCTACGGCAGCTACGCCTCCACCGACGACGGCATCTTCACCGACGGCTCCATGTTCGTCACCTGCGCGCTCTTCATCGTGGCGCTGCTCATCTTCTCGCGATCTCGCCGCGAGCTCGGCGCTACCGCCGTGCAATGGATCATGGTGGGGAGCATCATCGTCGCCGCCGGAGCCTCCATGGCCCTCTCCCTGCTCGACAGCGCCGACCAAATCCTTGTGGCCACGGCTTTTGCCCTCAGCATTGCAAACACCCTGGCCCTGTCGCTGTGCATGTTCTACTGGCTGCGCTGCCTGCGCGGCACCGACGAAGTGACGGCCGCCCTGTTCGTGTTCTCGGCCTTCTTCATCAGCGTCGGCATCGTTTACCTACTTTCGTTTCTGCCCACCCGAGCGCAGAACATCATCGGTATGGCGCTCATCGTGGCCCAGTTCGCCTTCCTCGGCCCGGCCGGCCTGCGCGCCGAGCATCCGACGGAGCGGCCGCACCGTCGGGCGCGCACCTTCTTCACCTTCGCCCGCAGCAACATCCAGGACTCCCGATTCCTCGCCGCCTGCGCTGTCGGCATGGCGCTTCTGGGATTCGTCGACGGCTTTCTCCGCGGTTATCCCGACGGCCTGCCCATCCCCTTCACCTGGAGCTCGCGACTGGCCTACGCCTTGTGCTCCATGCTGATATGCGCCCTGCTCATGCTTCTCGTCGTGCGCCGCCGCGAGCGCGTCATGACCGTGGACGCGTTTATCACCATGGCGCTTTTGGCCTCCCTCAGCCTCGTCCTGTTCGGCGCCTTCCCCTACCACTGGGAGATCGGGGCCGTGGCCGTCAACACGCTGAACATCGTCATCTGCGCCTACTGCTGGTACGTCATCATCGCCTTCACCAGCTTCGGAACTCGCGACCCCTATATTTACGCCATGGGCGGCTGGGTGATCTGCTTCGGCTCGCGCTCCCTCGCCCGTATGCTGCTGTACTTCACTTACCCGTTGGCCGGCAACGATCTGCTCATCAACTCGCTTCTCGGGGCTCTTGTCCTCATTTCCACCCAAGTGGTTCTCGTGCAGTTCATGCACGCCGAGCGCGGAGAATCGTCTGCGGAAGCCGATCGCCTGGAGGCCGAGAACGAGCGAGTCATGCGCCAGGCCGAAGCCGATGCGGCCGAGTCGGCGGCGGCGCTGGCCGAAGCTGAGCAAACGCTGCAGAGCGTCGTATTCAACGCCGCGAGACGCGAGGCCACCGCCCAGCAAACAGCCTCCGAGGCTTTGAAGGCCGCCGAGGCGCGCCAGTGCATCCGCTGCAACGAGGAGTGCGCCGCTATCCGGGAGCAGCTTTTCCAGATCGACCCCGCCTCAGCCTCCCCCGGTTCCACGCCCTCGCCTTCCCCCTCGGCGACAATGCCGTCGCCTCTCGGCTCTTCGCCCTCCTCTGCCCTGGAGTCTTCCCTCGCCCCTTCCCCGTCCACCATGGGCGAGCTGTCCGATTCCATGCGTCGCAACGTGGAGCGCATGGGCGAGCATTTCCTGCTCACGAGCCGCGAAATGGACGTGCTCACCCTCTACGCCTTGGGTCACACGCAGAAAAAGGTGGCCGAGGAGCTGTTCATCACCCCCGCCACCGCCCACAGCCACATCAAGCGCATCTACAGCAAGTGCGGCATGCACTCGCGCCAGGAAATCCTCGAGTACCTCAATTCTTACGGAAGCTAGGACGCCCTCATGGAAGAGAAGCAACGTTACCTGCGCTGGCTCGGCATTCTCTGCGTCATCATGGCCGCCTTCTGCCTCGGCGTCTTCGCCATCGGCTACAAAGACCCCAGCGTAGGCCGCGTGGCGACCCTCGCCGGTCTCATCGTCGCCAGCGCCGGCTTCTTCTGGCTCGCTCACCGCAAGCGTAAGTAGAGCCACTTTCTTTGGAAAATGACGAGAAGCGCACCAGCCAAATTCCTAAAGCGGTCGGCTTGGATAAATCTGAGAAAACGAGGGCGCGCTATGGCTACGAACTCAATTTGGCTTCGTAGCTCTCCTTCAGGGCTTTGAATGCGGGCATCGAGCGCTCGATGGTGTCGCGGGCGATGCAGTAGGACAGCCGCACCCAGCCGCCGACGCCGAAGCTGTCCGAGGGAACGATGAGCAGCTCGTACTCCTTCGCGCGATCCGAGAACGCCTGGGCGTCCTCTTCCAAGGCGCGCACCCACAGGTAGAAGGCGCCATCCGGCTCCACGTACTCGTAGCCGAGCGCGGAGAGCCCCTCAGTCAGAATCGCGCGGTTCTCCGCGTAGGCGGCCACGTCCGACGGCTCCCCCACGCAGCGAGCCGCCACGCGCTGCAGCAGCACCGGCGCGCACACGTAGCCGAGCGCTCGTCCCGCGCCCGCCACGGCCACCGCCACCGCATCGCCGTCGTCGGCGCTATCCGAAACGTATACCCATCCGATGCGTTCGCCGGGCAGCGAGAGCGCCTTGGAGTAGGAGTAGCACACGATAGTGCGGGCATAAAGCGACGGCACCCAGGGCACTTCGATGCCGTAGGTGATCTCGCGGTAGGGCTCGTCGCTGATGAGGTACAGCGGACGACCCAGCGCTTCCTCACGCTCGCGCAGCATGGCCGCCAGGGCCTCAAGGCTCTCGCGGGTGTACACGGCGCCCACCGGGTTGTTCGGCGTGTTGACAATCACGGCACTCGTCTTCGGCCCGATGGCCGCGCGCAGCGCCTCGATGTCGGGCTGGAAGCTCGGAACCGCTGCCGGCACCTCCACGATGGTGCAGCCGGCAGCCTCGATCCAGGTGCGGTACTCGGGGAAGTACGGCGACACTACGACCACCTCGTCGCCAGGTTGGGTCACAGCGGCAATGGATGAAGCCAAGGCCGCCGCGGCACCGGCCGTCAGGTAAAGATGGCCCGGCGTCGCCGTCATGCCGTAGCGCGCGGACAGGTACGCCGCAATGGCCTCCTTCACCTCGGGCAGACCCGCCGCGGGCGAGTAGGCGTGAAGGGTCACCGGATCCATGTCCAGAAGCTCCAGCATGGTTTCGCGCACCAAATCGGGCGCCGGCACCGAAGGGTTGCCGATCGAGAAATCGAACACGTTCTCGGCGCCGATCTCGGCCTTGCGCGCCATCCCGTAGGCAAACAGCTCGCGGATGGCGCTCGGCTCATCGCCCAGCCCGTACATCTTCTCGTTGATCATGACAGTCCTTTCGCACACTCTCGCCAGCCGCCGCGCGCGGACTGGCCCCCATTGGCCCTAAGCTCAGTCGGATTCTCAGTTCCCCCTCAGGATACTACAACGGCGCCCTCCCCCAGGCTCGCTTCCGCCGAGCCGACCACAGCGGCCCCCAGCTGGACGATCTTCTCCTGCAAGCCAGGATGAGCGCGGAACGCGAAGGCGCGTCCTTCCTGCTCCCGCACCAAATACCCCTCGCGCTCCAGCCCCAGAAAATCGGCCCGGGCGGTGCCGTAGGCGATGCGGAAGCTGCGCTGATGCGGCGCGATGCGCAGAAGAGCCCCGGGCTCACGGCACAGCGCCACCAGGATGGATTTCTGGCGCGCATTGATGTGGGACTCGAAGATGCGCTCGATCTGCTCGTTGAGCTGCTCGAGATAGGTGATGGAAACCGCCAGCCGCTCCAGCTCGCGCAGGTACAGACACACATTCAACTCGAAATAGGGCGTGAAATCGAAGCCGAAACCGTAGTCGGTCGACCACGACTCGAACACCGCCTCGTAGCGGGCCGCATCCACGGGAGCCTCCGCCAAGGTCGGATCGAAACCCTCCGGTATCCAGCTGAGCACGGGGAAACCCCACTTCAACGCCAGGATATTCCGCAAAAGCAGTCCCACAAGCACGTTCAGGCGCGGCAGCACGTTGAAGTAGCGGAAGAACCAGCTGATGTTGAGCAGCCGCAATACGGGACCGAAGCGCATGTCGTCCCCTGCGGCACAGGCCCGCTGGCACACCAGATCCATCAGCACCTGGGACTCCGGGGGCGCCAAGCGCGGATCCAACGGCGCGAGCACCCGCTCGGGCAGCTCGGACAAATCCACCCCCTCGGAAAGCTCGTAGTACAGCGTCTCGATGAGCCCGTGGGTCACCGCGCGCCGCGCCAAGCTGTCGCAATCGCTCGAAAGACGAAAGTAGTTGGCCACCAACTGATCGAGAGACGTCAGCGGGGGCGCCCCCGCGAACAGCTCGTGCACCCGCTCCTCGTCCACCGCGATGCCCTCGTCCGCCAGGCCGCGCACCAGCGTGCGCTCGATGAAGCGCGTCACGAACGGCGACCCTTGCATGTCCTTGAGCGATCGCGCCAACGAGGAGTCCTCCTTCGAGCGCACCTCCAGCATCTCGGTGTTGAACGACAGCGAACTGGTCGTGACCATCCACATGTCGGCCGTGCGCTCCGGATCCTCAGGGATGAACACGGCGGCCTGCTTGCGCACGGCGAGCAGGATGCGCCAGATGTCCTCCTTCGAGTAGCCCTCGGGAAGATCGTAGTCGTCCAAGTCGTCGAAGAGCAGAATGCCCACGTCCACCGCCGTGCGCAGCTCGTGGAAAATGGGCAGGCTCATAAAGGCCACCAGCTCATCCACGGAGAGTCGCTTCGGCATCGCCTCCGTCTTTCCCCGCATCGCAGACTTTCCCGCCATCGCGCCGCCTTTCCTTGAGCTTGCCCTCTCGCCCCCATTCTATCAGCTTCGGAATCTCCTATTATCAGAAGTTGATCTTAAAGATAGTTATAATTGAGAATGCTATTATTATTTTGTACCAAATTTATTATTAGAAATTTAGATATTGATAATTGAAGAGCGGGCCTTTATAGTGAGGTCAGCGAATACGCGAGCGACCAGAGGAGGCCCCTTATGGGAGACTGGCCCATCATCATCCGCTAATTCAGGGGCGTTAACCGCCCGAACGCCCTGCGGCTGCCCTCCGCAGGACTCTCTGAGGTGAGAACCCCGCTGCGAAAGCCCTTGAAACGCAGCGGGGTTTCTTGCGTCTTGACACTTGTCAGAGCTTAAAGCCCTCGACAACGTCTATAAGCTCCTGTTGAGAATGAACCCCCAACTTCACGTAGATATTCTTGGTGTGAAAGCGAGCCGTGTTCAGCGATATGACGAGCTTCTCACGAATGACACCCACCGTGCGCCCCTGGGCCAAAAGCGCAAACACCTCTCCCTCCCTCGGCGTGAGTCCATACTCAGCGCCCACCGCTGCGCACTTCTCCTCGATCGAGGCCACCCCAGCAAACATCCCGGACGGCATCTCCCTACCAGGTCGTGTCGCTTCCGCACCTTCGCCGCAAGTTCCATCGCGGCGCCCACGCACCTCCATCACGGTCGGAGGTCGCAGAGGCTCCGGCGACCGGATGGCCCCGATAGCCTCGACGAAGCTCACATTCTTCAAAACGATGAAGCAGAACGCCACGAACACCATAGCGCTCGCGAAGCTCGTCCACACGAGCGCCTCCTCGGTCCAGCCGAGCAGCGTCATGGCGCTGTTGCCAAGCACAGCACCGACGCCCACCCCCGACCAGTACAACGCCAGCATGAGCGCCGCCGTGGGCAGCGCCGTCACGCGGTTGCGCCCGGCGATGCTCCCCACGAGCAGGACGAGCAGCAGGTTGAAACAGGAGGCCCCGGCGTCAATGAGCGTGTTCGAAGCCGAGGCGACACCCCCCGACACCACCCGATCGCTCGGCTGCAGAAACATGCCGGCAATGATGAGCAAAGCACACAGGGCAAACAGGCCGTCGGCGTTGGGCATACGCCCCCGCGCCAGGTACATCACGAGAATCACCGCGAGCGGTATGAAGGCCACCGGCAGGGCCGGCGCGTCGTTGAAGGGGCCGGGCAGTGCTATCACGAGACCTTGGGCGATGCTGAACACGAAGATGGTCACGAACAGCAAATGGCCCGTCGGCAGAAACGACTGGGGATTCGCCACGGCCATCTCGGCCTGCGGCTCAGAACGCGCGGCCTCCTGCAGCGGACGGGCGACAAGCGGCCGCACGCAGAGGAAGAGCACCGCGAAGCAGCCGGCGTTGGCCGCCACGGCGGCCGTCGGCCCAAGCGCGCTCGCCCAGGGCTGCAGCAGGTAGGCGCACAGGCACGCCGTCATGGCCACCACGGGCCGCCGCGCCGCCTCCAACTGCGCGAAGGCCACATAGGCCAGCACGAACAGCCACGCCTCGGCAAGGGAATCCAACAACGAGCCGGCCAGCAGTAGACCGGGGCTCGCCCAGGCGAAGCCGCAGCTGTCCAGCACAAGATAGCCCGTCACCGACACCAGGGCGATGCCGTTGAACAAGCGCGGATGCAGACATCCGGGGCGATAGCGCGCCACGACCACGAGGGCCGCGAGCACCACGACCCCGAACAGGGTCGCCCATTCGCGCACCCACGGATTAATGGACACCAAGCCCGGGTAAATGCTGCCATTGGTAGCCAGGAAGCTGAACAGGGCACAGGCGATGGCCGCGGCCACCCGCACTGAAGCCGCCATTCGGGCGTTCTCGCCCGATCTTGCGGAGGAAACCCCCGCCTCGCCTGTCGGCCGCACCTCGTCTACCATAGCACCCTTCTTTGTCGCGCGCGCTAATCTGGCCGGCCATTCTACCACGGAAGCCCCATCTGCGCCCCACATTCTGAATGTGGGATATCCCACCCTGCACCTTTTCCGACGAATTGCGAAAAACTGCCCTGACGATGTGGGGCGCCATCGATATTTGAGTTCTAAGGTAGTAGCCGGAGAGACATCCACCATGCGGTCGGCGCCCGTTGCGGGACCGGCCCCGAACGAAGGAGGGTTCACCATGACCGATTCATCCGGACTTTCCCGCCGCGGCTTTCTGCAGGCCGGCATGCTGGCCGGGGCCGGGGCGCTTGCCGCCGGGGCGCTTGCCGGCTGCGCGCCGCGCCCCCAGGAAATCCCGCACCCCGAAACCGCCTCACAAGAGGCCCACACCTACTGGCTCGGCGAAGAACCCGCTGTGGCCGATGCCGACATTGTGGCCACCCGCGACACCGACTTCCTCATCATCGGCGCCGGCAACGCCGGTATGATAGCCGCCGGCACCGCGAGCGACCTCGGCCTCGACTTCATCGTAGCCGAGAAGGGCACGAGCGTGGGCGACACCCGCGAGTACGTGGGCGTCATCAACTCCAAGTACGCCCTGGAAGTGGCCGATCCAGTCGATGAGATGAGGGTGCTCAACGAGCTGACGCGCTATGCTTCGGGCCGCGTGGACCAGCGCGTCATCAAGACCTGGCTTCGCGAGGGCAAGGAGATGATCGAGTGGATTACCCCCATCATGGAGGCCAACGGAAAGACCCTCGGCGTCACCCCCATGGAGGCCGATCATCCCGCTGGCGGCACCTACTACTTCGCCCCCACCATCGAGCACTTCTTCAACCCCACTTACGAATACCCCATGCGCAACGACATCCTGGAGTGGCACATCCAGGAGGCCGGGCATGAGATCAGCTACAACTACGACCTCGTGAAGCTCGACCACGACGGCAACCGCGTCACCGGCGCCGTGTTCGCCACGCCCGAGGGCCTCGTGCGCGTAAACGCCGCCAAGGGCACGCTGCTGGCCACCGGCGGCTACGCAGCCAACCCCGAGATGATCCGCGCGAACTTGCCGCTCGTCCCTGCCTGCTGTACCGCCGCTAGCTACTCGCCGCGCTGCGACGGTTACGGCCTGCGGGCAGGACTTTGGGCCGGTGGCATAAAGGACGTGAACGGCGCGCCGGTCATCTTCGATCGCGGCGCCGTGCCCGCCGGCGTGGACTGCGGCTATGTGACCGACGCCGATGGGCGCGAGCACTTCCCCGCCACCCACTACCAGCTTAACATCGGCAGCCAGCCCTTCCTGAAGGTGAACCGCAAGGGCGAGCGCTTCGTGAACGAAAGCCTGCCCTACGACACCCTGTGCAATGCGGCCAGCTACCAGCCCGGCGGCGTATGGTGCCAGATCTTCGACGGCAACGCCGTAGACGACATCCTGCGCTTCGGCACCACGGGCTGCGCCGCCTACACCACCGCCTTCATGCAGATGGGCATGCCGCTCGACGACTTCATCGCCATGGATGGCGGCACAGGTCTCATGCAGAAGGCCGACAGCCTGGACGAGCTGGCCGTGCTGCTCGGCTTTGAAGGCGAAGCGAAACAGCGCCTCATGGACACCATCGCTCACTACAACGACATCGTGGAGTCGGGCGTCGATACCGACTACGGCAAGGAGCCCCACCGCCTCTCGAAGATTATCGAGCCGCCCTTCTACGGCTGCTGGTTCGGGGGTGCGTTGCTTACTACCTTGGACGGCCTGCGCATCAACGAGGACATGCAGGTGCTCACCGCTGACGGCTCGGTGATCGAGGGACTCTATGCCGCCGGCGACGTGTCTGGCTGCTTCTACTCCGACAACTACCCCGAGTACATCGTGGCCTGCGCTTGCGGCCGCACCTGCACCGAGGGCCGTCATGTGGCCCGTCTGCTGGCCTGCGACCTCGCCTAGCCCCTAGCCCACCTGCTGAAAGGAGCGATTACCATGAGCGAAGAGAAGAACCCCACGACGGCCTCGGCCACCGAGCACGACCCCGTTATCGCCGGCACACCCGAGGCCGCCGGCGCCTCCCCTGCCCCCAAGCGCCGTGGACGGCGCACCGCCGTGGTGGCGGCCGTGGTGGCGGCCATCCTCGTGGTGGCTGGGGTCGGCATGTGGGTCTGGCACGAGCAGCCCAGCTTCTGCGGCGCCATCTGCCACACCCCCATGGACAACTACCTGGCCACCTACGAGGCCGACCTGAACAGCCCTGCCACCGACAAGTGGGGCAACGAGGTGGAAGACCCGCACACCATGCTCGCCGCCTACCACGGCAAGCTCGGCAACGACTGCATGGACTGTCACACCCCCACCTTAAGCGAGCAGATCGGCGAGGGCACTGCCTGGATTGCCGGCGACTACAGCTTCCCACTCGTCGAACGCACCGCCAGCGAGCTCACCGCGGCATCGGGGCGCGATGCCGACGAGCTGTGCCTGAACGAGGCCTGCCACAATCTCACCCGTGACGACCTGTACGAGAAGACCGCCGACATGGGCACCTACAACCCCCATTGGGCCCATCACGAGGAACTGGAGTGCACCACCTGCCACAAGGCCCACCGCGCCTCGGTCATGTACTGCACCCAGTGCCACGCCCAAGCCGAGGTACCCGAAGGCTGGCTGTCTATGGGCGAGTCCAACAACCTCGCCGGCGTAAAGGCCGCGGGATAGCCCTCGAGCCAAAACGGCTTTCACCAGACGGCCCTCCCCCGTCTGCGAGAACTCTTTCCTTCCATCCCATGAGAAAAGCCCCGGCATCGGGGCTTTTCTCAATTTTGCATTGCTGATGGGCAAAGCATCAGGCGCCGTGCGTCCTGCAAGCGAGCGCGCTAGGCGATTCGCCTACTTCACGTCGTCCAGCTTCTTGCCGGAGTGGTCGTGGGTCATGCACATGGCGATGAGCGCGACGACGGCGATGGCCACCATGTACCAGGCCGGTGCAATGGCGTTGCCGGTGATGTCGATCAACCAGAACGAGATGAACGACGCCGAGCCGCCGAAGATGGCATTGGCCAAGTTGAACGACAGGGCGAAACCGGAGTAGCGCACATCGGTGGGGAACGTCTCGGTCAGGTAGCTCGCCAGCGTACCGTCGTTGATGGTGAGGATGAGGCACATCACGAGCTCCACCACCAGGATCACGCCGAAGTTCATGGTGCCGAGCAGCATGAAGGCGGGCACCGTGAGCACGATGAAGCCCAAGCAGGCGCCGATGAGCATCTTCTTGCGGCCGAAGCGGTCGGAGATGCGACCGGACAGGAAGATGAAGACGATGTACACCACCAGCACGATGGTGGTGATGATGGACGCCTCGCTTGCCGGGTAGTTCAGCGTGGTCTCGAGGTAGTTCGGCAGGTACGTGAGCACCGCATAGAAGCCCACGGCGTTCAGCACGCAGGCGCCGAACGAGATGAGCAGCACCTTGAAGTGCTTCCTGAACAGGGTGCGGATGGGATGCTCCACCTTCTCGCCCATTTCCTTCATGCGGTCCTGCATGGCGGCGTACACCGGCGAGTCCTCCAAATGGTTGCGGATGTAGTGGGTGATGTAGCCCAGCGGCAGCGCCAGCCAGAACGGGATGCGCCAGCCCCAGTCAACCACGAAGGAGGAGTCGGCGCCCCACACCGAGAACATGAAGGTGGCCAAAAGCGAGCCCACGAGCAGGCCCGTAGCCGTGGAGGCCGGCACCATGGAGCAGTAGAAGCCGCGGTGGTTGTGCGGCGCGTACTCGGCAATGAAGGTAGCGGCGCCGGCGTACTCGCCCGCAGCGGAGAACGACTGCACCATGCGCAGCAGCAGAAGCAGCAGCGGCGCGCCCACGCCGATCACGGCGTAGCCCGGCAGACAGCCGATGAGGAAGGTGGCGCCGCTCATGAGGAGGATGGACACCGACAGCGCCCACTTGCGGCCCTTCTTGTCGCCCATGTTGCCCCAGAAGATGGCTCCGATGGGGCGCACGAGGAACGAGAGCGCGAACACGCCGAAGGTGCTCATGACCGCTACGGTGTGGTCCGTGTCGGGGAAGAACACCAGCGCGATGACGGTGGCCAGGTAGGAATAGCTCGCATAGTCGAACCATTCGATGAAGTTACCGAGGAAGGAAGATCCCGTTACTTTGCGCAGAACGGCGTGCTTCTCTGCTTCGGTTGCCTCAGCGTAGGTGGTGCTCTTTGCGGGGGTGGCACTGCTACTCATGGAAATCACCCGCCCCTTCGGGTTTCAGAAAGATAGCGGTCATGGCTTCTCCTTTCAATAATGCCCTGACTTAACTTTACACCTTATCACATCAGGTCTTTTGTGCAGTCGAGAATACGCAATTAGTCAGATGCACAAAAATATGAGCCATCCGCTCATATA
>OLQE01001484.1_pt1 | contig 12557 bp, 10 predicted proteins | sample 1643161 | NCBI WGS metagenome assembly OLQE01 (sample SAMEA3136650, study PRJEB25190) | human gut metagenome | reverse complement strand
CCATTCTTCTTCTTCAGCACCAGGTTCGGATCCACTTGCGTGGCCGCCGCCGGACCTTCCGTCTGAATCATCTCCAGATCGTTCTCAATTACCTTTTCCCAAGAATCATGGAGAAGCTGGTAGGCTTCGTAAGAATCCACCAGCGGGATATCTTTGAGACGGGTAAAAATATCATCGGTGAAATCCGACTCGGCCGTCACGGCATTTACGGTTTCCGCTTCCTCTACAAGCGTCCGATGAAGCGCATCTTCCAGTGTGCGGAAGGCGTCGCAGAACTGCTTTCGGAACAGTTGAACATCTTCATGCTCCTGCACGGCGGACTTAATATTCGAATCCTTCACCTCACAGTATCCGGGCGATACTTCCCGGAACAATTCTTCCCGAAGATGTGGGAAGGCGCTCCAATATTTCTGAAGGGAATCCAATTCTTTTTCCGGAATTCCGCCGAACATGGACGCATAAATATCCCAGGATTCTGCCTCTTCAGAGGAATCCACATACCGTGGAATATTCAGATTATAGTCATTCCGGCGGATTTCTTCCCGGCTGACTTTTTTTGCGAATTTCGGAACATCCCGGCGGTCGGTCACCGTATCTACGATTCGCTTGATGTCGCAGGCACGCAGCCGATTGTTTTTACCCTCCTTGATGAAACCCTTGGATGCGTCGATAATGAGAACATCATTGTTCTCGCGCTTCTGCTTCAGCACCATGATGATGGTCGGAATGCCGGTCCCGTAGAAAATATTCGCCGGCAGCCCGATAATTGCATCGATATGATTCTGTTCAATCAGATTCCGACGGATCTCTCCTTCTTCACCGCCGCGGAAAAGAACCCCGTGGGGCAGAACGATAGTCATAATTCCGTCATCCTTTACGTGGAACAAATCGTGAAGCAGAAATGCATAATCGGCTTTACCCTTCGGCGCTAAGCCGAACCGAGCGAAGCGAACATCGTTCTCCTTCCCGGTAGGATCCCATGACTGGGAATAGGGCGGATTGGATACCACCGCGTCCACGTAAAGAGGATCGTATGTCTGTGCCGGATCGTTTTCGTCAAAATACGGCCAGTCCTCTTCCAGCGTATCTCCGCACCGAGTCACGATATTGTCCGGGAGAATTCCCCGCATCACCAGATTCATTCGAGTCAAGTTGTAGGTGTTCTGCTTCAGCTCCTGCGCATAGTATTTAATATTGTTTCGATTCTTCATATACCGAGCGGTGCTCTTTCCGATGGTGATTAGGAGAGAGCCGGAACCGCTGGTCGGGTCGTATATCTTAATCTCCTTGCGATTCTGCAGGTGGTGTGCCACAATATCCGACATCAGCAGCGACACCTCATGAGGCGTGTAGAATTCCCCCGCCTTCTTTCCGGCATTGGAAGCAAAGTTTCGAATCAAATCTTCATAGATGAATCCCAACACATCGTAGTCCTGCTTTCCGTCCATCGGAATGTCTTTGATTAGATATACCAAATCCCGAATGGCTTTGGATTGGGATGCGGAGTTATCCCCCAGCTTGGAAAGTCCCGTCTGAAGGGTGTCGAAAATTTTCTCAAAAACACGCTTATGGGTCGAATTGATGTTCCGATTAAACGCCGACAGGGCGTCATGCACGTGTTCAATGCGGAAATCCTTCCCCATTTCCAGCCAGGTGGAGAACAGGTTTTCATAAGAAATAAAATATCCGATATTCTTCTGAACGCTGGTTACCGTTTCCTTATCCTCTTCGGTCAATTCCGGGAGGTATTCATCCGTCCAATCATTTTTCTTCAAGTATTCCACTTCCTTCTCGGAAAGGAACTTATAGAAAATAAACCCCAGAATGTAATCCTTGTATTCATTCGCCTCAATCTTCGAACGCATCTTATTGGCAGATTCCCAGATTTTTGCGGATAATTGTTGCTTATTCATAGTGCCCCTCGTTATATCTTATACTTAAACAAAAACGCTCATTCCCGGTGTAAGCCGATTGTTTTAATTATACCATGCACCGGGGATTGGTAAAGGAAATTTCTTTACCATTACATGCTGCAAAGTGTTTACAGGAGGTCATTATGCTGAACAACATTAAGAAAACCACGTTATTTCACGAGTATTACGAAGAGTGGATTCAAGTGTACAAGGAAGGCGCCATCCGTGACGTTACCATGAAAAAATACGAATTGACGCTATCCTGGGTTCGTCGGCTGTCACCGGAATTGCAAGTTGGCGAACTGAACCGAATTACCTATCAAAAGCTGCTCAATGACTACGCCTTGCTGCATGAGCGGCAAACAACAATGGATTTTCACCATCAATTAAAAGGAGCCATTCTGGATGCGCTGGATGAAGGGCTTATCGATCGGGACCCGACTCGAAAAGCAATCATTAAAGGGAAAACCCCTCGGGTGAAAAAATGTAAATATCTGAATCAATTTGAACTGCATCAGCTCCTGGCGGACCTGAATCTGGAAGAAGGGTTGAATTGGGATTGGCTGATTCTTCTGATTGCAAAAACCGGTCTCCGCTTCTCGGAAGCGCTGGCATTGACCCCCGCCGACTTCGACTTCACGAAGCAATCCATCTCTGTCAACAAGACTTGGAATTACAAAGAAGGCGGCGGATTTCAACCCACAAAGAATCGCTCCTCCGTCCGGCGCGTCCAACTGGATTGGCAGCTGATTGTCCAATTCTCCACCTTGCTCCGAAACCTGCCGGAAGACAAGCCTATATTCATACAGGGAAAAGTGTACAATTCCACTGTCAATGATGTACTGGAACGTCACTGCCGAAAACTTCATATTCCCGTGATTTCGGTCCACGGTCTTCGTCATACCCACGCCTCCCTGCTTCTTTTTGCCGGTGTCTCTATTGCCAGTGTCGCCCAGAGGCTGGGTCATTCCAGCATGACGACGACGCAGAAGACGTATCTGCACATTATACAAGAGTTGGAAAACAAAGACATTGATCTGGTAATGCGCTCCTTGTCCAGTCTGAGCTAAGCTTTTTTTACGCTATTATAATTCCGATACCCCACAACGGCGTACACGAGAATTATGCTGTAAGGAAGGAGGGTGAGAGTTGGTGCTTTTTCCAGGAAGCAAAGCAGCAAGGTGAAGAGAACGGCAACCAAAGCCAGAATCACGATTCCAACTCGCACCCTTTTCCCGATGCGCCTGCTACATTGGATGCACCCGCCGATGCTTAGAAACAGGTAGTCCAGCAGAAAATATGCCACAAATATCTCACTCAAGTATGTCCATATGCGAACACCGTTTTCCTTGTAAAACAAGTGCATCCCAAAAGTTAAGATACACCCGCCTATAATTGCTGCTTTGCCGATAGTATTGGCCTTTGCTTCTTTTCCTTCCACGACGGGGAACATATTAAATCTGCTTCTCATAAATCCTCCTTCTGTTTCTTATTCCCATATGCCCTTTTTAGGATTCCACTTTGTTTTTTCCATTCCTTCAAGCAGAGGGCACACAAAAACTTTTATCCAATCCATAGCATCGGACAAGGATATCTGAACAAGTGCTTTTTTCTTCTTTAAAAATGATTTCCATCTCGTCTGATGCATTGGATCATTTAAGAATTCCTCGCTAAAAGCCGCAGCGTCCATTGTCATCTGTGTTTTTCTATTTTCAAATGTCTGGATAACAGCATTTCTGAGTCCTTCATAAGAAAACTCATAATTTGTTGAGAGAACATAGATATCATAAAAATCCTTATACCTGCTGTTAAGGTATCCATTATGAATGATAGCTTCCAGCTTCTCCGCAATCAATGTTTCCAATGAATATGCATTTACTCTAGGTGCTTCCATATCGAGTATTACAGGGAAGTCCATCTTAACAGCATCCGGATAGATTACATCTCCAAAACCTATATCAATGCCAATAGGTATTTTCGTCCGGTCAAGATATCCTACAAACGACACATGCAGCCCATGATATTCCTTAAACTCCGTTATATCTTCAACTGTGATAGTGTCTATATCAAATACAAGTGCATCGTCAACATCTTGGGAAAAAATATTCTGGAATATCGCTTTCATTTCTTTACTGCTGTTTGATATCCTTCGTGCAAGGAAATCCACATCAGTTGTTGCTCTTTCATAATTGCGCCCAAACATTGCATAAAGGAAGATTCCCCCCTTCAGAACAAAATGGTCGGCATATTCGGATATGGAAATTCTATAGATTGCTCTTTCAAGTCCATAGTAAGTAAGAACCTCCTGAAAAGTGAATCCACTTTTTATTGCGAAGTTCTTTAGTCTCGCCTTTACTGAATCAGCATTCATTAAATTAGCACCTCCAGATATGTTCGTACCACTTTCTCGCAGCGCAGTCGTTTTGCGTAAGCATAAATTCTATCTATTTGCCTGTCCCTGCGTTTCAGGTAATTCTTAAGCACCTCTGATGTTTCTTCAATTCCAATCTTGTTCCTGTAGTAAATAATATCTACCACCGTTTTCTCAATATCAAAAATATGGAAACAATTTTCTCCCTCATAGATTTCAGTTACACCGATATCCATTCGGGATGGTGCAAAATAAAAAATTCTTATCTCCGGCCATTCCGGCAACGTGTTTACTTTCTTTTTACGTTCTATCGCAACATCTACAGCATCCGGCAAGAAATTGGTAAGTCCATAATACCGAGCAGCACTCATCAAACATATTACTCCATTCGGAACATAAGCCTCAGCACTAAAAAAATCGTTCTCATCGCCCTTATAGCCAAGATTTTCAAAGGTACTGCGGTTTATCTTCGATAGGATTCCGGCCTTTTCAAGTTTTTCGATTTTATAATAAGAATGACCCATATTCTTTAATTCTGCGATTGTAATAAACTTTTTATTCTCAGCGATTTTTTCCAACTATATCACCTCCAACTATACTATATATCAGCCGTGCCAATATTTCAACCAGTTTCGGCAGTTATATTTAATAGCCGAGGTTATTTTGAATTTAACCTTACCAATTTCTTCGGAATAAAAAAACTGCATGCGGGAGGCAATCTTGGCCGGGGGGTGCGGCGGCTTGAGCCGCAGGCCCCGGCGGTTGCTGACCGCATGCAGTTTTTTTTATTCTACTTCCAGTCCTTCCCGAACTTCCAGTTCCGTCTCTTCGATGGTCGGATCCTCCGTGGACCAGGTATCCCGAAGGGTAATGACGGAAGCGATGATCAGAAGAACGATGCCCACGATGGTGTTCCAGTAGACATGTTCTCCCAGGACAGCCACCGCCAGCACCGGTGCGATGGCCGGCTTAATGAAGAATGCGATGGATCCGGTGGTGGCATCCGAGTAACGGATGGCCAAGAAGTAGAACAGGTATCCCAGACCGGTAACCACGATTCCGCTGTAGAGAAGTACCAGCGGCTGCTCTGTGATGTGGGCGAATACCGGACGTCCCATCGGAATCAGGACCAAGAGCAGCACCAGAGAACCCAGGATGAAGGAGATGCTGGTCTGAGCGAAAGTACCGATTCGGCCGATGGTTTTTTTGCCCATTACCGTATATGCTGCAAAGGTAACGGATGCCAGAAGCATGGTGGCCATACCGAACACCGTGTTGCCCGGCTGAACGTCCCACGGACGAATCATGAATACCGCTGCCACGATGCCGATGAAAAATGCCACTCCCTTCGCTTTGTCCATCTTCTCCGAGGTAAAGAAGTGGGCGATAACCATGGTGAACAGCGGGTTCAGGCAAATCAGTGCTGCTGCGGTGGATGCGTTGCAGTGCTGAACGCCAATCTGGAATGCCAGCATGCTGATGGCAATTCCCATGATGCCTACCAGAAGCAGCCAGAGCCAATCGCCTTTTGTAATCTTAATGTTGTCCTTCCGGATTTCCGCAACGCCGAAAGGCGCCAGCACCAGACCGCCGATAAGGAAACGGAGGAACGTGAGCTGAATGGAATCAAATGTGCTTCCGGCAATCTTCAGGGCAATCTCCATTGTCCCGAAAAGAAACGCCGTCAAGATGATGTAAGTAATTACTTTTTTCATGATGAGCCTTCTTTCTGTACCATTACCATTAATTTTTTTAAACTGTTTTTTCCAATTGTTTATATTACGCTCATTGTTCTCCGTCCGCAATAAAGGTATCGAATTCTGTACAAAAAAACATTATTTTTCTTCCGGGTTTTTCGGGTTGTCCTTCCGGCGAAACTTCGGCAAGGCTGCTCCGGCCAGCGATTTCAGCACGTCCGCCACCACGGTCCGGTCCTCCTCCTCCAGGTTCCGCAGGGAGGCAATCATTTTGGCCATGTCCGTCAGGCTCATTTCCTTCAGATCCTGGAGGGTATCTACCTGATGTTCCGCCAGGACGTCAAAGAGAGAATTGATGAACACCTTCCGCTTCTCATCGGGCACGGACTGGAGCCAGTCGTGCACCGTCCGGTTCATGTATTTTCCACCGGTGTCGATTTCCTCCAGGTAGACGAAATCGGTATCCTGCACCTGCCAGGAATAGGAGAAGTGCTGCATGATGCCGATGGCATCACTCTGGACCACTTGGTAATCCGAGCTGTTCTGCATCATCATTCCCACCACCGAAGTGCGAGGAACCAGTTTCGTGATGGCAACTTCGCTCTTCTCCTGAATCCGATCCAGCTCTTCCTGGACCTCATCTCGGAATCCCGGTCCGTCCAAGCTGTAAGCCCTCAGGATGCGGGAGCGCACTTCCGGACTGCACATCAGTGCCGCATATACCGCCAGATTTCCCCCTTTGGAATGCCCGCCCACGTAGATGCGGCGATTCCGGCCCTTTCGATTACCGGGTCCGTAATTCCGTTCCAAATACTCCACCGCTTCCGACTGGGACGGCACTTCGTTCATAAAGGACAGGTTGAAGTCCTCCTTCCAGCCCAGCATGGATCCGTCCGTTCCCCGGAAGGCCACGAAGTCCGTGTTGGCATCCAGCCGGAAAATCATGGCGCCGAACTGCTTTTCACTGGATTTGTCAAAGTCCCCCACGATATCCCGGATTTTCAGATTTCGGTACCGCCGGCTGGCTACCGCGTAGGCCATCAGGTTCATATTGTCGGAATCGGAAATCCCGTCGCAGAATATTTTTTCAAACCACTCGTTTCGAAAGAAGTCGGCAACGGTTACGCCCCTCCGCAGGCGATCCGGCAGGTTCTCCGGCTTCGGATTGGCGAACTCCAGCCGAGCATAGGACAGCTGGCTCAGCACCAGGCTGTCCACCGGATTCAGCGGCATCTCTTCAAATGTCTGTGTGGTGTTCTTCACATAGTCCAGAATGTTCATAATCTCACCTTCTTGCACTCCTCTTCAATGATGTGCTCCACTTCCGCCAGGTCTTCTTCCCGCAGCAGCACCTCGATTACATCTCCCCCTCGGAGAATGGTGTGCCCGTCGGGAATGAATTCCTGTTCCTCCCGAATCACGGAGACGATTAAAGCACCCAAGGGCAGCCCCATATCCATGATTCGCTTTCCGTCCATAATCGAGCCGGGATGGACAATATCGTCGATGATGCTTTTGCGCTGTTTCGAAACGTTGTAGCGCTTTCCGCTGCTGCGATTCATCAGCTGGGTGTAGATTGGCTCCGTTCCCAGGCGCTCCGAGATTACGAAGGCAATCAGGGAAACCATCACCAGGCCCAGCAGGGAACGAAAATCTCCCGTCATCTCCGTAATCAGCACCACCCCCGTTACCGGCGCATGGACGATGGCCGCAAAATAACCCGCCATGGCCAGTACCACGAAGGCGGCAATGTATTTTCCGTCAATGCCCAGCAGGTTTTCCAGCAGCCGGGAGTAGACTCCGCCGGTGACGGCGCCCAGCACCAGCAGGGGCAGGAAGATGCCGCCCGGTGCGGTGGTTCCGAAGCTGGCAGTGGAGAATACGAATTTCACTGCCAAAAGAATCAGCAACGCTTTTAGTGCGAAGTCGCCCTCTGCAATCCGGCTCACCAATCCGTTTCCGCTTCCCAAAGTAATCGGGTATGCAAAGAAGCAGATGTAGGCCATGGTCAGGCCCACCGCCAGCTTGGCAAAAGGCGCAATATTTCCCTTGTAATCCATTTTTCCGGTCTTTGGGTTCAGCCGCCGTCTTCCCGGCCACTTCTTGGCCAGTGCGTTGGCCGCCGTGCCTACCCGGTCAAAAAAATCCTGCATCCGGTCGATGGTCCGGTTATACAGGCTTCCGAACAGGCCCAGCACCACCCCCAGAATCATGGCGAACCAGTAATATTTCAGCGGAAGCCGGTACTCAATCCGGAAGTCGAATACCGGCTCCATTCCTATGATGTAGGCGGCCACAAAATCCGATGATGCCGCCGCTGCCATGGTGGACAGCAGCACTTCCGATGAAAAGTTGCGGTACAATTCCTCCAAGCAGAATATGGTGCCCGCCAAAGGCGCGCCGAAGGCCGCGGACAATCCGGCACCGGCGCCGCAGCTCATGAGGTACCGCTCCTCGGTCAGCACCCGCTTGTTGGTCCGGGCAAAACCCTTTCCCACCATCGCACCGATCTGAATGCTGGGGCCCTCCCGTCCCAGTGCCAGACCGCCGCCGATGGACAGGGCGCAGCCCAGGATTTTGGAAACCAGCACCGAAAGCCAGTTCATATCCTTCTTTCCCAGCAGCTCCGCTTCCACCTGTGGAATGCCGGAGCCGGTGGATTCCGGTTCTTTCCGCAGAATCCACCCGATAACCAGCACCAGCAGGAGCATCACCAGGGCGACGATGAGCGCCGGTCCCACTCCGGTGTTGGCGTAATCCACCAGCCGGTTCCGGCACCCGTCCGCAAAGATCAGGAGCCAGCGAAACAGGGCGATGATTAGCCCGGTCGCCGCACCGATGATAATTCCCTGACCGATTAAGGCGTATCGGAACACGGATTTTCGGCGGAGGTTCTTCAGCACCGCGCTTTTTCCTTTCAAGTTTTCTTTTGTCATTGTTTTCTTCTCAATTTTTCTCTATTATGCGAAAGAGGAGCCGGGGACATCGGTCTCCCACTCCTCTCTGGTATCTTTTTTTACCCGCTAATTCGAGTAAAGGTTGTTGGTGGAGAATTCCGGATTGCTGGTCACGTCAATTCCCAGGGACTTCATGGTCTGTTCGTCCCGGTCGCTGAGGATTGCGGTGCAGTGGGCCATGCAGCCTCTCAGCTTCGGCAGCTGCTGCAGCGCCATTTCCGCAATCGGGTTGGTCATCTTGCTCATGGTGAGGGCCATGATGATTTCCTCGCAGTTCAGGCTGGACTTGTCGTGGAACAGCCGCACTCTCATATCCCGGATATTCTCCAGAATCTGCGCGGAGATAACCGGAATGCCGTCATCGATTCCCGCCAGCTTCTTGATGGCGTTCAGCATCATTGCGGCAGTGGCCACCATGCGCTCCGAGTTCTTTCCGGTAACGATGGCGCCGTCCGGCAGCTGAATGGCGGTGATGATTACATTCTCGTCATCGCCCTCTTCCTGACGCTTCAGTTCCGCATACTCCTCTGCCGGTTTTACCACCGGGCGGTCGTAGCGGCCGGCCTGAACCTCTTCCATGAGGAGCTTGGTGCGCTCCAGGATGCTCTCGTCGATTTTGCCCTTCTTATAGGAACATTCCGCCAGCAGGTACCGGCGAATGATTTCCTGCCGGGAAGCTTCCCGGCACACTTCGTCATCGGAGATGCAGAATCCGACCCGGTTCACGCCCATATCCGTCGGAGACTGATAGGAATCGTCTCCGGTAATTTTGTGGAGAATTCTTCTCAGTACCGGGAACGCCTCGATGTCCCGGTTGTAGTTCACGGCGGTTTTTCCGTAGGCTTCCAGATGGAAGGAATCGATCATATTCACATCCTTCAGGTCTGCCGTCGCCGCTTCGTAGGCGATGTTCACCGGGTGCTTCAGCGGCAGGTTCCATACCGGGAAGGTCTCGAACTTGGCGTAGCGCGCCTTGTTGCCCTGACGGTATTCGTGATATACCTGGGACAGAGAGGTGGCCAGCTTTCCGGATCCGCCTCCCGGACCGGTTACAACCACCAGCGGTTTCGTCACTTCGATGTACGGATTGGCGCCGTAGCCTTCATCGCTGACGATGGTATCCACGTCTGTCGGGTAGCCCTTTGTGTACCGATGCTTGTAGGTGCGGATGCCGCGACGTTCCAGCTTGTTGATGAACATGTTGACGGATGGCACATCCTGATACCGGGTGACCACCACCGAATTGATCTGAAGATCGTAATCCCGCAGCGCATCGATGAGTCTCAATACTTCCAGGTCGTAGGTGATGCCGAAATCCTGGCGGGTTTTGCTGGTGGTGATATCACCGGCATAGATGCAGATGATAATCTCCGTCTGATCCTTCAGACGCTGCAGCAGGTTGATTTTCGCATGCTCGTCATATCCCGGAAGCACCCGAGCGGCATGCTTGTCTTCTACCAATTTACCACCGAATTCCAAATACAGTCTCCCGTCTCCGTTTGTAATGCGCTCCCGAATATATCTGGACTGCTCTTCCAAATATTTCTCCGCGTCAAATCCAATCTTCTTCATGTTCTTCCTCTCTTGTCGTTCTTGCCTATTCCGGCCGGATTGTCATTTCCAATTTATTTCTCCGGCTTCCCATTGTTTCATCGCCGAAGTACATGCTGTACTCCGCAAAAATCTTTCCAAACCCTTCTTCGTCCAGATCGTGGGTCACATCGTGGGTCACCATCTCGATATTCACGCTTCCCACCGGAAGGCGGTACCGAACCAATTCCCGGCGGCCTTTCTCCAGATGGAGATCCAGATTCATCCCGTCGTTCTTCTTTTTCTTTCCGTACCGGTGTACCTCCACGATGTCGCCCGACAGCTTGATCATGGTGCGGCTGTCCTGCATTCCCGTCTTCTCCGATTCCTCATAGGTGATGTAGGTGGAATTTTCTTTGGTATAAACGGTCGCTTCCGTAATCATTTCCATCTCATCATCCAGGGTCAGCTTCCGGGCAAACGCATTTCCGCTGGGTTCCAGACTCTCTTCGTATTGCCGGTTGCGTATGCGCAACGTCGCTTTGTTTTTAGCCAAAATTACTCCTCTTTACTTTAATGATTCTGCGATTGCATCGGCCAGAGCCACCAGAGCTTCTCTGGAGTCTTCCTTTACGGTACCCTTGATGGTCACCATATCGCCCACGTATTCGGTTCCGGTGAGCTGATCCGTCATCTCCTGAACCTTCTTGCCGGCGGTCGGCGCCCAGGAACCGCTCTGAATGATGCTGACCTTCTTATTAGATACGCCCATGGACCGCAACTCGGTCAGTGCCTCTTCCATCTTGATGAACATATCGCCGTTGTACGTGGTGGTGGCGATGACCAGGTTGCTGAAGCGGAATACTTCCGGCAGGATGTACATCGGATCCGTGTGGGAAACGTCGATCAGCTTCATCTTGTCCACGCCCTTTGCCGCCAGCTCGTTGGCCAGAATTTCCGCAGCGTTCTTGGTGTTGCCGTACGGAGAAGCGTACAGAACCAGCACGCCCTGCTCCTCTGCGGTGTAGGTGCCCCATGCGGTATACGCCGCCAGGTACTTCTCGAAATCCTTCCGAATGATGTATCCGTGCAGCGGGCAGATCATCTTGATATCCAGTCCGGATGCCTTCTTCAACGCACCCATGGTGAATTTTCCGAATTTGCCCACGATGGTGGTGTAGTATCTCCGGGCTGCCGGCAGCCAGTCTCTGTCAAAATCGTAGCAGTCCGCAAAAATATTTCCGTCATGAGCGCCGAAGATTCCGAATGCGTCTGCGGAGAACAGGGTTCCGGTGGTCTTCTCGTAAGTCATCATCACTTCCGGCCAGTGAACCATCGGAGTATTTACGAAGGTGAACACGTGCTTTCCGGTGCTCAGCTCTTCCCCCTCTTCCACCTGAAGGAAGTTGTCTTCCAGGTTCCAGCTAACGTAGTTCTTCAGCATGTTCTTGATCTTGGAGGTCGCCACGATCTTAGTCTCCGGGTGACGGCGCACCAGCTCGCACAGAGACGAGCTGTGGTCCGGCTCCACGTGGTTGACGATAATGTAATCCAGCCCCCGGCCGTTCAGCAGGTGATTCAGGTTATCGTCGAACACGCGAACCACGGAATCGTCCACCGTATCCAGCACTACGGTCTTCTCATCATCGACAAAATAAGAATTATACGCCATTCCCTCGGTCATCGGGATGGCCCCCTCGAACATGGACAGCTTCCGGTCGTTGCCGCCGATCCAATACATATCTTCCTGAATTTTAGTATAGCAATACATCTATATCTCCTTTCCGCACCCCGAAGGATGTTCTTTTAATACAATCTCTTTAAGCTTAATTTAAACACATAGGGTTATTATACACTCATAAAACTCGGATTATCAATAGTTTTATGGCGGCTTTCCCCCTCCCCACAGAAAATTCATAAAACTCCCGAATCCACACGCGATTCTCATATTGAAAGGTTATAATAATTAGAGTTGTGTGAAAATCCATTCAATAATTAACCACATGGAGGAAATAGATATGAACGAAAAGAACCCTTTTGATTCCATCCCCGAGGATCCGAATTTCGTCTTGGTCAATCCCGACGAACC
>OLQE01001481.1_pt1 | contig 12599 bp, 7 predicted proteins | sample 1643161 | NCBI WGS metagenome assembly OLQE01 (sample SAMEA3136650, study PRJEB25190) | human gut metagenome | reverse complement strand
AATATATACGCTTGATGATGATACAGAAGTTTTTCCGGGACACGGCGGACAGAGTTCTGTTGGGTACGAGAAAAAGTATAATATGTATATAAAGGGCTAAAAAATGTTAATTATTCAAAACGGTTATGAATGTGATTACGAAATGAAGCTTTTTTATAAGCTTTATTTTGATATGAACGAAGATATATATGTGTATTCAAACTTTGAATATAAGGATAAAGTTATAAACGTGTATACGGAGATAATCTATAACGGCGATACATATTTTGACGATTTCTATTATGATTTTGATACTGAAAATCAAAAGGCACAGTTTATAAAAAAGATATTTACTGCGTCATGTACAAAGTCGTTTTGTCACGCAGCGGAAAAAATTAAGCATATAAATCTTCCTTGGGGAGTAATGTGTGGTATTCGTCCGGCTAAAATTGTCCGTGAACTTATGGAAGAAGGACACAGTGACAGTGAAGTTGTTGAAATATTAAAGAAAATTTATGAAGTGTCCGATGAAAAGATTGACCTTGCATATAAGGTTGCAAAAAATGAAAAGATTTTGCTTGACGAAATCGGCGAAAATTCAGTAAGTATATATATCGGCATACCGTTTTGTCCGACAAGATGTTTGTATTGTTCATTTGTTTCAACAGATATACGCGTAAGCGGAAAATATATGGATTCGTTTGTGGATAAATTGCTTTTGGAGATTGATAAAACTGCGGAAGTAATTGATAAAATGGGTGCATATGTTGAAAATATATATATCGGCGGCGGAACACCGACAACTCTTGAACCACACCACTTAAAAGCAATATTTGACAGATTGAAAGCAAATTTTGATTTTTCAAAAATAAAGGAATTTACTCTTGAGGCAGGCAGACCGGATACAATAACAAAGGATAAATTGTATGAGGCAAAACAGGGCGGTGTAAACAGAATAAGCATTAATCCGCAGACTATGAACGAACAGACTTTGAAAAGAGTCGGCAGAAAGCATACTCCCGATATGGTGCGAAAATGCTTTGAAATGGCAAGAAAAATGGGCTTTGACAATATTAATATGGACCTTATAGCCGGTTTACCGGAAGAAACAGTTGATATGTTCAAGTATAGTCTTGATGAAGTAATTAAACTTGATCCTGAAAATATAACCGTTCATTCAATGTGCGTAAAAAGAGCGGCTTCACTCAGATTTTCAGATGCGGAGCTTGCAAAAGCAAATGATATGAACGAAATGCTTTCGTATACTCAAAAACATATGGAGAAAACAGGAAGAAAGCCTTATTATATGTATCGTCAAAAAAATATTTCAGGTAATCTTGAAAATGTCGGTTATGCAAAAGACGGCTGTATGAGTACATATAACATAAACATTATGGAGGAAAAACAGACTATTATTGCACTCGGCGGCGGCGGTTCTACTAAAATTGTTATGGACAACAGAATTGAGAGAGTGTTTAATTTTAAAGACCCTCTTGAATATATAAGACGTTTTGATGAAATATTGAAGAAAAAAGACGAAATACTTGATATATTGGCAGGTGAAAAAAATGGCTGACGAACAAACTTTAAACCATATAATGAATGAGTACGAAGAACTTCGTATCAGTGCGGCTAATGAAAGAAAAAAACGTATTGAAGAAGTTAATAAAAAAATTCCGCGAGTGGCTGAAATTGACAGAGAGATTTTTCAATGCGGTATGGAGAATACTAAAAGAATATTTAAAAATCCCGATAAGGCTGATGAATATAACATGGATTTTAAAGAAAATCTAAGAAAACTCGAAAATGAAAAGAGTAATCTGTTAAAAGTAAACGGAATTTCTGACGATTATAATAAATATAAATATAAGTGTGAAAATTGCAGTGATACAGGCTATGATAAAAACGGTAAAAAATGTAAGTGTTTCAAACAGAAACTTATAAATGCTGCATATTCAGTGTCAAATATAGAAGAAACAATAAAAACACAAAATTTTGATACATTTTTGTTTGATTATTATTCAAAAGATGTCGGTGAAAACGGTGTTTCGGTGTATGATAATATGACGAAGATATATAATAACTGTAAACGTTTCTGCGATAATTTTGATAATGAAACCAAAGGCCTTGTTTTTTACGGCTCGACAGGTTTGGGAAAAACATTTTTGTCAAGTGCCATTGCAAAAGAACTTATGGATAAGGGCAAAATGGTTATCTACATAAGAGCGACAAAACTGTTTTCAATAAATGAAGATTATAAGTTCGGCAGAAATACCGACAGGTCTGTTATTGACAATATATATAAGGCTGATTTGCTTATAATTGACGATTTGGGTACAGAGCCGTTCAATAAAAATAATCTTGCGTTTTTATTTGACGTTATTAACGAACGTACAGCAAATAATAAAAAGATTATTATTAATACTAATTTGCAAATAAGCGAAATTACAAAAATGTACAGTATGCGTTTTACTTCAAGATTGTATGAATATTTTATGATGTACAAGTTTTACGGGGAAGATATACGTATACAAAAATTAAGAAGAAGCTAAGAGGATTGATAAATTGTCTGGACCGTGCATAATATTTATAATTCAATAAAAACAAAAAGCAAGCCTATCTTTGATATACTGCTTGCCTTTGCATTTTTTTTGAAAATAAACTCTAACGTACATATGTACGCCGACGAGTTCATTTTCAAAAAATCCAAACTAATTTCTCAACCTCTTACAGTATGAAGGGACTGCATAGCAGTCCCTTTAATGATTATTTACCGTTGTTGTTTGCGTCATTACCGCCTACGGCGTCACTTACACCCTCAGCAACATCGGCTGCTGCATCACCGACACCTTCGACAACGTCGCCTGCCGCATCACCAACGTCTTTAACTGCGTCGCCTGCCGCATTACCTGCGTTATCTACATCGTTTGAAACATTGTTATTGTCATTTTTATTTTCGTTATCATGATTTGTATTTACCGTTGATTCCGGTGACGGTGCAGTATTGTCATTTGTATTATTCATACCGCATGATGTAAGCATTGCGGCAGAAATAAATGATAATAAAACTAATTTTATACCTTTCATTTTTATGCCTCCATTATTTATTGATACAACCTTAGTATTGTCATTATTTTTGATTTTATAAGTTTATTAATAAAAAATTCATATTTTTTTTGGAACAAAAGTGATGTTATATACGTCTAATAAATTGCAAACAGATAAATGCAAATAATAAAAAAAAGGAGATTATAAAAATGAAAAAAAATCTAATCGCAATAATTGCACTAACAGCAGCACTTGCTGCAAGTACATCTGCTTTTGCAGACACAGTACAAATTTCAGAAGAAGAACTTAATAAGCCTGTTTCGACATATGCACCGGATGCTATGCCGACACCGGAAATTCAAGGCGACATTATGCTTTTGAACGGTGAAGAAACAGACGCAGCAGCACCTGTTGAAACTGCAAGCTATATTTCTGTAGACGTAACGGTTGTAAAAACAGACAGCGACGTTGACGGAATTATCAAAACAACAACAGACGTTAATAACAAGGACGATCAAAACAATACTGTAAATCTAAAGATTACAGATGATACACTTGTATATGACAATTTGGGTAACAAAAAGGCTCTAAGTGATTTGACTGATGGTTCAAAAATTACTGTATTTACAGGCTCATATGAACCAACTCCACTTATTCTTCCTGTTCAGTACACAGCAAATGTAATTATCATCAACGGCGACCAAGAAGGTAATGTAAATATAGATACATATCTTGCTGATGAAGAAGGCTATACAAATGCCGCAAATACTTTGAAAATTGCAACAGCTGACGATACAAAGATTGTTGATAAGGATGAAAAAGAATATAAGGGTGATATAAATAAAAATGATCTTATTGTATTCTACGATGTATCAACAAAGAGTATCCCTGCTCAAACAACACCTACAAAGGTTGTAGTTCTTGGTGAAAACGAAATTGCTCTAAAGCAGATTGAAGCTGCAAAAAATGCTACTCCGGCTCCTACAGCTTCACCTAAAGTAACAGAAGCTCCGCAAGTAAGCTATGCAGGTCTTGTAAATGTTGTAATCGGTGATAAGAATGTTTCAGATGTATATGCAAAGGATAATACAACAATGGTTCCTCTAAGAGAAGTTGCAGAAGCCGCTGGTTTCACAGTAACTTGGGATGCAGAAAACAGAGCAGTTATTCTTAATGACGGTGTTTACAGTCTAAAGATTGGTGAAAACAGCTATATTAAGGGTAAAATGATGCCACTAACACTAAGTGCCGCACCTGAAATTGTTAATGATCTAACATATGTTCCTGCTGAATTTTTCGCAGAAGTAACAGAATCAGCTACAGTTGACGGTACATCACTTGTTGTAACAGCTAAATAATTTTTGAAAATATAAAAAAAGATGTTCGCGAGAACATCTTTTTTTGTTTTATTAATTGTTTTTAAAATTAAATGTCATTTGTGCATTTATTTCGCCTGTTACATTTATTAACGGACCAACTTGTACAGTTATAGGGTTTGCAGTATCTTGCAAACTGTATGCACATTCTAATGTGATAGTTCCTCCGGGTTGTACTTCCGCCAATGAAGGTTGTGCGTCCATTACATCTGGCATCATTGTAGCTACATTGCATTGTACGGAATTTTGAAAAGCATTAGCACTTACAGAAGTAAGGAACGATGCATTGGCATTACTGTTATTTGTAAAGTTATATGTTACTATAATTGCCGGATTACCCTGAAAATCTGTTGCTGTTTTGGCAGTTACTATTTCAACATCATATTTACCGCTTACGGTTCCTTTGTTTTTCTGTTTAGGCTGTTCCGACACTCTCAAAAAGGGGGTATTTTTATGGATTACATACAAATGATATTGACAATAGCTATAACAGCATTATTAATTGAATTACTAAAAACCATAAAAAATAGTCGCCCATTCCGCCAAATGAGCGACTTAAAATATTTAGTTATCTGCGGAACGTCAAAGCCATTCCTTTATTATCTAAATCATAATACATAATCAATACAAGTATAACAATAAACAAAAAGCCCCCAAACAAAGCTATATAGCCAAATTCGGGGACAATTCCTTGGAGCTAACGAGCGGAGTCGAACCGCCGACCTCTTCATTACCAATGAAGTGCTCTGCCTACTGAGCTACGTCAGCATTATTACAATACTGTATAAAATGCGTTACACACATATTTCATCTGTGTTTTAGTAACTATATTATTATATTATACAAAAAAGAGTTTGTCAATACAAAAACATTAAAAAAGGAGATTGAATTTCAATCTCCTTTACATCTTATCACGCATTATTTCTTCAAGTTCATCATAATTAATATTATTATCATCATAAACGCTCAAATCTTTTTGAGATTTATTTTTTGTCTTAAAATCTTCGTGGTCTTTCTTTGCGTCGACAATATTATGAATATTAAGTTCGTGCCAACGTTTTAAAATTGAGTTGATATATGGAAACGAGAGTTTTGTTGTCTGCATAATGCAATACTCATATGCAAGTTCAACCATATCTTCATCCATCAAAAATTTATCGTGCCACGTTTTTAGATAATTTTCTTCTGTTTTTGAAAGGTTTCTGTTTTCAATACCGAAAAGCTTTCTGATTTTATATGCGTAGCCGTTTTTCTCTTTTTCGGCTGTTATAAATTTATCGGCAGCGTCTATAGTGAATATACCGTTTTTATTCCACGATATGGCTACTTTCTCGATATAGTTCATATTTTTTTTGCCGTTTGAAACACAGTATTCAAGCAATATTGTTATAACCTCCGGTGAAAGCTGAAGTTCATCATAAAAATAATAAAGTGTTTCAATTTCACTGTTTGTAAGTGTTTTACCGAGTATTTCCTGTGCAAGTAAGCATAAATCGGCAAGTTCTTTATTTTGAGTCATAGCATTTGAAACTTGGTCTATACTCTTTTTAATTGGACTGCTTTCTATATTTTGAATAGGCTCGGCTTGTCTTGTGGAAATGCTTACGTTCATATTTTCTTCTTTAGCGGAAAAACTGATATTTCCGCTGTCTTTATCATATTTCAAAGCACCTTTTTTATTCCAATAGTCAAATGCGTTTATAACATCGCTTTCAAGCAAATTAAGCTGACTTGCAATACTGCTTGCGGACATTTCATATCCGTAAACCGCAAGAGACAGTGCAAGCAGGTATACTTTAACATAAGCACCGTTTGCCTCAGGCATATAATTTTCTATAAAATCCACCGATACGGGGATATAATCAATATTACAACTAAATTTAAGCATAACTAAAAATCTCTCCATATAAGTTATTTGGGCTGATGAAAAACTGTCACCGGCCTTATTTATATATTATATATCAGTTTGAGTCAAAATGCAAAGATTTATGAAAAAAATTCTAAAATAATACGGTATGCCCCTTGACATACCGTATTATTTGTGATAATATAATAAACTGTATCTTAGACTTAAAATCGGGATACTATCCAATAAATTTCACATTATCATTGTATGTATTATAGCATGAATATATACAAAATGCAACCCCAATTTTTTGGAGAGAAATTTAGGATAAAAGGAAAAATACTTAAACTACTATTATGATGATGAGGTGATTTAAGAAAATGGTGCATGAAGTAGAAGTAGGAAAAAATGTGCGTCTAAGCTATTCGAAAATTAAAGAAGTTTTGGATATGCCTAATCTTATAGAGGTACAGAAAGACTCCTATAAGTGGTTTCTTGAAGAAGGTCTAAAGGAAATATTTCACGATATTTCTCCTATAACAGACCACGCCGGTAAGCTTGTACTTGAATTTTTTGATTACAGATTGGATTACAATTCAAAGTACAGCGTTGAAGAATGTAAGGAAAGGGATACAAAGTATGCCGCTCCTTTGAGAGTAAGCGTAAGACTTATCAACACTGAAACAGGCGAAATTAAGGAACAGGAAATATTTATGGGTGATTTCCCTCTAATGACAGAGCAGGGAACATTCGTTATTAACGGTGCTGAACGTGTAATCGTCAGCCAGCTTGTACGTTCACCGGGTATTTATTACGAATTTGAACGTGATAAGACAGGTAAACCGCTTTACAGTTCAACAGTTATTCCTTACAGAGGTGCATGGCTTGAATATGAAACAGATTCAAACGATGTTTTCTCGGTAAGAATAGACAGAACAAGAAAACTGCCGGTAACAGTTCTTTTAAGAGCAATGGGACTTGGTTCAAATGCCGAAATACTTGACGTATTCGGTGAGGATATAAGACTTCTTGCAACATTTGAAAAAGATACTACGGAATCAAGAGAAGAAGGACTTCTTGAAATTTATAAAAGACTTCGTCCGGGTGAACCTCTTAACGTAGAAAATGCAGAATCACTTATAATGAATATGTTCTTCGATCCGAGAAGATATGATCTTGCTAAGGTCGGAAGATATAAATTTAATAAAAAGCTTGCTATTTCGGCAAGAATTAAAGGCAAAACACTTGCAGAACCTGTTGCAGACCCGAGAACAGGCGAAATAATCGCTAATGAGGGTGACGCAATAAGTGCGGATTTGGCTATGCAAATCGAAAGAGCAGGTGTAAATCAGGTTGAATTGCTTGTTGAAGGTAAAAAGGTAAGAGTATTCTCTAACAATATGGTTTACCTTGACGAGTATGTTGACTTTGAAGTTGAAGATTTTCCTGTTAAAAAGGTTAGAAAAGCAATTATTGAAGAAATAATTGAGAATGCCGAAACAGAAGATGAAATCAAGGAACAGCTATGGGCAAGAATTGATGAACTTGCTCCTAAGCATATAATTATCGACGATATGTTTGCGTCTGTAAACTATTGTCTAAACCTTGCTAACGGTATAGGTACTGTTGATGACATTGACCACCTTGGAAACAGACGTGTTCGTTGTGTCGGTGAACTTCTTCAAAACCAATTCAGAATTGGTCTTGCTCGTATGGAAAGAACAGTAAGAGAAAGAATGTCAACACAGGAACTTGAAATTATAACACCTACATCATTAATTAATATAAGACCGATAATCGCGACAATAAACGAATTTTTCGGTTCATCACAGTTGTCACAGTTTATGGACCAGAACAACCCTCTTGCCGAACTTCGTCATAAGAGAAGAATTTCAGCACTTGGTCCGGGCGGTCTTTCAAGAGAAAGAGCCGGATTTGAAGTTCGTGATATTCACTATTCTCACTACGGCAGAATGTGTCCTATCGAAACTCCTGAAGGTCCTAACATCGGTTTGATTACATCACTTGCAACATTCGCAAAGATTAATCAATACGGATTTATTGAGGCACCTTACAGAAAAGTTGATAAGGAAACAGGTTGTGTAACAGATGAAATCGTTTATATGACAGCCGATACCGAAGATGAATTTGTAATCGCACAGGCGAACGAACCTCTTGATGAGGAAGGACGTTTTATAGATAAAAAGGTTTCTGCCCGTTACAGAGATGAAATCTTGGAAGTACCGGGTTCAAGAATTGACTATATGGATATTTCACCGAGACAGCTTGTATCGGTTGTTACGGCTTGTATCCCATTCCTTGAAAACGATGACGCTAACAGAGCACTTATGGGTTCTAACATGCAGTGTCAGGCAGTGCCTCTTTTGACAACGGATTCTCCTATCGTCGGTACAGGTATCGAACATAAGATAGCTAAAGACTCCGGTAGTGCCGTACTTACAAAGGAAGACGGTGTAGTTGAAAAAGTTGCCGCAGACCAAATCGTAATTAAGGGTGACAGCGGTATCAGACATACACACAAACTTATTAAGTTTGCACGTTCAAACCAAAGCTGTTGTATCAACTACAGACCTATCGTTAAAGAGGGCGAAAGAGTTAAGAGAAACGACATAATCGCCGACGGTCCTGCTATGGATAACGGTGAACTTGCACTTGGTAAGAATATTCTTATCGGATTTATGACTTGGGAAGGTTATAACTACGAGGACGCTGTTCTTATCAGTGAAGAACTTGTTAAAAACGACGTATTCACATCAATTCACGTTGAAGAATATGAATGTGAAGCACGTGATACAAAACTTGGCCCTGAAGAAATTACAAGAGATATTCCTAACGTATCGGAAGATACTCTAAAGGACCTTGACGAACAGGGTATTATCAGAATAGGTGCGGAAGTACACGCAGGTGATATTCTTGTAGGTAAAGTTACACCTAAGGGTGAAACAGAGCTTACAGCAGAAGAAAGACTTCTTCGTGCAATTTTCGGTGAAAAGGCAAGAGAAGTAAGAGATACATCACTTCGTGTTCCACACGGTGAACAGGGTATAATTATAGATGTTAAGAAGTTCACAAGAGAAAACGGCGATGAATTGTCACCGGGCGTAAATGAAGTTGTACGTTGTGTTATCGCTCAAAAGAGAAAGATTTCTGTCGGCGATAAGATGGCAGGTCGTCACGGTAATAAGGGTGTCGTTTCAAGAGTATTGCCGCAGGAAGATATGCCATTTCTTGAAGACGGTACACCATTGCAAATCGTTCTTAACCCTTTGGGCGTGCCTTCTCGTATGAATATCGGTCAGGTGCTTGAAATGCACTTGGGCTACGCATACAGATGTCTAAGCTTAAAGACTCGTGAACAGCTTGAAAATACAATTATTGACGATAATTTCAGACAAAACATAGTTGACGCTAAGTCAAAGGCAAGAGAAGGAAGATTTATTAAACTTGCAACTCCTGTATTTGACGGTGCACAGGACGAAGATATAAAACTTGCATTTAAAGAGGCAGGTTTAAGACCTGACTTTAAGTCAGTCGTATATGACGGACGTACGGGTGAAAAGTTTGATAACCCTGTTACAGTCGGCGTCATGTATTACTTGAAACTTCACCATCTTGTTGATGATAAGATTCACGCACGTTCAACAGGTCCTTACTCACTTGTTACTCAACAGCCTTTGGGCGGTAAAGCTCAGTTCGGCGGTCAGCGTTTCGGAGAGATGGAGGTTTGGGCTCTGGAGGCATATGGCGCGTCCTATACTCTGCAGGAGATCCTGACAGTTAAATCCGATGATGTTGTAGGTCGTGTGAAGACTTATGAAGCAATTATTAAAGGTGATAATATTCCTGAGCCGGGAATTCCGGAATCCTTCAAGGTTCTGCTGAAAGAGCTGCAGTCTCTTGGTCTTGACGTTAAGGTCCTGAGAGATGACAACACTGAGGTGGAGATTATGGAAACCGTGGATTACGGCGATACAGATCTTCGTTCCGTGATCGAGGGAGACAGACACAGCAGAGACAGAGAAGAGGAATCCTTTGGCAAGCACGGTTATACACAGCAGGAGTTCGAGGGTGAAGAACTTGTAGATGTGGAAGAGGAAGACGAAGAAGAGGAAGATGCATTCCTTGACTTTGACGAAACTCTTGATGACGAAGAATAGAAAGGGGAAAGAATACATGGCAGAAACAACCAATACCAATGAAACATATCAGCCAATGACTTTCGATGCCATTAAGATCGGACTGGCGTCCCCTGAGAAGATCAGAGAGTGGTCAAGAGGCGAAGTAACAAAGCCTGAGACTATTAACTACCGTACTCTGAAACCGGAAAAGGACGGACTTTTCTGTGAAAGAATCTTCGGGCCCAGCAAAGACTGGGAGTGCCATTGCGGTAAATACAAAAAAATCCGCTACAAAGGCGTTGTGTGCGACCGATGCGGCGTAGAAGTCACAAAGGCATCTGTCAGAAGAGAGCGTATGGGTCATATTGAGCTTGCTGCTCCGGTATCCCATATCTGGTATTTCAAGGGTATCCCGTCCAGAATGGGACTTATCCTTGACCTCTCTCCGAGAACATTGGAAAAGGTTTTATATTTCGCAAACTATATCGTACTGGACCCGGCTGATTCCGGGCTTCAGTACAAACAGGTCCTTACAGAAAAGGAATACCAGGATGCCCGTGAGTCCTATGGATACGGCTTCCGTGTAGGAATGGGCGCAGAGTCTGTAATGGAGCTTCTGCAGGCCATTGATCTGGAAAAGGATGCTGAGGAGCTGAAGGCAGAGCTTGTGGATGCAACAGGACAGAAACGTGCCAGAATCATCAAACGTCTGGAGGTTGTGGAATCCTTCCGTGAGTCCGGCAACCGTCCTGAGTGGATGATCATGACAGCAATTCCTGTTATCCCGCCGGATCTTCGTCCGATGGTACAGCTTGACGGCGGACGTTTTGCAACATCTGACCTGAACGACCTGTACAGAAGAATCATCAACAGAAACAATCGTCTGAAAAGACTGCTGGAGCTTGGCGCTCCGGATATTATCGTCCGCAACGAGAAACGTATGCTGCAGGAAGCAGTAGATGCTCTTATTGACAACGGACGCCGCGGACGCCCGGTTACCGGTCCTGGAAACAGAGCTCTGAAATCCCTTTCCGATATGCTGAAAGGTAAATCCGGACGTTTCCGTCAGAACCTTCTGGGTAAACGAGTTGACTACTCCGGACGTTCTGTTATCGTCGTAGGACCTGAGCTGAAGATTTATCAGTGCGGTCTTCCGAAAGAGATGGCTATCGAGCTGTTCAAGCCTTTTGTTATGAAAGAGCTTGTTGCAAACGGTACCTCTCACAACATTAAAAATGCAAAGAAAATGGTGGAGAAGCTCCAGCCGGAGGTATGGGACGTTCTCGAGGACGTTATCAAAGAACATCCGGTTATGCTGAACCGTGCGCCTACACTGCACCGTCTTGGTATCCAGGCATTTGAGCCGATCCTTGTAGAAGGTAAGGCTATTAAGCTTCATCCCCTTGTTTGTACCGCGTTTAATGCGGACTTCGATGGTGACCAGATGGCGGTACATCTTCCGCTTTCTGTTGAGGCTCAGGCAGAGTGCCGTTTCCTCCTGCTGTCACCAAACAACCTTCTGAAACCGTCTGATGGTGGTCCGGTAGCCGTTCCTTCACAGGATATGGTTCTTGGTATTTACTATCTGACACAGGAAAGACCGGGATACCCGGGAGAAGGTAAGTTCTTCAAGAGCGTAAACGAAGCAATCCTTGCTTATGAGAACAAGGTTATCACTCTGCAGTCAAAGATCAAGGTTCGCTGCACAAAGACAATGCCGGATGGAACAGTTCTTACCGGCAATGTAGAATCCACACTGGGACGTTTCCTGTTCAACGAGATTCTTCCGCAGGATCTTGGATTTGTGGACAGAAGCATTCCGGGCAACGAACTTCTGCTTGAGGTTGACTTCCTTGTAGGTAAAAAGCAGCTGAAACAGATTCTGGAAAAAGTTATCAACACTCATGGAGCTACCAAGACAGCTGAGGTACTTGACGCTATCAAGTCCACAGGTTATAAGTACTCCACTCGTGCTGCCATGACGGTTTCCATTTCCGATATGACTGTGCCGCCTCAGAAACCTGAGATGATCCAGAATGCACAGAATATCGTAGATAAAATTACAAAGAACTACAAACGTGGTCTGATCACAGAGGAAGAGCGTTATAAAGAGGTTGTTGAAACCTGGAAGAAGACTGACGATGAGCTTACAAGAGCCCTGCTTGACGGTCTTGACAAGTACAACAACATCTTCATGATGGCCGACTCCGG
>OLQE01001480.1_pt1 | contig 12599 bp, 11 predicted proteins | sample 1643161 | NCBI WGS metagenome assembly OLQE01 (sample SAMEA3136650, study PRJEB25190) | human gut metagenome | reverse complement strand
AAACCTGCGAATATGCCCGTAAATCAAGCATTTTTCAAGACAATCAACTAATTTCATAAAAATTTTAACCCATTTATATTTTTTAAAATTTAACGAACAAAGAAAAAACCGCTCTGGGATAACCCAGGCGGTTTTAATTTTATTATTTAATTTTTTCTCTATCGCTAAGATAAGGCCGATGACAGGTTGTCCCCCTGCGCCATTTTCCTGTATTTTATTTTTCCGCGGCAAGCTGCTCCTGCTGCATTGTATCAACGGGAGCGGGCGCCGGTGCTTTCGCGTCCTCCCGCTTCTCCTTTTCTTGCTGCTGTTTGTCGTATTCCTTAATCCAACGGTTAAGCTTCTTCATTTCAAAGATAACAAACAGTATGACAATTACCGCAGAGCTGATGTCCGCAATCGGGCCGGCGTATAGGATTCCGTCCAAGCCGAAAAACAATGGAAGAATCAAAATCAGCGGGACGAGCAGCAGCAGCTGGCGAAGCGAGGATAAAATTGCTGCCTTGAGCGGCTGGCCTGTCGCCTGGAAGTAGTTGGTCGAAACAATTTGGATTCCCGCAAAAATGATGCCGAACAGGTAAATGCGCATACATTTTTCACCGAATATCATAAATTGCCCCTTCCCTCCGCCGAACACCTGCAAAATCAAATCCGGTATTGTCTGGCAGGCAATCCAGCCAAGCGCAATCAAAGCTGTTGCAGAAATAACAGCAAGCATATAGGTCCTACGGATGCGGTGCGGCCTGCGCGCACCCAGGTTAAACCCGAATATCGGCTGCGCACCGATTCCAATCCCTATGCCGAACGCGCCCAGAATCATTGCAATTTTCATAACGATTCCCATTGCGCTGAGCGCGACGTCGCCGCCGACGTCGCTTTGGTCCCCGTAATAAACAAGCGAATTGTTCATAACGACCTGCATGACGCATGCAACAAGCTGCGTAATGCACGCGGAAATCCCAAGCGTCGAAATCTTTTTACAGGTAAAGCCGTCCGGCTTCATCAGTTTAAAGTCCAAGCGCATATGGCCGCGTTTGATAAAATACAGCAGCAGCACGACAGTTGAAATAACCTGCGACGTAACAGTCGCAACGGCCGCGCCGGTAACGCCCCAATGGAACACAAAAATATAGATAGGGTCAAGGATTGTATTTAATACGGCGCCAATGAGAACCCCATACATCGACATTCTCGGGCTGCCGTCCGTTCGCGCCATATTGGAAAGCGATACGCTTAAAATACTGAACGGTATCCCCAGCAGGATTACGAAGGTATAATCCTTTGCGTATGGCATAACGCTCGGGATTGCGCCAAACAGCCTTAAAACCGGTTCAAGGAAGATAAGGCCGACAGCCATAACAACCACGCCCAATATTACGGAAAGGGTCACAACGTTGTTGAGCGTCCGCTTCGCCTGTCCCTCTTCCTTTTCCCCAAGCTTGATTGCCGCGAACGCGCCGCCGCCCGAACCAATCATTGTGGCAAAAGCCAGGACTATCGTCATAATTGGGAACGCAACAGTCGTAGCGGCGTTTCCCAAGTAGCCTACGCCCCAGCCAATAAAAATCTGGTCTACTATGTTATAAATTGAGTTAATCAGGCAGGATATAATCGCCGGTACCGAAAAGGACAGCAAAAGCTTGCCAACCGGCTTATATTCCAGCGGATTTTGTGCCAGTGTCTGTGCTTGATTCAAGTTCATCCATCTCCATTTGATTCACATATCGGTATGAAATTTCCGCCATTTGCCCGAGCAGGGCAACGCTGCGCTCAAGCTCCTCCGGCGGTATTCCCTTCGTCAGGGTTTCCACCCAATTTTTCCGCGCCCTGCGGATTTCCTCAACGACGGGCGCCGCACGCTGTGTCGTGTAAAGCCTGCGTATCCTGCGGTCCTTTTCATCCGTTTCCACCCTGATATAGCCGCATTCGCTGAGCTTTGCTATGGCCTTAGCCGTCGTTCCCTTATCAAAATATCCGGTTCGCGCAAGGTCCAGCACGCTGATTCCCTCATTTTCGTTCACACGCAGCAAAAAAAAGTATTGTCCGCACCCGATTTTGGATGCACTCAGCTTTTTGTTGTAATAACGGTTTGCCTGCCGGTTGATTATTGATATAAACTTCATCAGCTGGTAATTTTCGTACATGGCGCAGCCCCCATTTTCATAAGCGACAATGATTGGGTATCCAACTAATATTTTAGCACCAAAAGGTTGGCAGCGCAACTAATCGGTTCTAATTTTTCCTATTTTACCAAAATCACAAATTTATCCCTCTTATTTTCTGACTGTATTTACGAGCGGTTATTTGAACATCTTTATTTACAGCATAAAAAAACAGCGCGGAGAAAAATTCTCCGCGCGCGTAGGAAAAAATTTGTTACGCAATGCGTTTTTCACGCCATTTGCCCGATTTCCATCGCCAAAGCATCAAAACGCCGCGCAGGCATTCATCCGCTGCGAAGGCAATCCAAAGGCCGTTCAGCCCCAGCCCGAAAACAACGGCGAGCAAATAGGAACCAAGCGTACTGACAATCCACATGGAGAAAATCGCAACACCCGTCGGGAAGTACACGTCGCCCGCGCCCCTTAAGCTGCTGATGACGACGAGATTGCTCGTTCGTCCAAGCTCTACAAAGATATTGATGATAATCAGCACCACACCCGCGGCGATAACCGCCTTGTCGGCGGTAAACAGGCCTATCAGCTGGTAACGCAGCAGGATACCGAGGACGGATATTGACATGGTAATGATAAGCGCCGTCCGGAAGGCACGCAGACATTGCCGGTACGCGCCGTCGAAGTCCTTAGCCCCCACCTTATGCCCGACAAGGATTTGAGCGGCCTGGCCGATAGAAACCGAAAAAATATAGAAAAACATTGTGATATTGGAAACATAAGTCTTTGTTACCAGTTCTGTCTGTGTCAGAAAATTAAGTACAATCGATGTAACCACAAGCTGGGAAACATTGTAGTTGAACGACTCAAACGCGGATGGAAGCCCTATTCTGAGCAGGGATATAATGTCCTTTTTGGGAAACGGCCGGAGCATTTTGAAGATAGAGGGCTTTTCAATCTTTTTAAACAGGAAAACGAAAAGTACAATAATGCCGACAATCCGGCTGAAACTTGTCGCAATCGCAACGCCCTTGATACCGAGCTGCGGAAAGCCGAGCAGACCGAGTACAAAAACAATATCAAAAAAGGTATTAATAATATTCATAGCGACCGTCACATACATTGTTACCTTGGTATAGCCGTGATTGCGGATGATGACGGATACCGCTCCCAAAAGCGCCTGCGTAAAAATAAACGCTCCTACAATGATGAGATATTCATTTGCAAAGCTGAGGATTTCCCCTTTAGCGCCCATAAAAACGAGAAACGGCTTACAAAAAATGACGAGGATACCGCTCATGACAATTCCAAGCAGCAAATTAAAAAGTATGGAAAGCGCGGCGACGCGTGAAGACTTTTCTTTATCGCCCGCGCCAAGCGCCTGAGAAATCAAAACAGCGCTTGCACCAGATATGACCGTAAACACCAGTGTACAGATAGATACCACCTGGTTGGCAGCCTGCGCCGCCGACGCGGCAAGGTCGCTGTACCGGCTGAGTACATAAACGTCAACAAATCCGAGCAGCATAAATAACGCCGTCTCAATAAAAATCGGCCACGACAAATTAAAAAGCGTCATCTTTTTCATCCGTTTCCCCTCCTTATACATGTGAATTGCACTCATTTTAATTTCACAGAAGCAAAAAGTCAACAGAAACTGAAAAAAAATAAAAATTTTTTTTTAAAATGTGTCATTTGTTGTTGTATTTATTAAATACATACGCTATACTAATAATGGATATATAAACCCGTTAGTTGATGGTAAAACCTACGTGCGTTTATGTATGCGAATAATTGTAAAGGAGGTTTGGCAATGGGTATATCCGAAAACTTAAAGAAGGGTACGTCGGAGATGTTAATCCTCTTCCTTCTGGAGAGAGAAGACATGTACGGCTACCAGCTTGCTCAGGAGCTCAGAGAGCGCAGCGAAGGTTATTTCGTTATGCCTGAAGGTTCCCTGTACCCGACTCTGTATCGCCTGATTGAAAAAGGCGTTATTACAGACAGGCAGGAAATCGTCGGCAAGAGGCTTCGCAAGTATTATCATCTCGAGCCCGCAGGCAAAGAGTATTTGAAGTCCATTGTTGCTGAGTACCGTTCCATTAATCTTGGAATCCAGAAGGTACTGGGCGAGGATTTGCTGAAAGGCATTTCCGGCTGAGCCGCAGCGTAACGGCATCTATTTCGGCACATATAAAACGGCCTGTCCGGTTTTCCGGGCAGGCCGTTTTATATTTTTATTCCAAGCATACAAACCGCCCCCAACTGAGCTGGAGGCGGTTTCTGCCAGCTACCCCCTGGCCACTGTTTCTTTTATCGTGCCCTTCAGGTCTTTTGCATTAAAATCAAGCATTTCCTGTATTTGCAAAGAGATGTCCTTACTGGTAAAAGACGCATTGGTCACGGTGAATGTTGCCTGTACAAGAACCTCTTGCTTTGAAAAATCGAACCCATCAAGATTAGTGATATTAAACATAATTTCATTTTTTTCATATGCATTATAAATGGGCTTCCCGATATAAGGGAACGACAGCGACCCGTCGTTAAACCTGACCTTACCACCGTCGTAGCGGATAGAGGCGTTCAGGCCGCAGAGAGGGGCGTTTACCCCGCTGAGGTACGCGGTATAGGTGATTTTGTCACCGACCTTATAAACCGAAACCTTCGGGTCATAAACCGTAACTTCACACGTCGCCTTCGCGCCGCTTCCGTCCTTCGCGGTACACGTGATTGTCGTACTCCCTACGCCGACCGCCTTGAGCTTGCCGTTTGCGTCCACCGTAGCAACCTTCGGGTTGCTCGACTTCCACGTCAACGCCTTGTTCTTCGCATTTGTGGGCGTTACCGTCGCCTTGAAGGAACCGCTTTTGCCCACCGGCCAGCTGATTTTATTCGTGTTGAGCTTGACGCTTTTGACTGTAAACGCACATTTAATATTGTTTTTAGTGCCATACTTATGTGCATATGAATCCGATTCGGTATAAATCGTAACATCCGGGATCCCGTCTAATATTTTTTCACCTATTTTTGTAACGGTAGCCGGAATAGCTACCTGCTGTAAACTGATTGCGTAAGCAAATGCATAGTCCCCAATTGCCTTGCAATTTTTTTTGTTCTGGATATTGATTTCTTTTAAATTATTATTCCACATAAAAGCATAAGGCGCAATCATTTCCACCCCGGAAGGCACCTGAAAGGTTGTCTTTTCATATCCAGCCGGAAATTCAACTAATATTTTTTCATCATTGCTGTAAAGTACACCCCCCTGGGTCGTGAGGATACGGTTCCCGGCTCCAACTGAAAAAGACTTTAGGTTCAGACAGCCGGCAAATGCTCCATATCCGTATGATTCCACCCTTGAAGGAATCAATATATAATTTAGACTTGTACATCCATAAAAGGCAAACGGCGACAATATATACAAATAGTCCGGTAAATATACATTCACCAGATTTTCGCAGAGGCTAAACGCGTCTATGCCGATATATTCGACATAATCCGGAATTCTAACTTCGTGCATTGTCTGATTTTGTGCAAAAGCCCCGTCGGCAATCATCTGCACGTAAAGCCCTTTTATTTGGTCGGGTATATAGACAAAAGTGTCGCTGCCGGTATAGCCAGAAATTGCAATATACTGGTAACCGTCGTCCGTCTTCATGACATCATACTTAAAATCGCCGTACATCGCGCTTGCAACCGCTTCATCGTCTGCGGCCGCGCGCGTCACCTGCGAGTCGTCAGTGGCTGCGCTTACAGTTGCCGGCATAGCCGCAAGCATGCCGAGCACCAACAGGAATGCCAGAAGGACCGACACCCCTTTTTTGATTGTTTTCATAAAAAAACCTCCATCCACAATGTAATTATTCCGACAATTCCATGATATAGAAAAAAGCAATGCCTGTCAATAAAAGGTGAAGAACTGTTACTTTTATTGCCCAGCATCTCTGTTTTTCCGCTCCAACGTTTTTAAGCTTAGAACGCCATCAGGCAATAAACAGATAAGAAAAGAGAGGAAAATTTGAAATCCGGGAAAAAATATGCTATGCTAATTAAAAATAAAGGGAAACAACTACAACAAAAGCAGTAAAAAGGAGGCGGGCGGATGAAGATACATGAATCTGCGGAAAATTATCTGGAAACTATTTTGATTTTAAGCCACAGGAATCCCGCCGTTCGTTCGATTGATATCGTCAACGAATTGGAATTTACAAAACCGAGTGTCAGCGTCGCTATGAAAAACCTGCGTACCAACGGGTATATCGAAGTAGACAGGGATGGCTTTATTACACTTACGGAAATGGGACGCGAAATCGCGGAAACCATGTATGAGCGCCATACCTTCCTTTCCGACTGGCTGATTCGGCTGGGGGTAGACCCAAAGACAGCCGTTGAGGACGCCTGCCGTATCGAGCATGTCATCAGCGCGGAAAGCTTTGAGGCAATCAAAAAAACGCAGGCGGGAAAACCTTAAAATAAAAGGAGCGGGGAAATCAACCGTTTACCGAAAAATAGACAAAAATGGGACTCTATCGTAGAATAGTAAAGAATTATGTAAGCTGGCTCCGTTTAAGAAACGGGGTCAGCTTGCTTTTAAGCTGAAACTTTTCGAAATTGTAGGAATAGATATAGTCATCAATTAGACTGCGGGCTTTCTGTAACGCCAGGATTTTCAGGCGGTAAATGCAGCTGGAAAACGCACGGCTTCCAATTTCCACGCCGCCATCAGGTTCACGATTTTTATAACCGTTTCGGGGATGGGAATAAAAACCGGAAAAGGTGTAGTCTCCCTATACTTGTCACGCGTTTTCCCCCAATTTGTGCGGGTACGTTTTCTTCAGCTTTTATTCCTCGGTATTCCGTGATTTTCGCCGTACCGCCGGCTTTTATTTCGTACATATAGTCCCCGTTCTGTTCAGCTGAAACGGCAGCCGGGATAATAAATAGTGCGCCAACCGTCAGCGGCGCCGCAAGGCATATGGATAACACGTTCCCCGTTATATTCATTACAATCCCTCCGCTGCTGTTTTCTTTGAATTTATTTTAAAGTAAAATCAACAAAAGGACGTTACTGCGGAGCCATCGCCTCGCGCGGGCTGATTTTTGTAAGGCTCCTTACCATTACAAGCTCACACAAAAGCGGGACTATTGTCGTAAGCAGCAGCGCGGCTAAGGAAAGCAGTGCAAAATCGAGCCAGCTTACCACGTAAATCCGGCCGGCAAACGGGCCGTTCGCGTTTACCAAATTCATTACGGCTACGCACGCAGCCGAAAGTATTCCGCCAACCGCAAACGCTCGCAGGCCGGTTTTTAATTGTTCCATGTATAAGCTCAGGAAAATCTGCCGGTTTTTGTAGCCGATTGCCTTGAGCAGCCCGATTTCCCCCTTTCGCTCCAGCAAACCGCTGGAGGTCGCAAGGAACAGGTTGATGACCGTCAGGAGCAATACCGCTATGGTAAAAAAGTTCCCTGCCGCGGTGAATACGGTTGCGAACAATTCTATTTCGGATGGAATAAACCGCTCCGGAAAGGCTGATATAGAGATTCCCATATCTTTAATCTCCTGCCGGACGGCGTTAAAATTCTCATAGGAGTCCGCCAACACGGTATAGCCGTGCATGGCGGGGTTTGTTTTGTCCCTTTGATACTGTTCTATAAAGTTCGAATCCTTTGTTGCCTTGACCGCCATTTCCTCTATTTTTTGTCCCGTTTCGTTGGAAACATAAATCTCTTTTGGTGATCCCCTACCAGCATAAGAGGTATAATATACTCCCACAACCTTTAGTTTATAATCTATCGCCGGCAAATTTTGTGCGTCTGTCATGTAGCCTCCATCTTCATCTTCCTTATAACTCCAAAACGCATAGTAATCTCCTAACGCCTTTACCGTAAAGGTTTTCCCAATATAATCCGCCCCGTTTTGCAACGAAAAGATGTTTTCATCAATCGTATAGTCGCTGACCGGGCAGAAGGTACTCGGCACCAGGCAGGAAAACACCGGGCTTTCATCTAACCGCTTGCCCGCTACGACCTCCATCTCCTGCGTTTTATATAAAGACCATGCCTCCACGGAATACCCGTATTCATTTGTGGGCGGCATCATTTTGCTGCAGTCTTTCCCGTATTCGTCTGTGAGAGCAGTAATATTAAAAATTTGCCGCACCATCCCGTCGTTGATATCCACCGACTGCACGTGGTCAAGCTTCCTGATATCATCGAGAACCTCCTCCGTGAGTATGACCCCCTTTCCAGGCTCTGGAAAAAAAGAATTAATTTCAATTCTTCTGGCGGGGTCTACGTTTGTAAAACCGTCCATCACGCGGTGGAGCATGGAGGTAACGCTTGTGATTAATACAAGGGCTATCACGGAAAAGAGCAGCAGCAAAAAGAGGGCGGTGCCCCGCTTTCCCTTTTTCCTGTTCGCGTTTGCCAAAAAGGTATAGTTTTGCAGTTTCATACGCGTCCTCCTTAACCCTTGGCTGTGGGGCGCCCGCCCGTGGAAAAATCCCACGGGCAGGCCGCTTTACGCAGCTTAGAAAATTAGTAATACTGGTAGGTATCGACCGTGGACTTAAAGCCGCCATAGTTGTTTATGTAATAATGCTGACTTTGACCTTTATTAACTTGCTTAAAGTCTATAGTCGGGTGTGATGGAATACCGCCGACCAGCTTATACATCTGATAACCTCTTTTTACTCCGCTCTGCAACACATAGCAGTTCCCCTGCGTATAGCTCTTCCCGTTGTAGATTGTTATGTAAGAGCCAAACGTGTCCTTGCGGGTACCATTATGCGCCGCAGTCACGACGATGGTTTCCGTACCCGTCGCGGCAGCCTCTGCCGTCCAGGTCCAGTGTTCCGCCGCGGCGTTCGCGGAAAACACACAGCCCGCGGCAACCATTACCGCGGTTAAGGTGAATACTGCCGTGCTTTTTGCAAAAGGCCTTCTTTTCTTTATTTTATTGGTTTTCATCATCTAAGTTCCCTCCTTAAAAGGTTTGTTTTTTACTCCCGCATTTTGGGGTAAAAGCTTACTCTACTCTGTCCATTGGAATCTCCTCCCATCTGTATTAAATAATTGCCCCGATTCAAATTACAAGCGTTATAATTGTTTCGATAAAAAAATTTATCTATAATTTTATATGTATTATCTGTAACAAACATATCATAATTTTATTTATATATCAATAATTTGTTATGTTTGGTATTATTTTTGTGATGTTTGGTATAAATGTAAGACATAAATATATTGTTTCAATTTGTTATATTTAAAAAAGAGCATAAAAAACGGACAGCCCGTAAAAACGAACTGTCCGTTAAATGCTTATGGTATTGTCAGCGGAGCTTATTTCGCGGCTTTAAGCGCAGCCTGTGCAGCGGCAAGGCGTGCAATCGGCACACGGAACGGAGAGCAGGAAACATAGTTGAGACCCGCGTTGTGGCAGAACTCAACAGATGACGGGTCGCCGCCGTGCTCGCCGCAGATGCCCAGCTTGATGTCGGGGCGTGTCTTGCGTCCAAGGTCGGCAGCCATCTTGACGAGCTTGCCAACGCCTGTCTGGTCGAGCTTTGCAAACGGATCGGACTCGTAAATCTTTGTCTCGTAGTACGAATCGAGGAACTTGCCCGCGTCGTCACGGCTGAAGCCGAACGTCATCTGGGTCAGGTCGTTCGTACCGAAGCTGAAGAACTCCGCTTCCTTTGCGATTTCGTCCGCTGTCAAAGCAGCGCGCGGAATCTCAATCATGGTACCAACATGGTATTTCATATCGACACCCGCGTCCGCGATGAGCTTGTCGGCCGTCGTTGTGACAACGTCCTTCACATACTTGAGCTCTTTTACCTCACCAACGAGCGGAATCATGATTTCAGGAACGATGTTGTATTCCGGATGCTCCTTGTTGACAACGATTGCCGCGTTGATGACGGCTGTCGTCTGCATCTCGGCAATTTCCGGGTAGGTAACCGCAAGACGGCAGCCGCGGTGGCCCATCATCGGGTTGAACTCGTGCAGTCCGCTGATTACGTTCTTGAGGTGCTCCACGGTAATATTCATTTCTTTTGCGAGCTCTTCAATGTCCTCTTCCTTGGTCGGGACGAACTCGTGCAGCGGCGGGTCGAGGAAACGAACCGTCATCGGACGGCCCTCGAGCACCCTGTACATCTCTTCAAAGTCGCCCTGCTGGTACGGCATAATCTTAGCAAGGGCAGCCTTCCTGCCTTCTACCGTATCGGAAACAATCATCTCGCGTATGGCCTTAATCCTGTCGCCCTCGAAGAACATGTGCTCCGTACGGCAAAGGCCAATGCCCTCTGCGCCGAACTTGACAGCCTGGGCCGTATCGCGCGGGTTGTCGGCGTTTGTCCTGACCTTCAGGGTTCTCGCCTCATCAGCCCATTTCATAAAGACGTCGAAGTCGCCGATAATGGCGGCGTCAACCGTCGGGATTGCTTCGCCGTAGATGTCGCCGGTCGTACCGTCGAGGGAAATGTAGTCGCCCTCTTTGATGGTCTTTCCGCCGAGCTCAAACTGCTTTGCTTCTTCGTCAATCTTGATTTCGCCGCAGCCGGATACGCAGCAGGTACCCATGCCGCGCGCAACGACAGCCGCGTGGGAGGTCATACCGCCTCTGACGGTGAGGATACCCTCCGCAGCGTTCATACCCTCGATGTCCTCAGGAGAGGTCTCAAGGCGTACCAGGACGACCTTCTCGCCCTTTTCGACCCATTCCTTCGCGTCTTCAGCCGTAAATACGACCTTGCCGCAGGCAGCGCCCGGGGAAGCCGCAAGGCCCTTGCCAATCGGCGTGGCGGCCTTCAAAGCCTTCGTGTCGAACTGCGGGTGGAGCAGCGCGTCAAGCTGCTTGGGCTCTACTCTCAAAACTGCCTCTTTCTCTGTAATCATGCCTTCCTTAACAAGGTCGACAGCGATTTTCAGAGCCGCGGCAGCCGTTCTCTTGCCGTTTCTTGTCTGGAGCATATAGAGCTTGCCGTTTTCAATGGTGAACTCCATGTCCTGCATATCCCTGTAGTGGTTCTCAAGGCGGTTTGCAATCTCGACAAACTGCTTGTAAACCTCAGGCATATCCTCAGCGAGCTTGGAAATCGGGCTCGGCGTACGGACGCCCGCGACGACGTCCTCGCCCTGCGCGTTTATCAGGTACTCGCCGAACAGCGCTTTCTCGCCTGTGGCGGGGTCACGCGTAAAGGCAACGCCCGTGCCGGAATTCTCGTTTAAGTTGCCGAATACCATCGGCTGTACGTTGACCGCCGTGCCCCAGGAATACGGGATGTCGTTCATGCGGCGGTACACGTTTGCGCGGGGGTTGTCCCAGCTGCGGAAAACAGCCTTGACGGATTCCATCATCTGGACCTTCGGGTCGGTCGGGAAATCCTCGCCCTTTTCCTTCTTGTAGTAATCCTTGAACAGGACGACCAGCTGCTTCATATCTGCCGCGTCGAGATCGATATCGTTCTTGACGCCCTTCTTTTCCTTCAGCTCATCAATGATGACCTCAAAACGCTTCTTGGAGATTTCCATGACAACGTCGGAGAACATCTGGATAAAGCGGCGGTAGGAGTCGTATACGAAACGCTCGAACTTCGGGTCGGGGTTACCCGCAATCAGGCCCGCTACAACGTCGTCGTTGAGGCCGAGGTTCAAGATGGTGTCCATCATACCGGGCATGGACTGGCGCGCACCGGAGCGCACGGATACGAGCAGAGGATTTTCGACGTCGCCGAGCTTTTTGCCGGTGATCTCCTCAAGGCCCTTGACGTGTGCGAAGATGTCCGCCTGGATCTCCGCATTGATCTGGCGGCCGTCCGCATAGTACTGCGTGCAGGCCTCGGTCGTGATGGTAAAGCCCTGCGGCACCGGCATGCCGGCTGCAGTCATCTCCGCAAGGCCGGAGCCTTTACCGCCGAGCGTATTGCGCATCGCAGTCTTGTCACCGCCGAACGCCTGACTTCCTTCGCTGAAATAATACAGATACTTTTTGCTCATTCCATTACCTCCAACTGTTCGATTTTCGCTGGGATACGTTTCCGTTCTATTTCGTTTATATTATATCAAACACCCCCGTGCGATGCTATAACGAATGTGCGCAAAGCCGTCCAAATCTTCACAATATCCGAAAGTGGTTTTTATGCAGTTTGCAAGATTATGCCCATATTCGTAGAATTTTCCGAAATCAAATGCGGAATTTATGAATTTTTGTGAATGATGACGGGCAAGAACTGCAAAAATGATGCGCATCACTTTTTCTCCCACTTACCTGTCCGGTGACACAGTTTAGCAATTTTCGCAATCCGGATGCATTATAACTGCATTGCAAAACATTAGAGTAATATGCAGCTTCTGTGAGCAACACGCAAAAAATGGCTGTCCTTTCGTGAGGTTATGTGTCATAACATACACAACGACAGTTTTCAAATTTGCGTCTGTTCTGCGTCATTCGCCAGCGCTTGTGATGATGAAGCCATTAAA
>OLQE01001479.1_pt1 | contig 12602 bp, 10 predicted proteins | sample 1643161 | NCBI WGS metagenome assembly OLQE01 (sample SAMEA3136650, study PRJEB25190) | human gut metagenome | reverse complement strand
GTCGCCAAATGGACATGCAAGCATGTCCGCTTGGCTCGTTGCCCGCGGGAATAAAGCGTGTAATCTGTACGCTATAGATAAAAAGAAGGGAGCAGAAAAGCCTATGGCAGATATCATGGAAAAACTGGATGAACTGCAGAAATGCGCGCTGCATGACGCGGATGTAAGAGCAAAGCTGCTTGCCACAAGAAAAGAAAAGGCGCCGATCAGCGCATTTTGCAAAACATGCCGTGAACTGGGATACGAAATCTATGACATGGATCTGGTATGCGCAGGAGAAGAATTCTACGCAGCCATGAGAAGAAGCACCAACGGCGGCGGAGAAAATTCACCCATGCTCGCCTGGGAAGACGACTTCTACGAACTGTTTATGGCAAATCTGGAAGAGAAAGAATAAAAACAATGGCAATGGGATTCCATGAATACTGAAAAAATTTCGCCAAAGCACACCCACCCTTTCGCAATAAACCAACAGAAAACGAATGAGGGCGGAGACTCCCGGGCGGCGAGGCGTGCAGGGCTGGCAGGCTTTGGAGGGGCGGTGTCCTGTCTGCGGATCGCGCGGCGGGCATTTGCTGGGATGGATAGTAGTTCTTAGTCAAAAGACGGCGGCTCGGCAGAGCCAAAAAGCGGATAACCAGTCCGCTTTTTGAGAGGCACTGAGACGGGAAAATATCAATTTTCCTGTCGAATTGCCTCGGTGCTCTGCCGAGCCGCCGTCTTTTGACTTAGAACTACTCCATTCCTGCAACCGCCCGCTGAGCGATCCGCAGACAGGACACCGCCCCTTCAAAGTCTGCCAGCCCTGCACGCCCCGTCGCCCGGGAGTCTCCACCCTCGTTCGTTTTCGTCCGTTTATGCCATCCTCCGCCCTATAAGAGAGAAGAGGAGGAAAGCGATCAGATTGACCACCACAACCGTCGCTCCCGCAGGGGAAGACACCACAAAAGAAAGTGCCATACCGATCAGGAAGCAGATGATCGAGAGTGCCGCCGCGCAGAAGATCACACTGCGGAAGGTCCTGCACACCCGCATGGCGGTCAGCGCCGGGAAGATCAGCAGGCTGGAGATCAGCAGAGCACCCATCATCCGCATGCCGAGGACGATGGTGATTGCTGTGAGAAACGCCAGAAGCATGTTGTAAAGCTCCGCTTTCACGCCGGTCGCTTTTGCAAACGTTTCATCGAAAGTAATGGCAAAGATCCTGGTGTAAAACACAACAAACAGGATCAGTACCAGGATGGACAGGATTACGCTGAGGATCACATCCTCACGGCTCATGGCGAGAATGCTTCCGAACATATAATTGTTCACATCTGTATTCATTCCGCTGGACCAGGAAACGGTGATCACACCGATGGCAAGGGCGCTGCTGGAGATCAGGGCGATTGCGGCGTCCCCTTTGATCTTGCTGCTTTCGCTCATGCGCAGCAGAAGAAAGGCGGCAAGTACCACCACCGGGATCGTGACGGCAAGCGGCGCCCAGCCCAGGGCGGTAGAGATGGCAAGCGCGCCGAAGCCCACATGGGACAGCCCGTCGCCGATCATTGAGTAACGTTTCAATACCAGGCTTACGCCCAGCAGCGCCGCGCACAGGGACACCAGAATGCCGACCAGAAGGGCGCGCTGCATAAATGGATAAGAGAGCATTTCTCTGAACAGATCAAACATGACGGATACCTCCCAGAAATTCTTTTCCGACCTCACTGCTGCGGTACTCTTCCGTTGTCCCGAAGAAGAGTTGCTTTTGATCCAGATGAAGGATGTGGGTCGCGCAGGGCAGAATATTTTTCAGGTCATGGGAGACCATCAGAACCGTGACCTTCTGTTCCCGGTTGATGCGGGAGATCAGCTGATACATTTCTTCGGTCATGACCGGGTCCAGTCCGGTCACCGGCTCATCCAGCAGAAGCAGTTTCCGTGTGGCACAAAGGGCACGGGCAAGGAGCACCCTCTGCTGCTGACCGCCGGACAGGTCCCGGTAGCAGCGTTTCTTCAGAGGGAGCAGATCCAGCAGTTCCATCTTCTGAAGCGCGTCTTTCTTATCCTCCCTGGTATAGAATGGAGGAAAATGCAGACGGTTCTGGCGGCCGGACAAAACGACCTCGTAAACGCTTGCCGGGAAATCTTTTTGTGCGGCAGTCTGCTGCGGCAGATAGCCGATCTCATTGTGCTTCAGTCCGTCTCCGGTGGTGATCGTGCCGCCGGAAGGCGCTTTCAGATGCAGAAGCCCTTTGACCAGCGTACTTTTTCCGGAGCCGTTTTCACCGATGATGCACAGATAATCGCCGCTGTTGACGGAAAAGGTTACGTCGGTCAGGACGGGAGTGCCTTCATAGGCGAAAGATACGTCGTTACAGGTAAGTAGTGCCATTAATTCAAAGCCTCCTTTAAAGCCTGGACATTCCGCTCCATCAGATCCAGGTAGGTGACACCCTGTTCAAAGTCGTCTTTGGTGACGTTGTGACAGGAATGGAGCTGCAGTTTCTTTGCGCCGGTCGCTTCACAGATGCTGTCGGTCATCTTTTCATTGGAAAGTTCGATGGAGAAGACCACAGGAATCTGTTCTTCTTTTACTTTATCGATCAGGAATGCCACGGTTTTGGCGCTGGCCTCGGATTCCGAGGAACAGCCCGGGAATGCGGCATAATAGTCCAGTCCGTAGGCGTCCGCCAGATAGCGGAATGGAAAGCGGTCACCGAGGATGATCGTATTCCGCTTTGCAGAATCTGTCACATCCTGAAATTCCTGATCCAGCTGTTCCAGTTTCGCAATATAGTCTGCAGCATTCTGCGTGTAATCCCCGGCGTTTTCGGGATCGATGGCAATCAGTGCGTCCCGGAGCTTTTCCACGATCAGGACCGCATTCCGCGGGGAGGTCCAGACATGTTCGTCCTGTTCCGCGTGTTCATGATCTGTCTCTTCCGTGGGATCCGGATCATCTTGTTCGCCGGTGTACACTTCTTCATGGTCGTGGGCATGCCCGTGGGATTCCATCCCTTCCACTTCCTCCTCGGCAACCGTTTCCACACAGTCCATCAGTGTAACGATCTCCTTTCCGGAAGTATCCACCGATTCCAGGATCGTCTCCACCCAGGCGTCGGAATCTCCGCCTACATATACAAAGAGATCACTTCTGGAAACGGCAATCATATCTGCCGGCGTTGGCTCAAAGGAATGGCTTTCCGATCCCGGTTTCAGGAGCATGGTCAGTTCCAGATGGTCACCGCCGATCTGACGCAGAAAATCGTACTGAGGGAAAATCGTTGCGACTGCGCGGATTTTAGAAGAATCCTCAGGCTGCGAAGATTCTGCGGGAGCACATCCCGTAAGGAGGAGCAGCAGAACAGACGTGGATAATAAACGAGAAACAAATTTTGAGATTTTCATTGCTGTACTCCGTTTCATAAAATCCGATGTTGTTGGTTGAATGCGGTTCAGACACGTTCAAAATCGTGAACGAACTGCGGGATTCTGTTTTGTGCAAATTACTTTCCTATCATATAGTATAGAGGATATCCTTGTCAAGGAACGGATAAAAGCATAAAATGAGATTGGCTGCCGGATACGCAGAACTTTCCAGCAGCAAAAAAAAATACAGGAAAGGATGACAAAAAAGATGAAGTTCAGTGAAATGCCTTACACAAGGATTGATTTCGCAGGGGTTGAGGAAGAGATGAAAGGGCTGATGCGGGAACTGCAGGAGGCGGGAAACGGCGAAGAGCAGTTTGCGGTTCATAAGAAATTTTACCGTTTGAATGACCGGGTGCAGACCCAGGCAACCATCTGCTCCATCCGTCATACCATTGACACGACGGATTCCTTCTATGAAAAAGAGCAGGAGTATTACGACGCGCAGATGCCCGCCTACTCAAATCTGTGCGTAGCTTACCAGAAATTACTGTTTGAATCCCCATACCGGGCAGAATTGGAGCAGAAGATCGGACCGGTTGCGTTCAAAAATATGGAAATGGCAATGAAAGCAGTGTCCGACGAGGTCATCCCTCTGATGCAGGAGGAGAACGCCCTGGTGACAGAGTATGAAAAACTGCTGGCAGGCGCGAAGATCGACTGGGACGGGGAAACTCTGAACCTTTCGTTGCTGACTCCGTATCTGACCAGTGCGGATCCGGCTGTCCGCAGAAAGGCGGCGGAAAAGCAAAACGAATTTTTTGAGAGCATCGGACAGAAGCTGGACGAGCTGTATGACCGGCTGGTGAAAAACCGCACGGAGCAGGCGCAGAAGCTTGGATTTGAAACCTATACACCGCTGGGCTATCTGAGAATGCAGAGAAACTGCTATGGAAGGGAAGAAGTGGAAAATCTGCGCCGTCAGGTGAAAGAGATTTTTGTGCCGTTTGCGGAAAAAATGTACGAGAAGCGCAGAAATCGTCTGGGAATGGACATTATGACCTGGTCGGACGAGCAGGTATTCGGACCTGAAGGGAATCCACAGCCGGAAGGTACACCGGAAGAGATCCTGGCGGCGGGACAGAAGATGTACGGGGAGCTTTCTCCGGAAACCAGAGAATTCTTTGATTTTATGATGGAAAATGAGCTGATGGATGTTTTCGGAAGAAAGACCAAGGCGGTCGGCGGCTATATGACCTATCTTCCGGATTACAAGGCGCCGTTTATCTTTGCGAACTTTAACGGGACCAGCGGAGATGTGGATGTCATGACCCACGAGTGCGGACATGCGTTCCAGGGCTATCTGGCGGCGGAGGATCCGATCCGGGAACATGCGGATATCGGAATGGAGACAGCGGAAATCCACTCCATGTCCATGGAATTTTTCACCGAGCCATGGTACCATCTCTTTTTCGGGGAGCAGAAGACAAAGGAATATACTCAGATGCATCTGGAAGACGCTATCATGTTTGTACCTTACGGCTGCATGGTAGATGAGTTTCAGCATGAGGTCTATGACCATCCGGAGATGACGCCGGACGAGCGCAAGCAGGTATGGAAACGCCTGGAGAAAGAATACAAGCCCCATCTGAATTACGGCGGCCTGCCATTTTTTGAAGCAGGATGCTTCTGGCAGAAACAGCACCATATTTACAGCTATCCCCTGTATTACATCGATTACGTGATCGCCCAGCTCTGCGCCTTTGAATTCAAGGAATGGATGGACCGTGATTATGAGGGAGCATGGAAGAGCTATGTAAAATTATGCAGGATGTCTGCATCAAAGTATCATACAGAGCTTCTGAAAGATATTGGGCTGGACACCCCGTTCGCAGATGGAACCATAAGTAAAATTGTGGATGGGCTGGAAAAATTAATATAATCTGGAAACAACAAAACAAAATTTACTGAATTTGTTATATTTTCTGGAAAGAATATACAGTTGGAAATGCATAAAAATTTGCAAGAATTGCTTGACAAAAATTCTGACTCAATTATAATACATGGTGTTGATATTTGATGAAAGGATGACAAGGCAATGAAAAAGAAATTTTTAGCAGTAATTTTGGCCGGCGCGATGGTTTTGTCATTGGGTGCATGCGGAAGCTCCAGTAATGGCTCCGCTTCCACAGGAAGCTCAGCAAATTCCGGCAGCGCATCAAACAGTTCAGGTTTTGCGGGAACACCGGAAGCAGATATGTATACGATCGATCTGCGTACCGAGCCTGCGGAAATGAACAGTGTTCTGACTACGGATGTTCCGTCTTCCGACCTGCTTCGTATGACGATGTCAGGACTGTACTATCTGGATGAAAACGATCAGCCGGTAGCGGATCTGGCGGAAAGCACACAGGTTAGCGAGGATGGACGTACCTATACAATGACACTCCGTCAGGATGCCAAGTGGACAAACGGAGAGCCGGTGACGGCACATGACTTTGTATTTTCTTTCCAGCTGATGTGCAACAAGGAAACCGCTTCCGCGTACGCGTTTATCATGACAGACAATCTGCAGAACGGAACGGAAGTATACGACGGAACTATGGACCCGTCGGAACTGGGTGTAAAGGCACTGGATGACTATACACTGGAAGTTACCTTCAAAAACCCGATTCCGTATGCGGAGCATCTGCTGGCATTTTCTTCTTACTATCCGATCAACCAGAAAGCATATGAAGAAATCGGTGCGGACAATTACGGAAATGACATGGACAGCCTTGTGACCAACGGTGCTTACAAGATCACCGAGTGGGTGCATAACGATCATGTGACTCTGACAGCAAATGAAGATTTCTACGATCCGGACAGATGTGCGGTAAAGAATCTGAAATTCGTGATGCTGAACGATACCAACGCACGTATGAATGCGTTCCAGGCAGGACAGGTAGATTGTGTCAATCTGACCGGTGACCAGATTGCCCAGGCAGAGCAGCTTGGAATTACTGTTAAGAATTATGTAGATAACGGAAACTGGTACTTCCAGTTTAATACACAGCATACAGATGTGGGACTTGGAAATGCAAATATCCGCCGTGCGCTGGGAATGGCGATTGATGTTCAGAGCCTTTGCGATAATATTCTCAAAGACGGTTCCGTACCGGCAACCGGCCTGGTGCCGACGACGATCGCAGGCGCAAACGGTCAGAAATACCGTGAGGCAGCAGGCGATTTCGTAGGATATGACCCGGAGGCGGCGAAAGCGGCATTTGAACAGGGACTTCAGGAGACTGGCCTGACAGCGGAAGACGTGAAGCTGAGCCTGCTGTGCGATGACTCTGACGCAAGCCAGAAAGTGGCACAGTTCTTCCAGGCACAGTGGAGCGAGAACCTCGGCATCAATGTTGAGATCACACCGCAGCAGTTCAAATCCCGTCTGGATTCCATGGACAGCGGCGATTTTGATATCGTATTTGCAGGATGGGCGCCGGATTACAACGATGCGATGACATATCTGGATATGTTCATGAAAGAGAACGGAAACAACTACGGCAAGTATGACAATCCGGAGTACGACAGCCTTCTGACACAGGCAATGACAGAACAGGATGCTGCAAAGCGTCAGGAACTGCTTGCCCAGGCAGAGGAACTGGTAACTTCTACGGATGCGGCGGTCTATCCGGTTTACTTCAGCTCCTGCTCTTATGCAGTATCTGATAAAGTAGAAAATATGACCCGCACCGGATTCCAGGAGTTTGATTTTACAGACGCAGCGGACTGATACCGTAACTGTTCAGGATAAGACTTGAACTTTCGGCAGGAAAGAAAGAACAGAAAGCAGAAAGTGACAGACAGGAGCCGGAGGACAGTCGGAAGCGGAAATGCTTCCGGCGTCGGCTCCTGTCTGTTTCTGTCCGTATCCACTGACAGCCGTTTGACAGGCTGAGCGGTTACATCCACTGCATACCAATGAGAAGAAAGGAGCTGTTTTATTTTGGCGAACCAGATACGCTATATTTTAAAACGAATCGTATATTCGCTGATTACGATTCTGGTGCTCGTGGTTATTACATTCCTTCTGATGCAGCTGCTTCCCGGTGATCCGTTTACCGGAGGAAAAGCGCTCCCGGATAATGTCATGGCGGCGATGAAAGCGAAATACGGACTGGACAAGTCCGTTCCGGAACAGTTGTTCCAGTATATTGCAAACATTCTCCATGGGGATTTCGGTATTTCCATCCCGGATGGAAGAGCGGTTTCCGATGTGATCGGTGAGGCGTTCCCGGTTTCCTTTGACCTGGGTATCCGCGCGCTGATCTTTGCGTTTATCATGGGAGTGCTGCTGGGAATTGTCGCAGCGGTGAAGAGAGGGACCGTATGGGACAGCCTTGCTATGTTTATTGCCTTGGTCGGTGTTTCCGTCCCTTCTTTTATTATGGGCGCGCTGCTGCAGTATTTCCTTGGCCTGAAGCTGTACCAGGCGACAGGCGTTCAGATTTTTGCGATCATCGGCTGGGCGGACATCAACAGCAAGCTGCTTCCGCCGTTTGCACTGGCGTTCGGTTCCATGGCAACGGTCAGCCGTCTGATGCGTACCAGTATGCTGGATGTACTGAGCCAGGATTATATCAAAACGGCGAAGGCAAAAGGCCTGAATCAGAGACAGGTGGTATGGACCCATGCAGTGCGCAACGCGATCATGCCGGTAGTTACTGTTATGGGACCGCTGGTAGCGGCTGTCCTGACCGGAGCCTTTGTTGTGGAGAATATTTTCTCCATTCCGGGACTGGGAAGATATTTTGTGCAGAGTGTAACGTCGCTGAATTATACCATGATTGCGGGAACCACAGTGTTCTACGGGGCATTCCTGATTTTTGCCAATCTGGTTGTCGACATTATTTATGGCCTCATCGACCCGCGTATCAAACTGACAGGCAGAAAGGAGTAAGAGCGTAAGATGGCAAAGAAGAAAAAGACAAATATTGTACAGTCGCCGGAATATACTCCTTACGACGTCAGCGGAACGATTCCGGCGGATGCTTTTGCGGTGCTGGGAGCGGATACAGAAAACATGGAGGCGATCAAACGTCCTTCCATCAGCTTTATGAAGGATGCATGGAACAGGATTCGCAAAAGCAAAGTGGCGGTTGTATGCATGATCCTTCTTGCAATTATTATCCTGGGAGCAATCTTTTTCCCGATGGTGATTCCGTTTGACTATGCAAAGCAGAATGTAGCCTTTCAGAATCAGCCGATGTTCACACCAGATTCCGTTACCGGACAGATGCATCTTTTCGGAACCGATGCCCTGGGACGCGACGTGTTTGCGAGAATCTGGTACGGGGCGCGCGTCTCTCTGACCGTTGCGGTGGCGGTAGCCCTGATCGACTGTGTGATCGGCGTAATCTACGGCGGTGTATCCGGTTATTTCGGCGGAATGGTCGACAACGTGATGATGCGTATCCTCGAGGTTATCAGCGGTATTCCTTATATGATCATCGTAATTCTTCTGATGACAGTCATGGATCGTGGAATCGGGACGATCATCATTGCGTATTCTCTGACCGGATGGACCGGTATGGCACGGCTTGTTCGCGGCCAGGTGGTGAGCCTGAAGGAGCAGGAATTTGTCATTGCCGCAAAAACCATGGGAGCAGGCGCAGGGCGCATTATCGCGAAACATCTGGTTCCCAATGTATTGAGCGTTATCATTGTCAACATCACACTGGATATCCCGAATGTTATCTTCACAGAGGCGTTCCTGTCCATCTTGGGACTGGGTATCGCGCCGCCGAAGGCTTCCTGGGGAATTATCGCCAACGACGCGATCAAAGTATTCCAGATGTATCCGACACAGCTTGTCATCGTAGCGCTGTTTATCTGTATCACCATGCTGTCCTTTAACCTGCTGGGCGACCAGCTTCGTGACGCATTTGACCCGAAATTGAGGAGGTAAGAGAATGGAAGAAATTTTGAAAATTGAAAATCTCCATGTTTCCTTTGATTCCTACGCAGGCGAGGTACATGCGGTGCGCGGCGTCAGCCTTGAAGTGCACAAAGGAGAAGTGCTTGCCATCGTAGGTGAGTCCGGATGCGGAAAGAGCGTTACCGCCCAGACGATCATGAAGCTGAATCCCATGCCGCCGGCACGTATCAAAGAGGGATCGATCACGCTCTGCGGAAAGGATATCGTAGCAGCCAGTGAAAAAGAGATGCAGGGCATCCGCGGCCAGATGGTCAGCATGATCTTCCAGGATCCGATGACCTGTATGAACCCGACGATGCGGGTTGGAAAGCAGCTCACCGAGACATTGGTGAAAAAGGGAAAAATCAGCCGGAAGGATGCGGAGAAAGAAGCGGTCCGCCTGCTGAAAATGGTTCAGATCCCCAACGCGGAAGAACGTGCGAAACAGTATCCCCATGAGTTCTCCGGCGGTATGAGACAGCGTGCGATGATCGCGATGGCGCTGGCATGCAATCCGCAGCTGCTGATCGCGGACGAACCGACCACAGCGCTGGACGTGACGATCCAGGCGCAGATCATGCAGCTGATGGGGAAAATCCGCGAGGAGACAAAGACAGCGATCATCCTGATCACCCACGATCTCGGCGTTGTGGCAAATCTGGCGGATCAGGTAGCTGTTATGTATGCGGGCAAGGTTGTGGAAAAAGGTACGGTAAGAGACATTTTCTACAAATCCGCACATCCGTACACGAAGGCTCTGCTGAAGAGTCTTCCGACCATCGATACGAAGAAAGAGGAAGAACTGATCTCGATTCCGGGAACCCCGCCGGATCTGTATGCGCCGCCGCAGGGCTGCGGATTTGCAAGCAGATGTGAACACTGCATGAAGATCTGCCAGGCGAACCAGCCGCCGGTCTTTGAGCTGGGAGAAGGCCATACTGCTTCCTGCTGGAGACTGCATCCGGATTTCCCCGGAAAGAAGGAGGAGAAATAAATGAAGAAGCTGATTACTCTGGATCATGTGTCCAAACACTTCCAGGTTGGAAAAAATCAGACACTGGTCGCAGTCAATGATATTTCTCTTGATATCTATAAAGGGGAAACCCTTGGAGTGGTAGGAGAATCCGGCTGTGGAAAATCCACCCTCGGACGTGTGGTCATGGGGATTTACCAGCCGACCAAAGGAAAGATGCTCTACGACGGAAAAGAAGTACGTCTGAAACGTACCAAAGACCGTTACGACTATTCCCAGAAGGCACAGATCATTTTCCAGGATCCGTACGCATCCCTGAACCCCCGTATGACGGTAGGCAGCATCATCGCTGAGGGAATGGAAATCCACAAAATGTACGATAAAGAAAAACGGATGCAGCGGGTGTATGAACTGCTGGAGACCGTAGGACTGAACCGCGAACATGCAAACCGTTTTCCCCACGAATTCTCCGGCGGACAGCGCCAGCGTATCGGAATCGCCCGCGCTCTTGCCGTGGAACCGGAATTTATTGTCTGTGACGAACCGATCTCCGCACTGGACGTTTCCATTCAGAGCCAGATCATCAACCTGCTGAAGAAACTCCAGAAGGAGCATGGATTCACCTACATGTTCATCGCGCACGACCTGAACATTGTCAAATACATTTCAGACCGTATTGCAGTCATGTATCTGGGAAATCTGGTGGAACTGGCGGACAGCGATGAAATCTACGCCCACACCCTGCATCCGTACAGCCAGGCACTGCTTGCCTCCGTACCGATTCCGGATCCGGACAGGGAAGCACAGAAAGAAGCCCGGGTCCTGTCCGGCGATGTGCCGAGCCCGATCAATCCAAAACCGGGATGTCCGTTTGCAAACCGGTGTGAGCACGCCACAGAAAAATGCCGCACCGAGTCCCCGAAACTCCGTGAGGTAAGACCGGGACACTTTGTTTCCTGTCATCTGGATTTTGATAAATAATCATATAAAAAATATTGCCTAATAATCATCTGATGAGACAAACAGAAGAACCGTTCCTTTGGCTGAACGGTGACTGCGCAGAACCCTCCGGCAGAGTAAAACAACTGCCGGAGGGTTCTGCACTTTTGGTTTATAAAGACATTTCATAATATTGTGTCTCTGTCCGTTCTTTGAAACCGCAGGACTGATACAGAGGCAGCGCTGCCAGGTTCTCCCGGTCTACGCCAAGCGTGATCTCCCGGTCATCGGAGGCACGGAGTTGTTTCAGAACCTCAGAGAGCATACAGCGTCCAAAGCCCTGATGCTGAACCTCCGGATCAATACAAAGACCAAACAGATAATTGCCGTTTCCGGACTGATCCACGGAAACACATCCAACAGGCTTTTTCTGAAAAAGAGCGGCAAACAGAAGCCCATTCTTTCCGGAAAAGGTTTGTCTGATATACGTTTCGGAAACATCCAGCGGATTTTGAAAAGCTCTGGAGGAAATGGAAACCAGAGCTGGAAGATCCGCCTCCCGTGCCAGCCGCAGAGAAAATCCCTCTTTCGGAGCACAGGGACGGCATCCGGAGGCGTCAAAAACCATCAGAAATTCGGAATGTGAGAAAGAAACCGGATAATGAGAAAGAAACGCCTGCTGGTCCTCAAACGCCTTTTCGGTTTTCAGAAGAACTTTCGAATAGTGATACTTTTTCAGTTCCATTCCGGCGTGCTGAAACAACGCCGAGAAGATCCCTTCCCGCCGCCTGGACGGAAGCACACATGCAGAAATCTCAGCAGACTCCCGGTCATCCGCATAAACCATCAGAAACCCGACGATCTCTGCACCTTCCTGCGCCAGATAGAAAACCTTCATCTCCGGATAAGCCTTAAACTCCGAGCCAAGATAAATCTCATTATACAAATGATCCCGCGCATTACAAAACCCGACAAACGCCCGGATCCTCTCCTTCTGTTCAGAAGAAAGCACCGAATAAGCAGAATAATCCATAAAAAACCTCCCTTTCAAATCTCAGTAAAACTCCATATCCCATACATCATACCACAGATTTCACACACTCAAAAGCAACATTGCACCAATGTTCTTAAATTGGATCGGATACAATTATATATTTGAAAATTCATCTCCGAAAATAGCAAAACCACTGCCACCCTACCGTCTGAAACAATCAGAAAGCGGCCGGGGACAGGTGGGATGGGTGTGCGGCGGGCATCTGAAACGATGCGAGAAAATCTTAGCGTGCCGAAGTCCCGGAGGACGGGACAGGCGAAGTGCTACACGCACTGAGCCTGAGGAGCGCTGAGCCGGGAATTTATAAAAAATTCCTGGCGAAT
>OLQE01001478.1_pt1 | contig 12605 bp, 14 predicted proteins | sample 1643161 | NCBI WGS metagenome assembly OLQE01 (sample SAMEA3136650, study PRJEB25190) | human gut metagenome | reverse complement strand
TGGCTCTTATTCTCTGCAAAAAAGTGCTGCCGCACTAATTATTTAGTGCGACAGCTCCTTTTACTCGCATTTATCATTTATGAATTATTTTACCAAAATCATCTCCATAAATACCTTATCATCTTTTTCTACAATGTTTTCACAAAAATATTGTTTACACAATGTGTCCTGAATTTCTTTTAACTTGCTACATTCCACACACACCTTGGAAATTACCTTACCGGATAGCGGCATTTTAATAAGAAACATCCTATTATATCCATAATACTCCGCAATGGCATATCCTCTGTATCCTCGTTTCATATATAACGCAAGTGCTTTAATATTTTCTGGATGTACGGTTGCTGATAGAATACAATTCTGTTCTTTAATCGAATTTTCTATATATGACACTAAATACTCAGCTATATGGTATCCTCTAAATTCTGAAGCTACCATTGTCCAGCCCATTTCATAAATTGGATAATCGTTTTTCAAAAAACTGTGTATGAAGTAGCGCAATCTTACACTATTTTCAACACTAAAATCAATTGCTTGTATTGCTATTATTTTATTATCCAACATAACACCATACACAACCCCCTTATCATTTTCAAAAATGAGGGGGAGTTCTGTATCTAAATCTTCAATGATAAAGAAATCTTTCCGTTCCATCTTAGCATGTTGCTCTAATACAAAACGCCTAACAGCCTGAATATCAGTGTCTTCCAAAACCACTAACGTAACATTTAATATATTCCTTTTATTGTTAAAGTTGATTTTACCGATTTCAATCATTGTTTACATCAAATCCCATATCTATCATCTTTGTTTTAATAGTTCCAGATGCGGTATCCCACAGATATTGATTTATTCCTTTTCTTCCACTTTCCTCTATGAGTTTTTCCCAAATATCTCTTATCTTCTCTACGCGTTCATGATCAAAATCAATTTCGCCACCCAAAGTAGTTGCGTTTCGATTATCTAAACTCACACCTCGAATAAGCCGCATCTCTCCATTAGAAAGCCTAATTGCAAAAAAACCTTTTCCAATCCACTCCTGTTCACGTGCGGGCAATGTATCAATTGAGTCAATTGCATAGACGGTGGTATTTTTGCATATAGCATTCTTTTTGCAGTAGTAATTCAATCTTTGTAAAAAAGACTCCACAACATCATCTACATCATTCCTTTTTAATATATTTTTCTTATTTTTCATGACACACAATCTGACCGTCGGAATTCCTAATTCATCCATAAATTCCATTTTCTTGACCCAAGCATTTTCATATTCATCACTTAAGTCCAACTCATCATCTTGCCAGAAAGTCATTGCCCATATCTCGCCACCATACTGTTTTGTGCCTGCTTGTTGCTTATCTTGAATTATTGCTTCGCCAGCTTTTGTAAGTTCACCATAATAGGCATGCCGTGATAGAGCTCCTGAACGTGCCCCGTCCATTCTACTTTTCATTGTTTCAACAAAAGTATGTACGGCATCCAAGTAAATATCTTTTTGTTCAGTATTTTCCAATAAATATATCTTTTTATATAAGTCTTCAATATCTAAATTTTTTCTAAGTGCACTAATCGAATCGGAAAGTTCAGAAAAATCATCATCCTGTTTTTCTTGAATTTCTGATAAAAACTGATTTTCCATAAACTGAGAAACAAGAAACATGACTGATATATGAGCAGTCAAAAGCGCAACCCCCACGCTTAATGTCATTTGATCCCAAAAAGCTAACAATGCAGGAATTACCCCGGTTGCTATAATTTCACATACGAATATTATCAGCCGAACTTTTTCTGCTCTACCTGATTCCCTCTTTCCTTTCTTTTTCATCTTCTTGTTCCACCTTATTTTTATTCATTATCTTTTATTATACTTTCTTTTGCCAATCCAATTAATTTTATTAATGTCTTCATAAGTTCATCCGTTTCATTTCCACTCAAGTCAGATGATTCTAATAAATACATAAGATAGCTACTTGTAATTCCTCCATCTACACCAAAGTTAACATTATTTGCATATGGATTTTCCAGCAAACTAAGTACCGCATGTGTAACATTTTGAGGTTCACCATACAAATCCAACGGTGTTAACTTATTTGCGAGTTCAACGACATTCCCCGCAACAACATTTTTGCTTTGAGGTATCCAACCTGGAGCCACACAATTAACCCTTACACCATTATAAGGGCCAAAATTATTTGCCAAAGACTTGCTCAAGTTCTTCAAAGCTGCTTTACTTGCATTATAAGATATTGTTGCAAAACCGCCTTCTTCTGCTGCACTACTTGTAATATTTACAATACATCCGCCAGCAACCATGCTATCCTTTAATCCGATACAGATTGCAGCAATTGTAGAAATATTGCTGTTAAGCACACGTCCAAACTCTTCAAAATCAAAATCAAAAAACTCATGCCTCAAACCACCGCTTTTTGTTTCTGCTAATGTTGCATAACAATTTACTATTGCATCAAATTTGACATTTTTCAATTTTTCAATAATGTGATTAACTGTTTCTTTTGAGTCATAATCAATTTGTTCAAAAGATATTAGCCCCTCAATTTCATTTTCTGTAATAAAAGCTGCTCTGTCGATTTTGTCGTTTTCGTAAGTTGCGTAAATATAATAATTCCTTTTAGCTAATAATAATATAGTTTCTCTTGCGATAATACTATTGTCAAATCCAGTTACTAAAGCATTTTTTTTCATGTTTATTCTCCTTCATGGGTGTAAATATTTATAAGGTTGACAAGTTCCAAGTTCCTGCAATAACTTACAAACAGCTTTACATTTAATGGGATTTTGACCATCTAATCTACCATTTTCATTAACTGTTTCACCTAAACAATATCCTCCACAATGCAGTTTTGCTGGGCATGTTTTGCAATGTTTCAAATTTGTTGAACGTCGATCATTTAAGGTCTTAATTTTTTTATCATATAATATAAATTTCTTCTCTTCTGAGTTCCATTTTCCAACAATAAAGCAATCCATATGGTACGGTTTTTCTCCCAAAACAACCATATCGCACGCAGAAATATAACCATCTGGAGTCAAATGTGGAGCACTAAGTGGCGTACAGCAACGACAGTGATATGAAGATTCTCCATCAAAATTAATTGATAAAAAACTTCCCCAAAAAACCCCTTTGGATTTGGCATAATTATAGGCTTTAATATATTCCTTAACATATAAATCCATATCAAAATGATATGAAGCTTTTTTCTTCTCATCCATACAAACAGGAATCTTTCCAACAGCGTAAAAAAGCGGATTCGTCCATATGTACCGGATGCCAAGAGAATAAAAATAATCCACCATTTCAATCTGTCTACATATGTTAATATCCGTAATGGTGACTCTTGCACCAACCATTAAATCCCGTTCGCCTTTATTCTGAATTAACCAGCGAACATTGTCTTCCAAAATATCCGCAGACGATTTATTGTTAAACAACTTGCTGTAACGAGGATTTAACGGGCGATTATACTCTTGAACATCTTTCATTCCATCAAAAGACATCCACATAATATTAAAATTTTCAAGTGCCCAATTACGCACGTCTTCAGTAAAAACGCCATTCGTCTGAATCTCAACTGTTACCTTTTCTCCTCCATTTGGATGAGATTTCGCATATGCCGTAATTTCTTTCAAACGTTCAAATTCTTGAGTTGGTTCTCCAGGTCCATAAAATCTTATATGACGGCTTTCATTTTCTGAAAAATACCAGTCTATTCCTGACTTTGCAATTTCTAAAGGAAGAGTATATTCCTCGATTTCATTACGTTCTTTCGCATTATAGCAATACCGACAACACAAATTACATCTTGTTGTTAAAAAAAACGATAGCATCTTTTTATTACAATGAGGCATCTTCTCTCTCCTTTCTGCAAAAAGCGTCACTTCCTTATTTAACTCTTAAAGAAATTTTTCTGCCATCCGGGAATATAAAAGATTGTTCATATCTGACTCCCATAACCTCTGCAATCAATACTAATTCGTCTACCGAAACAGTATCTCTTTTTAATTTTTTATTAAAATTTTGTGGAGTTTGACCTATATTCCTACATAGTTCTGCAATGCTAGTACTTCTCTTTTCACATAACTCCCTAACCATATCCGATGTTTTCACGATACACCTCCAAATTATAAGGTTATTATAAACCTTTCGGTTGATAAACGCAAGATGCTTGTGTGATGAATCACTTAAAATTCATCAAAAGCCAAGAAAACATCCTGTTTCCTGTAAAATGCCATTTCCATACATCTTATTCCATTTATTTCTCTACATCCACCTTCGCCCCAGATTTGAACTCCACCTCAAACTTTTCATCATAAACGGTGACCTTCTCTATCAGCCGCCGCACCAGCAGTTCATCGTACTCCGTAACCTCTGTGGACTGCTGTTCCAGAAACTCCCGCATCTCCCTGAGCCGCTGTTTCAGTCCTTCCCGCTCAGCGCTCTCCACCAGAGCATTCTGTTTCAATTCCCGCAGTCGGTCAATCTCATCCGCAACACTGTTATAATCCTTTTTCGAATTTGCCAGCTTCAGAAGTTCCTTTTGCAGGTCCAACAGCTTTGCCTCAATCCCTTCCACTGAGGTTTCGTCCTCCTGCCGGATCACTGTCTCCACGTTCTCCTGGAGAGTAGCCATCATACTTTCTCTTTTTCCCAGCGCAAGATTAATCGCTTTTACCACCGCCGCCTGCAGATCCGGCTCCTGAATGGTCGGCGCATCACAGGCAGTTGGTCCATGTTCCACACGGGTACAGCACCGCCACACGGTGGAATGTTTTCCACGGTTATTCCATGCAATCCGCCGGTAAATTTCGCCGCACTTGGAGCAGTAAACAATGCTGGATAAGGCATACTTGCTGCTGTAAACCCTCTTTTTCCGGTTGGCTCCGCTGTGGAGGTTCGCCCGCCGGATCATTTCCTCCTGCACCTGCATATAAAGGTCACGGGGAATGATGGGCTCATGGCTGTTTTCTACATAATACTGTGGGACAATGCCCTTGTTCTGCACCCGCTTTTTATTGAGGAAATCAACGGTATAGGTCTTCTGCAAAAGGGCGTCTCCGATGTACTTTTCATTCTGTAAGATCTTCTTCAGTGTTTCCGGACGCCACTTCGTTTTACCTGCCCCGGTAAGAATCCTGTCTGCTTCCAGGCCACGCCCAATCTGGAGCAGGCTTGCCCCTTCCAGGTACTCCCGGTAGATCCTCTTTACCACTTCCGCCTCCGCAGGCTCTATGATCAGGTTCCCTTCCTCATCCTTTGTGTAACCCAGGAACCGGCTGTGGTTGACCCGGACCTCTCCGTTCTGGAAACGGTACTGCAGGCCGAGTTTGATGTTCTGGCTCAAAGACTGACTTTCCTGCTGTGCCAGGCTCGCCATAATGGTAAGCAGCACCTCACCCTTGGAATCCATGGTGTTGATGTTCTCTTTTTCAAAGAAAACCGGGATGTTCTTCTCCTTCAGTTCCCGGATATACTTCAGACAATCCAGGGTGTTTCTGGCAAACCGGCTGATGGACTTGGTGATGATCATATCAATGTTTCCGTCCATACAGTCCTGGATCATGCGGTTAAATCCCTCCCGCTTTTTCGTATTCGTTCCGGTGATCCCGTCATCGGCATAAATCCCGGCCAGCTCCCATTCTGGATTCTTCTGGATAAATTGCGTATAATGCGCCACCTGCACCTCATAGCTGGATGCCTGCTCCTCACTGTCCGTGGAAACCCGGCAGTAAGCAGCGACTTTCAACTTTGGTCTCTGTTCCGCTGCGGCTGTGTTACCCACACGCTTTCTGGCGGGGATCACAGTAATATTCCTACTTAGTTCCATCCCCATCCACCTCGCTCTCAATCAAACTGTATGCATACGACGCCTGTTCAAAAGGATCGTCAGAAACCTTTTTCACTGCAGGTATGGTAAAGCTGGTAGGGAAGAAGAGGTCCTCCTTTCCTTCCAGTTCCCACACCCGCCCCAGTGCTTTTGCTCGGCTCATGCGTATTTCTTCTGCCTTATCGAAGGTTTCTTTGTCGATAATGGCAGGATAGTAATCATCTCCAAGATACTTCTTATTCCGGAGCATCCTTCCGGCGCTCCCGTGGTACAGATTTAATCCGACCTTCTCAGCGGCGCGCATAAGCGCCATGCCAGAAATATAGTTCTGAAAAAACTCCCGTACCGTGGCGGCCTGTTTTTCATCGATGATCGCCCGGCCGTTTTCAATCCGGTATCCATACGGAATGTGTCTCATGGTTCCACCAGCCTTTCTCTCAGGGACAGTCCGCATTTCAATTCAAAAACCACTTCTTTTCTGGACAGCACGGTAATCCGTTCCGCAAAGGAAAGAAACGTCTCATCATCAAATTCCGTCAGCATAGTCCCTTTGGATACAAACCGGAGCAGCCGCTGCAGTTCCTCTATTTTGACCATATCTCCATTGACAGAGCGCATCAGCCCATCCTTTTCCTGCCGCAGGGCTTCCGCTTCCGCTGCAAGTTCATTACTTTCCTTATTAAAAAGAGCAGGCTCCAGATAGCCGCTTGCCATCAGGTTCGTCAGCACCTGTTTCTGCTCCCTGTTTTTCTCGATTGCCGTTTCCAGTTCTTCAATCTTTAGCAGCCGGGATTGATCATTCAGCCCCCGCAGGCTTTGCAAAAGAGGACGCAGCACCATCTGATGTCCAAAGACCAGTTTATTCATCATGGTAACAAACGCCAGTTTCAAAGCATCATCCGTGATGTATTTCTGCGAACAGCTTTCCTTATCTTTCAGATGATTGGCACAAGCCCAGGCCACATACTGGCCGCTGGGTTTATAATGCATCCGTCTCTTATATTTGCCGCCGCATTCTCCACAGCAGATCCGGCCGGAAAAGCCGTACCGGTTCTGGTATCTCCCGGTGTCATAGCCATTTCCTTTTTCACGCCCCCGCTGTTTCAAAACCGCATTGGCCAGTTCAAACTCTTCCCTGCTGATGATCGCTTCATGATGATCCTGCATCAGGTACTGGTCAAGCTCTCCCCGGTTCTGATGGCGGTTAAAGCTGCTGTCCGTATAGGTCTTCTGGAACAGGACGTCACCCGTATACTTTTCATTCCCGATGATGGCGTTGACGGTACCCGGCGTCCAATGTCCGCCCTTTTTGGTAGCAACGCCCCGCTCATTCAGTTCCTCCGCAATCTCGTGGGTACTTTTCCCCGCAAGCGTGTCCGCAAAGATCTGTTTCACGATCTCCGCCTGCTCCGGTACGATCACCATCTCCCCGTCCACATTGTCATAACCATATGGGGGATAGGAAATGATGAAGGTTCCATTCTGAAAGCGTCGCTTGATACCCCACTTCTCATTTTCAGAAATGGACACCGACTCGCTTTCTGCCAGACTGCTTAAAATGGAAAGCATTAATTCACTCTCCATGGAGCCCGTGTTTAGATTTTCTTTTTCAAAATAGATGTAGATCTTTAAGTCCAGCAGCTTCCGCACCAGTTCCAGACAGTCCGTGGTATTTCTGGCAAAACGGCTGATGGATTTGGTAATGACGAAGTCAATCGTTCCTCTCTCGCAGGCGGCAACCATCGCCAGCAACCCATCTCGCTTTTCTTTTTTCGTACCGGAAATGCCTTCGTCATAGTAAAGTCCGGCAAACTCCCACTCATCATTGGATTTGATATAACTCTCATAGTGGGCCTTCTGCGCTGCCAGACTAACAAGCTGTTCACCTCTGGCTGTAGATACCCGGCAATAGGCCGCCACTCTAAGTTTTCTCTTTTCGAGGAGCATATTTTCTTCAATTTTTGTGATCCGTTTCATCCTCTCACCTCTCTTTCGGTACGGACATATTCGCTCTGACACCTGCAAATAGCAAGTCATTTAGGGCATAATCCGGGCCAGATAGGGAGAGAATGATTGGCGGTTTTTCGCCGTAATTTTGTCTAATTCACCCTCAGAAATCAGCTCTGCCTCCCGCAGCTTTTCCAGCAGTTTTTGCGCCATGTAATAGTCAAATTCTGATTGCAACATCTCCTGTGTAAAAAGTGCCCCTGTTACAGGATGAATATTTTTCTCAGCTTCTTCACCTCTCTCTGTATTTCTTTCCCATCGCACTTTACTGCCTTTCCTGATATCTCCCATATTCCTTAAGCCATCCGCAGGTTCTCCATTTACCTTTTCTTTTTTCTGGTGCAAAACAATTATAGATTTCTGTTTCTCCATCATTGACCCTCCAATCAGCAAGGGCTTTCCCCTTCTAACTCTGAAAGGACAAATTTTCCGCTTTCCAGCGGATAAATAAAAAAAATCCCGTGTATAATCAGCTTTCTTCAGCCAACCATACACGGGATTTTAACATTCTTAAGGTTATGAAATTTTTTCAGTATAATCAAGAGAAATCCATCCAGCTCCGGATTTCAAGCGTCCCCATCCAGTATCTGAGCCTTTGCCAGTCTGCTTCTCTACGATGGTAAACACGCCCTTACCGGTAAATTTCCCCGTCTTAGCATAGTTCGTCCCCGGCCCTTTACGGATGTTTAAATCTGTGATGGAAACCCGTACCAGATACGGGGAAAACGCTGCCGTGTCCAGTGTATAGATATTTACGCCATTTTCATCAAATACACTATATCCCGGATTCTCATCCGCGCAGTTCTTTGCGTTCTCCAGAACACGGAAGGCTCCGATCTGCGACTTGGCATCCGCCCAGGTCTTGCGGACCCGATACCAGGTGTCGGCAGTCCCAGAAGCACCGCCTGCCGTGCCGCAGATATTCTTTAAAATCGTGAGGATTTTCTCCCCATACCCGGCGCCGGCCGCCCAGCCTTTCCCCTGGGGATTTTCCTGCTGGCCGAGCCACTCCACATATTCCGCGCTGCCCCTGGCAACATATTTGAATCGTGGGTCAATACATGGATTTTTCAAGGTATCAATGGAGGCATACGCTTTCAGGTGCTGGATCTGCGCCCGGATGCCAAACTGCGGCGTGTCAAAGGAATTGCCCTTCATCCCGTTGCTCGTCACGCCCATCCCACAAAAGTTGTTCTGTTCCAGTGTGACCGCAGAGCCGGAGAAGGTAAAGTTCCCGGTCTCCAGACAGGACTGCGCGAAGGCAATGTCCCCGCGCACGCCCTCTGTTTTTCCCTCGGACAGGTACAGCGGGATCATATCCAGGACGCTCTGCGGGACCTGCGGGTTTTTGGCTTTGATGTAGGTTTCCATCTGTTCCGCCGTGGCCACAGCGGTCCCCATGATCCTGGTGTAGCCGCCAGTATCCGAAGAAGAGCCTTTATCCATCGCCGCCTTGACTGCCCGGCGAAAGGTATCCATCGTATATCCCATACCAAGCTGCGTCCAGAGATGCTCCGGGTCGCCGTGGTTGGATGCGATGCCCCGGCTGTGCCCCTCCCGGTGGCTGATGATCACGCCGTCGGCGGTCGGGTTCAGGTTATACTGCCTGCACAGCATGGCGAACAGTTCTACCGCCGCCTTATAGGTGCGTTCCGACACAGCTCTCGCCGTGGTCAGGTCGGAACAAGTAAAGTTTGCACCTGACGTGTACTTGATGCAGGCAGGCTCGCACATCTCCACCCCAATATGGGTATTGTTCCCGCTGCCCTTGTTTCCGGAGCCGCAATGCCAGCCCCGGTGGTTCCAGGGAAGGGTCTGATATACCGTCCCGTCATTCCCATCAATAAACCCATGCACACAGGCATTATCATAGGACGGGCTGTTCCAGGAATTGATAAACACGGATGCCTTGGGCTGGGAACAGCCCACCGAGTGGAGCATCAGCCCCTTCACCGTAATCTTTCTCCCCGCCGTATAACATGGATTTTTCGTTAAAATGCTCTGTACAAGCTTCATCTATTTCTCCTCCGTTTCTATTTTTTCCGCCCTGTCATGGAGCTGCTCTAATACCGTTTTGACCCTTTCCGGGATGGGAAGCCCCAAATGCCCTGCATTCTCCAGCAGGCTCACGCCTTCATTGGAGATGTAGAAAAAGATCACTGCTGTCCGTAAGACCGCCCCGGTGCCGACCACCTGTACATCGATGATATTGGCAATGCCGACCAGCAGGAAGATCAGCACCTTGCGGAAGATCCCTTTAAAGCCGACCGCGCTGGATAACTTCCTGTCGATAACGGCACACATCACACCCGTGATGTAGTCGATCGCCACAAAGACGATGAGCGCATAAAGCAGGCCGTCACAGCCGCCAAGGAAGTACCCAAGCCAGCCGCCCACAGCGGTAAAGATAAGTTGGATGGTGTTCCAGAATTCTTTCATAATGAAATCCCTCTCTTTCCCGAATGAAAAAGGACGCCCTGTCAGAGCGCCCGTCTGTAAGTTTCTATATAAAGTGTCTTCCTGCACAATCCTGCGGATAAAGATTTGTGCAGTTTATGGCACAGAATTAGGTTGCTATTCCTACCGGGCAGAGTGATAGATACAATCACAAAAACCGCAGGAAGGAGGTCAAAAATGTTTACTGCGAAGGAATTGAAAAACATTGATGCCGGGTACTTTTCCGTCATCGCGTCCGGCGGATGCACCCTTACGCTCCAGTCAAAAAACACCGGACACTGCTGGCACATCCTGCTGCAGGAGTACCCGCATTTCAGAAGCTGTCTGATCTACCACACCCATCACAGGAGAACACCCTATCACGAGCATGGCCACGGGGTCACGCTTTCCAGCTGTCTCAGCCAGATCCGAAACCACGATGCCTGCTGGCTTTCCAGGAAAAGCCGCCGTAAACTGCACAAGGAGGTACGCTCATGAAGCAGAAAAACATCAAAGTAGCATACACCAGCCGCTGCACCGGCGGCTCCTACACCCAGGTCCCGAAGATCCAGATGGAGGGCAGATGGCTTGAAGAGCTTGGCTTTTCCATCGGCAGCACCATCGTAGTAGAGTATGACGAAGGTTCCATCCGTATCCGACAGATGACGGAGGAGGAACTGGCTCACCGCCAGAGAACCGAGCTGGGAAAAGAAATTGCAGCTAAGTCCGCAGCCATCCGAAGACTCCAGCGAGACCTTCACGAGGGTTCCCGGAGACTTTCCCGTGTGGCTGAACCCGCTCCCGGCTACAGCGTCCCATCTGAGAAACCTTCCCGATAATCCACCACCTACGCCTCCGTCAGCGTATAGGTGATCTTCATGGTCTTATCTACGGTTTTCACCACCGCTGACGCGAGGTTATTGATGGATGCCAGGTACGGCGTCAGAAGGTATGCTGTCCGGTACTCGCTTCCGTAGCTGCCTCCCCAGCCAATCAGGAAGTTTTTATACTGGAACAGGGGAGTGGCGGCATCATTGAGCCGTGCGCTCCCCTGGGTATGGATTATCGTATCCTCCGCTGTGATCTGGAAGTCCCCGCCGATGATCAGGTCGCCGATCAGCGTCATATAAAGCTCGCAGTTCCCCGTTTCGCAAAGCGGCTTCCATTTGGACGTAAAGCCAAATTCGATCAGCGTCACATCCGTGGAGTTGCTCAGGTTGATCTTATAGATACCTTTCTTGTCATAGGCCGGCACATAAAGATAGCCGCCCCTGACGCAGCACTTTACCACGCGCTCCGGATAGGAACCAAACTCCCTGCTGCCCACATCCATCATCTTTGCGTTGGACAGTGTCCACTGCCCTTCCGTAAAGGAATAATCCGTTTTGGAGATTTTGATCCAGAGCATCACGGCATCTCCAGAAGAATTTTCCTCGTTAGAAAAGCCGTACCAGTACCCATCCTGCCCGTCCATGAACTCCCCATGCTTCGTATAGCTGCCGAGGAATTCAAAGGTCTCCGGCGTCAGCACCTCGTCCTCCAGCACAGTATAGGTGGAATCATCCAGCCGCTCGTTCAGCCCAATGGAAAAGACCGGGATCCGCAGCTTCCGTATCCGGACGCTGTCATTTTCGTAGGTGATGGAATAGAGCAAATTGTTCTCAAAATCCATCTCCACGGCTTCAAAAAGGATCATCTTGTTGGCATCCGGGATTGACCCGATGTCCGCAGCTTTTAACTGCAGGAAGGTGCTCGCGTCTCCCACAAGGCTCCCATAGGCATTCTCCCCGCCGAAAGAGCTGGTGAGCGCCACCGCCGCAATGGTCCCATTCCCCTGGCTGGGCGTAAACTCCCAGACAAATTTATATCCATTAGCAATGGCCATGCTCTCCGTCAGGTTAAGGCTTCCCCTGGCTGTGTTTGCCGTGGAATTTACGTCATTGGACGCATACGCTACAGGAAGGTTGTCGGACAGCTCATAGATATGTCCCGCATCCTCTTCCAGGGCTTTTGAGAACAGCAGGATGCCGCCGATCATGTTGGGGCAGATAGGCAGAAGGGTATCGTTCCACAAGACTGCCTCATCGTATTCCCCGGTGGCGGCATAAAAGATCCCCATCGGGTTCAGGCCAAGGATGTTATTGACGGACTCTGTGATCATGTTCTCCTCTGTGACCGTTTCCACCGCCCCAGTGTTTTCGTCCGTCAGTTCGATTGTCATCACGCCTTTTAAAGTCATGTCTATTTTCCTCCCATCATTCTGAGTCACTGGATACCGGCAGCGTCACCGGCCGGCAGAACGCCCCGATCTTCGGCTTT
>OLQE01001476.1_pt1 | contig 12608 bp, 10 predicted proteins | sample 1643161 | NCBI WGS metagenome assembly OLQE01 (sample SAMEA3136650, study PRJEB25190) | human gut metagenome | reverse complement strand
CGGTAGCGGAGAACGGCATGTGGTAGAGCACCACGTGCCGGATGTCGGGCAGGTTCACGCCCTCGCCGAACGCCGAGGTAGACACGATGCACTCAAGCGTGCCGGCGCGGAATGCCTCCTCGATGCGAGTGCGGTCCTCGCGCGAGAGGCCCGCATGGTAGAACGCGATGGCATGGGCGAGCTCGGGCACGCGTTTGCGAAGCGTGCGCGCGAGCTGGGCCGCTTGGTCACGCGCGTTGACATAGACCACGGTCTTCTCCCCCGCCGCCACGATGGAAACGAGGCGGTTCTCGCGGGCCGAGAGGTCGCGGTCGTCCTCGAGCTCGAGGTTCTCACGGATGGTCTTATCAACGACCACACGACTGGTATCAAAAAGCCGGCAAATCTCGTCCGCTGCGCGAGCATCGGCCGTCGCGGTCACGGCAAGGACCGTCGGGCTGCCCAGACGCTCGAGCACATGCGGAAGCTCAAGGTACGCGCTCCGCTCGCCCGACCTAGCCCGGGCGGCATGATGCGCTTCGTCCACCACGACGAAGCCCACGCGCCCAGACTGGGCGAAACGCTCCGCGTGGATGGCGAGAAACTCCGGCGTGGTGAGCACGATGTCGAGCGATCCGGCCGCGAGCTCGGCGAACGCTCGGTCGCGCGCGGGCTGGAGCGACTCTCCCGTGAGCACCGCCGCGCGAACGCCGAGGGCGGTGCAGGCTGCGATGAGGTGAAAGGCTTGATCGGCCACGAGCGCGCGAAGCGGGTACACGAGCACGCTTGCACGGCGGTTGACCACCGCTTCGCGGACGGCGTGCACCTGGAAGATGAGCGACTTGCCCCGCCCCGTGCCCATGACAGCGAGCGTATTCATGCCTTGCCCGAGCGCCTCAAGCGCGTCGCTCTGGGCGCGGTGCGGCGCAGAGGCCCCGATAAAGGCGTGCAGAAGCGAGCGCGTGAGCTCGTCATAGGGCAGCTGTGCCAGAAGGGCGCGGCGCGCGGCGCCTTGCCGGGCGGTAGAGGCCTCCATGCCGGATGGTTCTTTCTTCGACGTTGCCTCCGACGAAGAATCGCGGGCTGGATCCGCGCTCGCCTGGGCCCGTGCATGGGCATCGCCCGGCGTGTGGCAGAGAATATCCTTCACCATGAGCTTGGGCTTCACCCGACCCTGCCAATGCTCGGCAACCGCCTCGAACACGAGGTCGACCACCGAATCGCAGGCGCACACGGTATCGATCTCGGGGACGCGGAACATGATCGCCGCCACGCTCGCAGCACCATCTGTCGCCGTGAAGCGCATATGGTCGCCGGTTTTTCCCACGCAGAAGCGATCGGCCATGGTCACGCCCGCCGCTGCAAGGAGCGGCACCTTGTTGCCCTGACCGAAGGGCTCGAGAAGCGAAACTTGCTCGATCGTCTCGATATCGAGCTCCGAAAGGCGCACCGTCGTGGCGATCTCGCCCGTGTCCTCGAAGGCCTCGGACGGGAGCTCCGAGAGCACAGCGTCGAGCCGATCGCGGAGGTCGTCCAGCCGGTCGGCGGGAAGCGTCACGCCCACGGCGCCCGCATGCCCGCCAAAACGGGTAAGCAAATCGGAACAGCGCTCAACGGCCTCGAAGAGGTTGACCGTGCCCACCGAGCGGCCAGATCCACGTGCAACGCCGTCCTCGATCGAGAAGAGGAGCGCCGGCACATGGTAGCGGTTGACGATACGGCTCGCCACGATGCCCTTCACGCCCTCGTGCCAGCCCTCTCCCCCCACGACCACCACGCGGCCGCCGGCATAGGTGCTCTCAACGCGCTCGAATGCCTCGTCGGCGAGGGCCGCCTCGATGGACCGCCGTTCCTGGTTGATCTCTTCGAGCTCGGCTGCGAGGCGCCCGGCCTCGATGGGATCGCGCGCGAGTAGCAAGTCGAGCGCGAGCGTGGGATCCGCCATGCGCCCGGCGGCGTTAAGGCGCGGTATGAGAGAGAACGAGAGCGAGTCGGCGGTGACCGTGGAGAGGTCCGTCTTGCTCATGCTGGCGAGCGCCACATACCCCGGGCGCGTCGTGTTGCGCATCTGGTCGATGCCCGCGGCCACGAGCGCGCGGTTCTCGGGAGTGAGCGTCATCATGTCAGAAACAGTTCCGAGCGCGGCCACCTCGAGCAGGTCGTGCCACAGGTCTGGCCGGCCCAAGCGGCCGCCCAGCACCTGCACGAGCTTGAGCGCGACGCCGGCGCCCGCGAGCTCATGCGAGGGGCCGCGGGAATCGAGCTTGGGGTCGGTGAGCGGCACACCCTCGGGCACCATGTCCGAGGGCTCATGATGGTCGGTCACCACGAGGTCTATGCCGCGCTTCTGCAAGAAGGCGACCTCGTTCTTCGCGGCGATGCCGTTATCCACCGTCACGACAAGCGATGGATGGCAGGCATCGATCACGCGCTCAAGAGCCACCTCGCTCAAGCCATACCCCTCGTCGAAGCGGTGCGGGATGAAGGGATGAACCTTCGCCCCGAGCGCACGGAGCGCCTCGGTGAGCAGGCACGTCGAGGTAATGCCGTCGACATCGAAATCACCGAAGACCGCGATGACCTCCCCTTCCCGGATGGCGCGCTCGACGCGATCGGCCACCTCGGCCATGCCGGGAATAACGAGGGGGTCCGCCCAGTCGCGCTCAAGAGAAGGCGTGAGGAAGCGCCGGCCCTCTTCGACCGACGAGATGCCGTGCGCGACCATGATGCGCGCCACGAGCGGGGCGATACCGAGCCCGCAGGAGAGTTCGTCGGCGAGGCGCGGGTCCTGGTGGGCGACGACCCAGCGATGCGTGGTGGTAAGCGATGCCACAGCGATCACCTCGTCCAAACATCGCATGCCGCCCGGGCAACGATGCGCTGGGGCAAGCGGCGAAGCGGATGAAGATGAAGGGCGCGAGGGCCGCTATAGAGCGACCGCCGCACGTGTGCTATGCGGTTCATGGCGAACGTCCTTATGGAAGTGGCCCGCTGCGGCAGGCCGAGCTGCTGTTCGCCCATCATTATACGCGCCGTGCGGACATGCTCGCGCGAGAAGCGCGGGGCCCGAAACGATGGAACCTAGCCGGCAGGATGTACCATGCTCAGCATGCGAGCAGATAGCGCGTCTCGTACGGAGCGAGCTCGAGCGCACCGTTCAGCGCAACCGCGCTGGCCGCCGAGGCGCCGCCTGCCAAGAGGTCGCGGAAGCTGCCGTTAAGCTCACCGGCTTGCACCGAAGCCGGCTGCCCGGAAGCGTTCACGGCAACGAGCACGCGCTCGCCGGGCTGACCGTCCCAGCTCTCCGCCACGCGCTCGAACAGCAGCTGCTCGCTTGCGATCTGCACGTTGCGATAGCTTCCGTAGCAGAGCGCACGGGCACCGGGCGCGAGCGCGCCCCGCTCGTCACGGCCGGTGCGCGCGCCGATAAGGCGGCCGACCCACGCCGTAAGCTCGTTGGGCGCGGGCTCGTCGAAGGCGGGGCGCAGGGCCCAGTCGTCACCGCCGCCCTTCTGCCCTTCTTGGCCCCACTCGCTCCCGTAATACACGCATGGGATGCCCGGCATGCCAAACAGCAGCCCGTATGCTGGCCGAATGCAGCCCGGATCGCTCAAGATGCTTGCCAGGCGCGAAACGTCGTGGTTGTCGGCGAACGACAGCAGGTGCAGCCCTCGGTAGATGCACCACGGGTCCCCGCCGAACTGACGGTGCAGCGAATGGGCAATCTCGAACATGTTGTGGGAGTTGAAGCTCGAATACAGCCCTTTGTAGCACTCGTAGTTGGTGCAGGAATGCAGCATGGAATCATTCACGATCTGGCTGTAGTCGCCGTGGAGCGTCTCCCCGATGAGCACGAACGACGCATCGCCTGGAACGCCGCCGGCTACAGGCGTTGCCGAAAGCTCGTTCGCGACCTCGCGCAGCCTCCGAATGAAATCGTGATCGAGCGAGTAGGCAACATCAAGACGCAGCCCGTCGATGCCGAACTCCTCACGCCAGGTGCGCACGCACTGGATGAGGTGGTCGACCACCTGGGGATTGCGGAGGTTGAGCTTCACCAGCTCGAAATGACCCTCCCAGCCCTCGTACCAGAAGCCATCTCCATAGGCGGAGTCGCCATCGAAGTTCGTAATGAACCAATCGCGATAGGCGGAATCCCACCCGTGCTCGCGCACGTCTCGAAACGCCCAGAACTCGCGCCCCACATGGTTGAACACGGCGTCGAGCACCACACGGATGCCGTGGGCATGGAGCTCTGCGACCACCGCAGCGAGATCGTCGTTCGTACCAAGGCGGCAGTCGACCGTCGTGAGGTCGCGCGTGTCGTAGCCGTGCGCAGAGGACTCGAAAACCGGGTTCAGGAGCACTGCGCCAACACCGAGCTCCTCAAGATAGCTCGCCCAGCTGGCCACGCGCCCGATGCGCGAAACGCAGACGCCATCGTTCTCGCGCGGCGCACCGCAGAATCCGAGCGGGTAAATCTGGTAGAACGTGCTCTCATATGCCCACATGTCCGCACTCCTTACAATCGCCTCATGGGATATGGCGGCAGGATTTCGCCCTATGCCGTCGGGAACCATGGCGGCGAGCGACTTCGTCCCGCAACCAGGACGGCCTGATTTGACAATATGTCAATTATGCATCATCGGCGGGCGAGGCACCAGCGGAAGAGCACGCTTCGCAGCGCGCAAAGGGAGGGCAGCCAACGCCGACTCGTGGTTGCCGGACGCAAAGGGAGGGCCACCGAGGGTCACTCGGGCTTTGACGGGCGATTTTGGGACAACACGCTCAGGCGAAAGCAACTTTTGGGCACTTCGAGCGCATGAAGCCGAGTAGCACGAACAATAGAGCGAACAAAAGCCCAGGAAACAAGGGGTGCTCAGTGAGTCGCTACTCAGCGTCCCCCTCAAGAAGTGCCCAAAAGTTGAAACCGAGCTGCCCAGCGGGCTCCTCGCACCGTGCATCCCGCCCGTACGCCCGTACAGCGAGCCGGTTGTGGTGCCATCCGCGCAGTGGGCAACAGCGGAACAGGCAACGACCCGCGCCTCGGCGCGGGAGGTGCATCGCACTTCATAAATAGAGGCCCCCAACAGAAAAGAGGCCGGAGCTTGGCCCCGGCCTCCCATTCGCATGCAAGCTGTTGCGAGCTGCTACTCCTCGACCAGCTCAAACTGATCCGGACCGACGCCGCACACGGGGCAGACGTAATCCTCGGGGAGCTCGGGGGTATCGACCTCGACCTCGTAACCGCACACAACACACACGAACTTATAGGTCTTCTTCTCGTCGCTCATGTGAATCCATCCTTTCATCGGGCCGGTGTACTTCGTGCCGGCGTATTGCGAGTATAACCCGCAGGGCCCATCTGCATACCCGTTTTTGAGAACTCATCCGAATACCAAAATGTTATTCGATTGATGGCATACCGATGGTCCGGTACAGGCGCATGAGCAAGCGGGCACGCAAGCACGCCGGCGGCGGGATGTGCCAGCAGCCGATCACGCGGAGCAAGGACCGCGCACCGCTTGGCGCGATTTCGCCCAAAAGCCTATGAAACTCCTCGTATCCGCCTATTCCTGATATGACGAAGCCTTGGGCGGCGTCTTGCCCTTGAGCACGGCATGGTAGTAGCCGTAGGTAAGCGGCTCTTCACTCGAAAGGCGCTCGGCATCCACCACGTCACCGATGAACAAGAAGTGCGTGCCAACATCCACCGTCTCAACAAGGTTGCACGCGAAAAGCGCGCAGGCGTGCTGCGGGGAATACGGGCTCCCCACCGCAGAGGTCTCGCAGCCATACTTCTCGAACTTGTCGTAATCTGCGCTCGTGCGGAACCCGAAGTTCCCGATGTAGGGCATGTCGGCCGTTTGATCGATAGCCGTCACCGTGAACGCACCCGCCTTGGCAATCACGCCGGCGGTGACGTTTTCCTTGTTGACCGCCACCGAAATCCTCGGCGGCGTTGCCGTGACCTGCACGGCCGTATTGATCACGCATCCCGCCTTCTGGCCATCTGCCTCGGCGGACACCACATAGAGCCCGGACGTCATCGTGAAGAAAGCGGTCAAATCCATACATGCCCCTCTCGTGTAACGGGGCACGGACAACGTGCCCCTTCGCACCAGTCTAAGGCCCGCGGCACAACCGTGGAGGGATGATTCGGCCAGCGGCCTGCGCGCAGGAGGCGCGCACACTTTGCCCGCGCGCAGCCTGCGCACGCGCTTTTTCCGAGCGCAGACGGCGCCCGCGCCGTACCCACAACGCGGCGCGTCCAAGGGCCCGCTAGCGGCTACGCTCCTTGAGGGCGCGCTCGATCTCGCGTTGCATGTCGCGCTTTGCCATGTCCTCGCGCTTGTCATAGAGCTTCTTGCCACGGCCAAGCCCCAGCATGAGCTTCACGCGCCCCTGGTCGTTGAAGTAGAGCTCGAGGGGGACGAGCGCGTAACCGCGCGTGCGCAGCTTCTGGTCAAGATGGTCGATCTCCTTGCGATGCAGCAAGAGCTTGCGCCGGCGATCGGGGTCGCGGTTGAAAATCGAGCCATGGCTGTACGGGTGGATGTGCACGCCCATGAGCCAGCATTCGCCACCTCGAATGAGCGCAAAGGTGTCGCTGATCTGGCAGCCTCGCTCGCGCAGGCTTTTGACCTCGGTGCCCGAGAGCTCCACGCCGCATTCATAGGTTTCCTCGATGAAATACTCATGGTGCGCGGAACGGTTCTTCGCGATGAGTTTCCGCTCCCTACGACTCGGCATCGGGGCCTCCATCCTCGTTTTCCGCTGCCGCAGGGTCCGCCTGCGCGCTTGCCGCCATCACGGCATCAACGACCTCGCCCTCGCTAGCCGGCGCGTTGTCACCGGAATGCTCCGCCGCCAGCTCCGCATCCGTTTCACGAATCAGCTGGATGAGCGCCTTTGCCGCATCCTCGCCAACCAGGTCGCGGGCGCGCAGAGTGTATCGAGTCGCCTCGTTGCGGTCGCCCTCCTGCGCGGCATCGGTAGCGCACATGAGCAGGCAGATAGCGATCTCGGCGTTCGGATCGGCTTCGAAGCCCTGCTCTTCGAGGGCGCGGGCCGCCTCTTCCTCGCTCGCATTTGCCTCCTCCGGAGCTTCGGCCATGAGGCGCTGCATGAGGGAGAGCGTCTGCCGCTCACCGGGAGCATACGCCGCCGCGCGGCGCGCGAACCCCGAAGCGAGCATCCTCTCATCCTTATCGAGGAAGAACAGTCCCAGGCCCGCGCACGCGCGCCCGAAGAGCTTGGCATCTGCCGCACGCGCGAGCACGGAGTAGTTGAGCGCCGCCCACTCGCGCGCATCGCCGAGCACGCGGTACAGCTCGGCAAGGTCGAGCCGGTAGGCGCAGTTCATCGGGTTCCAGCGCACCGCCTGCTTGAGGGCATCGCGGGCGAGTGCGTACTCCTGCTGCTGGATATAGACGAAGGCGAGGTCCGAGTACACCCGGTCGAACGGAATCGGCGCCTGCTGGATGGTGCGCGGGTCTTTCTCAACCCGGCGATATGCCAGAAGCTCGAATGAATCGGAAAACGTGAAGTACTGAATATGGTCGGTCGCACGGCACACGCGCTCCGCATAGTCCTCGATGGCGTCGCGCATCTCCAAAAGCGCGGGCAAGGCGCTCTCGACATCTCCCTGACCGAGGAAGTTCTCTACGTGCTGGATGTCCTCCAAGCTTACGGACAGGTCCATTGGTCCTCCAAAAAAACTTGCATCGAGCGGCGCATGCGGCCGCCCGGCGTACTCGCTGCTTCGCATCAGTGTAGCGTACGCGGTGAGGTGACGAGTGCCAGATCGAGATGGCCGCGCGCAGGATTGGCCGAGACCACCTCGACGATCACCCGGTTACCGGGGCGCACGGTGCGACCGCTCACCGACCCCACGAGCGCAAGCTGACGCCCGTCGAAATCAAACCATTCATCTCCCAGGTCACGCAGGTGGATGAGCCCCTCGGCCTGCGTATCGTCCATGCGGGCGAAGGCGCCCATCTCGCTCACCCAGCTGATGACCGCATGGTACTGCTCGCCGATGCGCTCGCCATAATACCGCGCAACCTCGACCTTCTGCGAGGCATGAGCTGCGGCGTCGGCGATGCGCTCGCGCTCGCTGCACGCCCTGCAGAGCGCGGGGAGCACGGCATCGAGCCCCTCCCGCCCCGCGCCCGCCAGACGCGGAGCGCGCTCGCGGACCTCGCGTGCGCCCAGGCGCTCCCGGGCAAGGGCGAGCTTGAGCGTGCGGTGCACGATCAGATCAGGATAGCGCCGGATGGGGCTCGTAAAGTGGCAGTATGCCTCGGCTCCAAGCGCATAGTGCCCCTCGTTGTCTGGCCGATAGACCGCACGCTGCATGGCGCGCAGCAGCAGAGCGTTCACCAGCTCAAAGACCGATGTTCCCACCGCCTCGTCGATGGAACGGCGCATGGCTTCCTGGCTGCCTGCGGAGATGGCAAGGCCGAGCGTCCTGTCGATGACGCCGAGCTCCACGAGGGCAGATGCCGCGCCCTGAAGGTGATCGGGGTCCGGAGCATCGTGCACGCGGAATGCGCTCGCAACGCCGCGCCGCGTCAGGTATGCCGCAACGCACTCGTTCGCAAGGAGCATCGCCTCCTCGACAAGGCTCGTCGCAGCGGTCCGTTTGCGGCACGTGAGCTCATAGGGCCTCCCTGCTTCGTCGAGGAGCGCGTGAACTTCTACGGTATCGAAGTCGAGCGCGCCCCGTCGTTCGCGAACCGTGCGGCGCAGCCGCGCAAGATCGTCCGCCGTGCGCAGCACCTCGACAAGATCCGCTCCCTCAGCTGCCACATGCGCAAGCTTCCGAGCAAGGGCACTGCCCGGGCCGTCCTCGGCCGCAGCGGCCTCCCCGGCCTCCAGAAGCCTATCCGCCTCGCCGTAGGCCAGGCGCACGCGGGAGCGAATGACGCTCGGGTACATGCGCGCACCCTGCACGCGCCCGCGGGCATCGAGGCTGATATCGACCGTCATGGCAAGCCGGTCCTCATCGGGCCGAAGCGAGCAGAGGTCGTTGCACAGCCGCTCGGGAAGCATGGGCAGCACGCGGTCGGCGAGATACACCGACGTGCCGCGGCGCCGCGCTTCAAGATCGATGGAGCTTCCCCACGCAACGTAGTGCGATACGTCCGCGATGTGCACGCCGAGCTCGAAACCGCCCGCAGACGTGCGCTCAATTGAGATAGCGTCGTCGAAATCCCGCGCGTCAACGGGATCGATGGTGAAGGAGAAGCGGTTTCGCACATCGCGCCGAAGCGGGTCGGCGAGCGCGCCCTCGATATCTTGGACAAGCTCCGACGCTGCGCGCTCGGGCTCCTCAGGATAGCCGTCCTCAAGATCGAAACGAGCCATAACGCACTGGATGCCCAGGTCGACAGCATCCTCGCCACCGATGCGGCGCTCGACGGTCACGACACCCGACTCGTAACGCGACGGATAGGAAACGATGCGAGCGCGAACGATGTCGCCCACCTGCACCCCTGCATCGCGCGCGGAGCGGTCGTGCGGGAGTATGAAGAAGTCGGCTTTGATGCGCGTATCGAGCGGATGCACGGCGCCGAGCGGGCCCGCTTCGGCGTAGGTGCCCACGATGGAAGCCGCCGCGCGCTCAATCACGCTCTCCACCGTGGCGCGCTTGCCGCCCTCACCGCGCTGGACGCTCACGGCCACAACGTCGCCGTCCATGACCTCGCGCAACGCGCGACCAGCCAGCTTCAGCGACCCTTCGGCTGTCTCGACGAACCCATGCCGTTCGGTAAGGCGAACCGTGCCCGTCAGGCTCGGACGCCGCTCACGCCGCACCGGCGAACGCCGCCCGCGCCCCGAACGCTTTCGGCCCATATCCCCTCACCTACCTCCATCCAAAAGGAGAACATCAGCACCGCTGATGTTCTCACACACTTCTACCCCACTGCCTCAAGGTACCCAAGGTGTAGCCCATAACCTTTACAGGGAAGGCCGGCCTTTCCTCGCGCGCGATTCCGCAGGAGTTCAGCAAAAGCTGAACTCCGAGGACCAGCGCGAGAGGAAAGACCGGCCTTCCACTCGTGACCATTCTTGGGCTACACCTTGAGATACCGCCGCATCGCGATGGCGGAACCAAAGAGACCGATGACCAGGCCGACCAGAATCAACGCGCCGTAGGTCATGAGGTACACCTCGAGCGGAATCTCGAACTGCCACCAGCTCACCATGTTCATGACGCGCGGCATGAGGAAGTTGCGGACGAGCTCCAGCACGCCAATGGAAAGCAGCGCGCCAAGGAGCGCCTGCAACACGCCCTCGGTCACGAACGGCCCGCGAATGAAGCCGTTCGAGGCGCCCACCAAACGCATGATGGCGATCTCGCGCCGGCGCGCCGTGATGGAGAGGCGAATCGTGTTGTTGATGAAGATGAACGCGATGAAGGTGAGCAGCGCCACGAGCACGATGCAAGCGATGCGGATATAGCCCGTCACCTGGAACAGACGGCCCACCATCTCCTGGCTGTACTGCACGCTCTCGTCAACATCGCCGTTATCGGCCATGGCCTGGAAGTCCGTATCCTCCTTGATGCGGTTAGCCATGTCCTCAACCTGCGAAGAATCCTCCATCACGACCTCGTACGAACGGGGCAGCGGATTCTCGCCGTCGAGCGCGGCAATCGTCGAATCGGCGCTCGACGACATGTTGCGGTACTCCTCCAAGGCATCTTCCTTCGACTTGAAGTTGACGCTCTGGACGTTCTGCCAGCTCTCGAGCTTCTCTTGGAATGCCTGTACCTCGTCGTCGGTGGCGTCGTCCGAGATAAAGACGTTGATGGTCACCGTGTCCTCGATGGTGCCGATGGCAGACGTAACGAGCGCCGAGCCCACGATGAAGAGGCCGATGATAAAGAGCGACAGGAAGATGGTGATGACCGCACCGAACGACGTGGTCCAGTTGCGGAAGAAGTGGCTGAAGGCCTCGCGGAGCGAGTAGCCGATGTTAGAGGGCGCCATAGTTGCCGTAGCCTCCCCTCTCCTGGTCGCGGACCACATGGCCGGCCTCGAGCGCGATGACGCGCTTGCGCATGGAGTCGACCATCTCGCGGTCGTGGGTGGCCATGAGGACCGTGGTGCCGGTGCGGTTGATGCGCTCGAGGAGCTTCATGATGCCCAGCGAGATCGCCGGGTCGAGATTGCCCGTAGGCTCGTCGCAGATGAGCAGCGGCGGGCGGTTGACCATGGCGCGCGCAACGTTCACGCGCTGCTGCTCGCCACCGGAAAGCTGGTCGGGCGTGGAGTTCATCTGCTCCGCCAAGCCCACCAGTCGCAGCACCTCGGGCACCTGCGCGCGGATGACACCGCGCGGCTTGCCGATGCACTCGAGCGCGAAGGCCACGTTCTCGTACGCGGTCTTGTTGGGCAGGAGACGGAAGTCCTGGAACACGATGCCCATCTGGCGGCGCAGGTAGGGCACCTTGCGGTTGCGGATGCGGGTGAGGTCCTGCCCGGCGACCATGACGCGGCCCTGGGTGGGCTTGACCTCGCGCATGATGGTACGCAGCAGGGTGGACTTACCCGAGCCGGAGTGGCCCACCAAGAAGACGAACTCACCGGGGTAGATCTCGATGTTGACATCCTCGAGCGCGGGCTTGTTGGGCTGTGCCGGGTAGATCTTGGTCACGTGCTCCATCACGATCACCGGGTCGACGCCCGCCTCGCGCGCCATCTTCTTGCGCGATTCCTGCACCGGCGCGAATACCTGCGTGAAGTCGGAACTCTGAAGCGCGGTGTCGAGGGTCGCGACCTCATGGGCCTGGTCGGCAGTCACCTCGGGTTCAGGGGCCGCCATGGGATCCGGGATCTGAGGCAGCTGGGAGCTTAGATCGCCTTGCGGCGCGGGTGCGTCCAGAGGCGACGGCACGCCTGCAAGCGCATCCGCAGAAGCGGGGGCTGCGAAGTCGTTGTTCGCCGGCTGGTAGGCAAACGGGTCAATGGTTGGTTCAGAGACGCTGTCCTGGGCGGCATAGGCCGCGGGTTGCGCGTACATCTGCTCGGCAGGCGCGGCGCCGAACAGGGCGCCTTCGTTCGCATCGGCGCCTGCTGCAAAGCGCGAACCGGTCTGCCCCTCGGATTGCCCCTCGTAGGAGGTGGAATACGCAAAATGGGAGGCCGTCTGCGGCTCTGTTTGGCGCGGAGCGTCCTGCCCTTCATCGGGTTTACGGAAGTGGTTGCCCACTGTTGCTCCTTCAAGTCGTGCGTTTTATCTACATGCGCGATTTATTGTACCAGCAAGCGCCACCGCACACAGAAAAGGCGTAGAGGAGCTATGCCCCCGCGAGGCGGCGGCGCACAACGCAAAGCGGGGCGAGCGCACAGCCGGCACTCACCCCGCCCCACACGCCCGCGCGCGGGCGAGCGGCATATCGCTAGCCGTTTACTTACCCAGCACCTCGCGCACACGGGCGGCGATACCTGCGGCATCCAGACCATAATAGGCAAGAAGCTCGGCTGCGTCGCCGGACTGGCCGAAGGTCGTGAGCCCTAGGCGCGTCACTGGCACGGGGTGTTTCTCGCCGAGCAACTCGGCCACGGCGGAACCCATGCCACCATAGATGCTGTGCTCCTCGACCGTCAGCACGCGCC
>OLQE01001475.1_pt1 | contig 12613 bp, 10 predicted proteins | sample 1643161 | NCBI WGS metagenome assembly OLQE01 (sample SAMEA3136650, study PRJEB25190) | human gut metagenome | reverse complement strand
CGCGGCCTCTTCGTCCCGAACGAAGCGCGCTACCAAGCTGCGCTACAGCCCGTTTTGGCAACGCAGAAGATAATACAACGAAACCGTCGACAAATGCAACCGGCGTGTCTTACGGCGTGTATTGGCGTCTCGGTACACTGGTGGCTTATGTGTGAGATGACTGAAAACGTTGAGAATCAGAACGAGGAAGAGGCCACCGTTCCCACGATGACCACCATCGAGCGCGCCGAGATGCTGATGGCGCAGGACGCGGCCATCGCCGCGCGCGTGGATGAGGGGGCGACCCTGGACGAGGCTGTGGACCCGGGCAACAAGGAATTCGGTCCGCTGGCGCATCCCGAACAGGTGCAGATGCGCGTGGCCAAGCGCGCGATGATGCTGAAGGAAGGCGTCAACCCGTATCCGGTCGAGGTGGGGGTGACCCACACCATCGAACAGGTGCGTGCCGCCTACGACGGCAAGCTCGAGGCGGGCCAGGAGACCGAGGACGTGGTCGGCATCGCCGGCCGTGTGCTGTTCCTGCGCAACGCGGGCGGCCTGTGCTTCGTGCAGTTGTCCGCCGGCGACGGCACCACCATCCAGGGCATGATCTCCAAGAAGGAGATCGGCGCGGATTCGTTGAAGCAGTTCAAGCAGCTGGTGGATCTGGGCGACCACCTGTTCATCAAGGGCCGCGTGATCGCCTCCAAGACGGGGGAGCTGTCCGTGTTCGCCTCCGAATGGGCCATCGCCGCCAAGGCGCTGCAGCCGCTGCCCGCCCTGCACAAGGAGCTCAACGACGACACGCGTACGCGTAAGCCGTACCTCGGCATGATCGCCGATGAGCGCATCCGCAACATGGTGCGCAACCGTTCCAAGGCCGTCGCCTCGCTGCGCCGCACCTTCGACAACCATGACTTCATCGAGGTCGAGACCCCGATGCTGCAGACCGTGCACGGCGGCGCCGCGGCCCGTCCGTTCACCACGCACATGAACGCCTTCGACATCGATCTGTTCATGCGCATCGCCCCGGAGCTGTTCCTGAAGCGCTGCCTGGTCGGCGGCATCGACCGCGTCTTCGAGATCAACCGCGACTTCCGCAACGAGGGCGTCGACGCCACGCACGCCCCCGAGTTCACGATGGTGGAGGCCTACCAGGCCTACGGCAACTACGACACCATCGGCCAGCTGACCAAGGAGCTCGTGCAGCAGACCGCGATGGACGTGTTCGGCTCGCTGAAGGTCACGCTGCTGGACGGCACCGAGTACGACTTCGGCGGCGAATGGAAGACCATCAGCATGTACGAGTCGCTCTCCGAGGCCCTGGGCGAGGAGGTCATCCCGAACGGCGGCCCGGACGCCCCCGGCACCAGCGTGGAACACCTCGGCGCGATCGCCGACAAGCTCGGCGTGGAACGCGACGACGTGGAGAACCACGGCAAGCTTGTCGAACACCTGTGGGAGCACTTCTACGAGGACAAGCTCTACGAGCCGGTGTTCGTGCGCGACTTCCCGGTCGAGACCTCGCCGCTGGTCAAGTCGCACCGCACCAAGCCCGGCGTGGTGGAGAAGTGGGATCTGTACGTGCGCGGCTTCGAGCTGGCCACCGGCTACTCCGAGCTCAACGATCCGGTCGTGCAGCGCGAACGCTTCGTGGCCCAGGCCAAGGATGCGCTCGCCGGCGACGCTGAGGCGATGGACATCGACGAGGACTTCCTCGAGGCCCTGGGCGTGGGCATGCCGCCGGCCGGCGGCATGGGCATGGGCATCGACCGTCTGCTCATCGCCCTGACCGGCGCCACGATCCGCGAGACCATCACCTTCCCGCTGGTCAAGCCGCTCAATCTGCAGTAGGAACGGCGGGAATCGCGGCCGCGCCGCGTGTCATCCTTCAGGCCTCCCTGTCTCATGCGGATGGGGAGGTCTTGTTGTTGCCGCGGGCTCATGCCGCGGACAGACTCTTACGTTCCATGCCGGCATCCGTCGCCGCGGGTGCGTATGGCTGCAGTGGCCTCGACGCCGACGATATCCATCCTCTGCGAGACCATAGCGGTATGGGAATCGCGATCTGGTTGAAGGGGATGCGGCCGCAGACGCTGCCGGCCAGCGTGGCGCCGGTGGTCATCGGCGCGGCCGCGGCACGGACTTCCGTCCGACAGCTCGGCGTATGCTCACTAATCTACCCCGCGCCGGAATCCTGCGCAATCAATCGTGCCACGCAAACCATGTTGGAATCGCGGTTCTGGCCGTTGGCGATCCTGTGCGCGCTGGTCGCCCTGTTTCTGCAGATTGCCGTCAACTTTGCCAACGACTACTCCGACGGCGTCCGCGGCACGGACGAAGGGCGCGGGGCGGCGTTGTCCGCATCGCCGACATCGTCCGAGTCGCACGGCATCCCGCCCACAGCGGTCGTCCCCTCGGGCCGATGCGACGGCGTTGCGGCAACCCCCATCCATGCACCCGCGCGTCTGGTCGCCTCCGGCGTGCCGCCGAAGCGGGTACTGGCGGCGGCCGGCATCGCGGCGGGCCTCGCCTGCCTGTGCGGACTGGCGGTCATCCTCATCACCGGCCACTGGTGGCTGCTCGCGGTCGGCGTGTGCTGCCTGCTGGCCGGCTGGTGCTATACCGGAGGCCGGCACCCGTACGGCTACGCGGGGCTGGGCGAATTGTTCGTGTTCGTGTTCTTCGGTCTGGTGGCGGTGCTGGGGACCCAGTTCGTGCTGTGCGGAACCGTCACCACGATGGGGGTGGTGGGCGCGGTGCAGGCCGGTCTGCTGTCCTGCGCGTTGCTGATGGTCAACAATCTGCGCGATGTCGATGCGGACCGCGTGCACTACAAACGTACGTTGGCGGTGCGGCTGGGGGAGCGTCGCGCACGTATTCTGACGGTGGTGACGTATTGGGTCGGCGTTTGCCCGTCGATGATGCTGGAGCTGGCGTTATTGGCGATGTTTGCCATACAGGTGGGGCATTATCCGGCGGCGGTGTCGTACGGCAGCGGATGGGTGATCGGGCTGACGGGGGCGGTGAGCCTGATACTGGCGATGTTGAACGGTTGCGCGATCCTGGGTCGCGACCATGCCCGCGCGTTGCCGTTGACCGGCCTGTCGCTGCTGGTGTGCGCGATGGGGCACGTCGGCATGGCCGTATTGTGACGATGCCCCCCGTCCGAAATACCGCGGCGGAACCGTCCTATAATCGGGGTGTCGAGGAAGGGGAGGGAGACCTCATGCGGTATTCACATTCGGTGTGGCCCTGGCTGTCCGCATCAGCCGCCATCGCGGTGCTGATCGGTGCCGGCACGTCGTTCGCGCCGTTGTATCTGGATAATTGGGGCGGGACCGCGAGCCATTATATGTGTCCCGTGATCGGCGGGCACAGCGTCGACGATCCTCAAGGGGACGCCGGTTTGTGCGTCTCCCCGCTGTCGTGGTTCGCGACCGTCTCTCTGCTGTGCCTGATGCTGGCCGTGGTGTTCGCCGTGTATTGCGAGATGGCGGTACGGCTGGATGTCGCCGGTGGGGTGCGTGCCGGCGGTGTGATGTCCCGTTCGGCGCGTCGGGCGTGGAACGCGATGCTCTGGACGCTGCCGGCGTTCCTGGTGGTGGGGCTTGCCCTGGCCGTGTTGACCGGCGCGGTGTGGCTGCCCCTGGTGTGGGCCTTGGCGATCGCCGTGGTGTGGATGCAGGCCGCCTGGCATGTGTGCGACCGAATCGGGCTGTCGTTGGCGACCCGCACGGCGAATGACACGTTGGCGGCGGTCTGGGGATTCGGTGTCGCGCTGATTACCCATGCGCTGGTCTGCTTTCACGTGACGTTCGGCGGCGGCATGGTCGGGGCGGTGCTGGCAGCATGCTGTTCGTGGGCGATCGCCACCGTGACCGATGGCGACGTCGACGCCTCCGGCGAGCTGGCGGCCACGGACCGGCGCATCTCCACGGCGCGCGGTGTCGTGGCCTTCATCATCCAATGGATGATGGCGTACAACGCCATCAGGTCGTTGCAGGAATCCTCGACGGTGGCGGCGCGCACGGGCACGCAGCTGTGTCCGCAGTTTTCGGTGGACGGGTCGGGGCAGCGCATCGCGTCCTGCTCGCCCGACGGGTTGCTTCCGGCGTTGTCGACGGCGGGGCTGATTGTGGCGGTGGTCGCGCTGCCTTTTGGCGTGTGCGCGGCGATGGCCTGCCATGTCGGCAAACGGGCGCTGGCACGGACCCTGTACGCCCTGACCGGACTGTGCACGGCGTCGGCATTCGTCATCGGCGTCACCCTGGCGTGAGGGGTGTTTCCGGCATACGGCCCGGGATGCGCCGTATCGTCGGGTTTGTCGCGTAGACTGGGTGCATGACTTACAAACTAGTACTGCTCCGTCACGGACAGAGCGCATGGAATAAAACCAATCAGTTCACCGGCTGGGTCGACGTCCCGCTGACCGAGCAGGGTGTCGAGGAAGCCAAGCGCGGCGGTCAGCTGCTCAAGGAGAAGAACGTCCTGCCGGACATCGTCTTCACCTCGCTGCTGCGTCGTGCCATCAACACCGCCAACATCGCCCTTGACGAGGCCGATCGCCTGTGGATCCCCGTCAAGCGCAACTGGCGTCTCAACGAGCGTCACTACGGCGCTCTGCAGGGCAAGAACAAGACCGAGATCCGCGAGGAGTACGGCGACGAGAAGTTCATGATCTGGCGCCGCTCCTATGCCACCCCGCCGCCGGAGATCGATCCGAACGACCAGTACGCCCAGAACAACGATCCGCGTTACGCCGGCGACCCGGTCCCGGAGACCGAGGCCCTGGCCAACGTGGTCGAGCGCGTGACCCCGTACTGGGAGTCGGAGATCATCCCGGAGCTCAAGGCCGGCAAGACCGTCCTGATCGCCGCCCACGGCAACTCGCTGCGTGCCATCGTCAAGATGCTCGACGGCCTGTCGGAGGAGGAGATCGCCAAGGTCAACATCCCGACCGCCATCCCGCTGCTGTACGAGCTGGATGAGAACTTCAAGCCGATCAAGCCGCGTGGCGAGTACCTGGACCCGGAGGCCGCCGCCGCCGGCGCCGCCGCCGTCGCCGCCCAGGGCCAGAAGTGACGCATTAGGCTTCACCGCTTCTCATATAGGGGTTGCACGATATCTCGTGCAACCCCTATGTCGTATCGCAGCACCGTCGCTGCATCTTGCTCCTCTCCGCCCCGCGCGCTCCGCATCCGTGACCGTTTCGCTTCATAACCGTGACTGTTTCGCTCTACAGTCTTGGCCGTTTCGCCCCGTAACCGTGGTCATTTCGTTCCACAGCCGTGGCCTCGACTTAACAACACGCCCGGCCTCTGCGGACTCTGACACTTTTGTGACTGTGATGCAAGTTCAAAACCTTGATATTTCAACGTTTTGCGGAATGTGTCAGAGTCACGATGCATCACAGTCCACAGAGACCGGGCGTGTTGCGCAGAGGGTGGGCGTGTTGCGCAGAGGGTGGGCGTGTTGCGCGGCGGGTGGGCGTGTTGCGGGGATGCGGTGCGGGCTACGTAGCCGGGTGTGGGGTGCCGGGTATGGAAACCGCCGGGTGGATGGGCACCCGGCGGTTTTGCTGTGACTCGTGCGGCGGTGCGCCGGCGATCAGTAGACGCTGCCGTCCTCGTCGCGGGACGGTTCCTTGGACGGGTCGAAGCCGGAGACGATGAACACCACGCGGCGTGCGGCCGACACGGCGTGATCGCCGAGGCGTTCCATGTAGCGGCCCAGCAGCACCAGATCGATGAGCTGCTGCTTGGTGCCCTGCCACTCGTCGGAGAGCATCAGGTCGAAGGTCTTCTGATGCAGGGCGTCGAGCTTGTCATCGTCCATGATCACCTGCTCGGCGATGGCGGTGTTGCGGTCCTGCAGCATGGCGACCATGCGGTCGGCGGTCATCGTCAGGAACTCCTGCATCTCGGTGAACAGCGCCTTGGCGTCATCGGTCAGCGGGGATTGCGGATAGGTGCGGCGGGCCGTCTCCGCGATGTGGCGGGCCAGGTCGCCCATGCGTTCGAAGGTGGCGGCCAGGCGCAGCGTGGAGACGACCACGCGCAGATCGGTGGCCACGGGGTTCTGCTTGGCCAGCAGCTTGACGCACTGGTCGATGACGCTCGACTCGAGCGCATCGATCTCGATGTCGCCGTCGATGACGGCCTGGGCGGCTTCAAGATCAGAGTTCAGCAGCGCGTTGCCCGCGCCGTTGATCGCCTTGCGCACATCCTGCACCATGCGATCGAGGTCATCGGCAACGGCCTTGAGCTCCTCGTCGAAAATAACGCGCATTGTTCATGCCTTTCATGGGTAGTGCTGTACAACCTCATCCAGTGTAATATTCGGCACGGCCGATTTACCGGCAACGTAGTCAATGGCCACCCGCCGTTGGCTGAAAATTCATCGGACGGTTCACCTGTCATTCATTTTGGCCCGATTGTGCGAGAATGACCCTATGCCTCAATTCAACGATCCCAGTGTGCTCATCTTCGTGGCGTTCGGCATCGTGGCCATCGCGGTGGCCGTACTGGTCGGATTCTTCCTGATGGACCGCATCAGCCCGGTGGTGGCCAAGCTGTTCGGCGGGGCTTCGCCGGTGAGCAGGCTGGAGGCCGAGGTGCAGCGCGTCCTGCCCCGCCGTCGACAGCCGGAGGACCAGGCGCAGGACGATCTGGAGGATTCCACGGCGATGCTGCTGTCGGTGCTGCCGGGCTCGTCGATTGTGGTCGACGAGGATGACGAGGTCGTCCGAGCCAGCCCCGCGGCCTACACCCTGGGTGTGGTCGTCGACGACGCGATCGCCAACGAACGGGTGCTGGATGAGATCCATCATGTCCGTTCGAGTGGCGGCCGCGTTCAGTTCAATGTGGAGACCCATACCCCCTGGCAGTACGAGCACGCGTTCGACAATCTGGGCGATGAGGCCAAGGAGAGCCGCCGCCGACGGTCGGTGAGCCGTCCGAATTGGCTGAAGATCACGGTGGGCCGCATCAGCGAGCGGTTCGTTGTGGTGATGGTCGAGGACCTGAGCGATGTCATCCGATTCACCCAGACACGCGATTCGTTCATCACGAACGTCTCCGAGCAGCTGCTGAAACCCACGGAGGCGCTGATGGCGCTCGCCGATTCCCTGGAACAGGGCGATGCCGACCGGGAGCGCATCGGACGCGACGCCCGGCAGGTGCGGGCGGCCTGCGGCCATCTGAACCGCATGGTGTCGGACCTGCTGCTGCTGATCAAGGCGCAGGAGCCGATCACGCCGTCCGCCGCGAACGCCATCGCGCTGCGTGACCCGTTGGCGGCGGTCGTCGCCGCGGCGGGCCCGACCGCCGCGGACCGGTCCATTCAGCTGACGCTTACGGGCGACGTCGATCTGAAGGTGCATGGGGACGTGGAGCAGATCCGCACCGCCGTCGCCAAATTGGTGGATAACGCCGTGGCGTATTCGGATGACGGCGGTGCCGTGAGCGTGGCCGTGCGAGCCAGCGAGGACGGCGACAAGGTCGAGATCAGGGTGATCGACCGCGGCTGCGGCATCCCGCAGCGGGAGCAGGGGCATGTTTTCGAGCGGTTCTATCGCGGCAGCAACCAGAACGAGCGCACCGCGGACGGCATCGGACTGGGACTGGCGATCGTCAAGCACGTGGCGCTGACGCACCACGGCGCCGCGTCGGTGTGGAGCCGTGTGGGTCAGGGCAGCACGTTCACGCTGTCGTTGCCGGTCGCGCGCTAGCCGGCGTCATTCGCCCAGTCGGCGGTAGTCCCAGCGGTCGAAGTGCTCCCAGACGAGCATCATCAATCCGATGACGACGCCGATGCCGCACACCAGCGTCACCTTGACCGAAACCAGCCCCGCTGCCTGCAGCACCAGGCAGACGATGGTGGCCAGCAGCCACAGCGTCGTGCCGATGACGAACGCCTTGCGCAAATCGACGCGCACAGGTTTGGGCGCCGGTTTGCGTGCGCCGGGGTCGATGATCGGAGCGATTTTCATGCCATTACTCTAACGCGGTATACCGGATAAGGGTAGTTGATCGTCACAGCCGTTCCGCAACGTAGTCGATGCAGGCGGTCAGCGCGGCGACGTCGGCGGGCTCCACGGAGGGGAACACGCCGAACCGCAGCTGGTTGCGTCCCAGCTTGCGGTATCCGGAGGTGTCGAGGATGCCGTTTTCGCGCAGGGTGGTGACGATCTGCTTGGCGTTGATCCGCTCGTCGATGTCGACGGTGACGACGGCGTTCGACCGCAGCGCCGGATCGGCGACGAACGGCCGCGCATAGTCGGAGTGTTCCGCCCACTGGTAGAGCAGGGACGCGGACTTGGCGCAGCGGGCGGTCGCCCAGGCCATGCCGCCGTTGTTGTTCAGCCAATGCACTTGCTCGTGGAGCATGATCAGCGTGGCGATGGCGGGCGTATTGAGCGTCTGGTCCTTGCGGGAGTTCTCGATGGCGGACTTCAGCGACAGGAACGGCGGAATCCACCGCAGCACCCCCTCCAGCGAGGTGCTGTGCTCGATGCCGTAGGCGCGGTCGATGGCGGCGGGGGAGAGCGCGGCGATCCACATGCCGCCATCGGCCCCGAACGCCTTCTGCGGGGAGAAGTAATAGGCGTCGGTCTGCGCGATGTCCACGGGCAGCGCGCCCGCCGCGCTGGTGGCGTCGATGATCGTCAGCGCCCCCTGCTCCCGGCTGCCGTCGATGCGGCGCACTGGTGCGGCCACGCCGGTGGAGGTCTCGTTATGGGCCCAGCAGTATGCGTCGACGTACTCCGTATACTCGGGCAGGCGGCAGGTGCCCGGTTCCGACCGGTAGATGACCGGTTCCTCGAGGAACGGTGCGGATGCGGCGGATGCGGCGAACTTCGCGCTGAACGATCCGTAGACGCCGAAGGCGGCGCGGCGGGTGATCAGCGAGGCGCAGGCGATGTCCCAGAACGCCGTGGCGCCGCCGTTGCCCAGCACGATCTCATAGTCGTCGGGCAACTGCAAAAACTCGGCCAGTCCCTCGCGGATCCCCCCGACGATCTGCTTGACGGTCGATTGGCGGTGCGACGTGCCCAGGACGTCGGTCGCGCCGGCGTCCAGCGCCTGGACCTGTTCGGTGCGGATCTTGCTGGGGCCGGCGCCGAAGCGTCCGTCCTCGGGCAGCATGGATGGAGGGATAACGATGTTGGCCATGCACCCCAGCCTAGCGTCGGTTGCGGATTGCAGCGGGAGCTGACCGTTAAATGGACGTGTTCGGGGAAGGCGTCCGTTTCCTCGGCCGGGGTGACACGCCCGGAATGATGGTCGATGCTGAACTGCCGGCGGCGGGAATGTGAAGAATCGGTGCATCGGCGGTATTGCAACGGTTCCGGGGTGTTCTCGGGCGCGTTCCGGCGGTGTTTGGCGGGACGGATGTCCCATTTTGGGCGGGGTGCGTTGTACGGTTGTCAATCGTGGCGTAAGACGCTGCACCGAAAAGAGACGTCGGCAATTCGCCTAAGGAGTAGTTGAGATATGAGGCATGCAGCCCATAAGGCAGCCAACAGCTCACGTCAGTCCATTCGTACCTCCCGTTCGCTGTTTTCCGCGACCAGCGGCGTCCACAGCGCCAAGGCCGTGCGCGCGGTGCAGATGGCGCAGTCCAATGGCGCCATGGTCGGCCTCGACCAGGCCGTCATCGAGCGACTGAACGAGGTCGCCCCCCAGACCCGTCGTGCGTTGCGTGAGGCGACGCGCGCCGCCGAACGTCGCTCCCATATCCTTACGTCCGCATCGCTGGCGGCGCTCGTGGGCACCGCCGCCACCGCCGTGGCCCTGGCCGGCCCCGAGGACATCGAAGGCAGCATCCTGGCCGATGCCGACCCCACAACCACCACCCAGCTCAAGCGCATCACTACGGACGTGGTCTCCCGTTCGCAGGACCGTACGCCGCTGAGCGAGGTGAACCAGGCTGTGGCGGAGGCCCAGTCGGGCGATCAGCAGGACCAGGAGTCCCAGGCCGCTCCGCAGCCGGATCAGGCCGCGCAGGACGAGCAGCCTCTCGCCGATACCGTGCAGGTTTCCAGCGAAGGCGAATGGCACGCCACCGGCGACGCCTCCCAGCTCGATGTGGAGCAGATGTCGCGTTCGCTGGCGAACAATCCGCAGGTCGCCACGCTGATGGATCAGGATCAGGGCGCGCTGCCCGAGGGCTTCAACCCCAACCACGCCACCGGCGACAGCGGCAACGCCTATTCGTTCAGCCAGTGCACCTGGTGGGTGTACGTGCGCCGTCACGAGCTCGGCCTGCCGGTCGGCTCCTACATGGGCAACGGCAACATGTGGGCCAACTCGGCCCGCGCCTTGGGCTACTGGGTGGACAACACCCCCCGCCATGTGGGCGACATCATGGTGTTCGCCGCCGGCCAGGCCGGTTCCGACGCCTACTACGGCCATGTGGCCATCGTCGAGCAGATCAATCCCGACGGTTCGATCGTCACCTCCGAGTGCGGCGCCGTGATGAACGGCAAGACCTACTCCCGCACGTATACGAACTCGGGCGATTTCCAGTTCATCCACTACTGATTTCCACCCTTACTGCGTGTCGTGCGGTATCGCGGCCCAGCCGCGCAGGTGGGCGTCCGTTCATGGGCGGACGTGATGGTATCGTGAAGTTCCGATGAAGAGCTTTACCAAGACATGTGTTTCGGCCGCCGTCGCCTGCATGGTCGGCGTTGCGGGTTTTGCCGTGTTGCCTGCCGCCGCGTACGGTGAGCAGTCCAATGCCGTGACCTCCGCCCGGTCGTTCCCCGGCGTGATCGAAGGCGGCGAACGCCTGTTCGCCGAGGCATCGTCCGTGTCCGTCGAGGACGACATCGACTGGGGCGGGGTCGAGTCGCTTGACGTGCCCCAGACCAAGTCCCAGGCCGAGAAGGACGCCGAAGCCGCGCAGAAGCGCGCCGAGGAGGAGGCCAAGCGCCAGGCCGAGCAGCAGGCCGCTGCCGCCGCCACCGCCTCCAGGTCGTCGTCCACGGCCGCCGCCAGCCGTTCCGAGGTGCGCACCAGCTCCGATAGCGGTCTGGCCTGGGGCGCCTCCCTCGACTACAGCATCGCTCCCGCGGGCTTCAACCCGAACCATGAGATCGGGGATGTCGGCAACCGTTACGCCGGCGGCAACTGCACCTGGTGGGCGTATGAGCGCCGCCACCAGCTGGGTCTGCCCGTGGGTTCGTTCTTCGGCAACGGCGCGCAGTGGGCCGCCTCCGCCAGCGCCATGGGCTACTGGGTCGACAGCACGCCGCGCATGGTGGGCGACATCATGGTCTTCCAGGGCGGCCAGGCGGGGTCCTCCTGGGGGTACGGCCATGTGGCGATCGTCGAGGAGATCTATGCGGACGGCAGCGTGCGCGTCTCCGAGATGGGCTCCGGATTCGCCGGCGGGTTCTGCTCCAGCCGTGTGTTCTCCGATACCGGCAACTACCAGTACATTCACTTCTGATTCGGCGTCGTCGACCGATGTCGATCATGGGATGCGGGCGTGTTCCCCAATAGGGGACGCGCCCGCTGCCGTATTCGCTGATCGGGCTGTTGCGGAAGGGTTTTGTACACGTGATTCAGTACAATCGGGCAACGATGAGTATCGTAAAGAAGACTGTTTCGATTGCCACCGCTTTTGTTGCGGCCGGATTGCTGTCCGTCGCCGTTGTGCCCCTCGCCTCGGCGGACGCCGATCAGAGCGAGGCGACCACCTCCACCCGTTCCTTCCCCAAGGTGACCACCGTTCGCAAGGATCTGCTCTCCGAATCCACCTCCACCGAGGTGGACGGCGGTGCCGACTGGGGCGGCATCGAGAGCCTTGATGTCCCGCAGACCAAGTCCCCGGCCGAGATCGCGGCCGAGGCCGAGGCCGCCGAGCAGGCCCGTCAGCAGGCCGCTGCCGCCGCCGCGAGCCGTTCCTCGTATCGTGAGTCCGTCACCTCCTCCTCCAGTGAGGCCGACACCTCCGCCGCCCAGACGTCGACGGTGTCCGCGCCGGCCGGCAGCGCGACCGGTTCGGCGATCGCGCAGTACTCGCTGCAGTTCAAGGGCTATCCGTACATGTACGGCGGCACCTCGCCGTCCGGCTGGGATTGCTCCGGCTTCGTGCAGTATGTGTTCGCCCAGTTCGGCGTCTCGCTGCCGCGTACCTCCGGCGCGATGATGAGCGTCGGTTCCCCCGTGGGCAGCCTGGCCGAGGCCCAGCCCGGCGACATCATCGCCAGCGCCGGCCATGCGGCCATCTACATCGGCAACGGCATGGTGATGAACGCCATGGATTACGGTGCCGGCACCAACACCGCGGCGGTCGCCTGGGTGTTCCCGGGCGGCGGCTACGCCATCCGCCGTGTGGTCTGAGTTGTAAACCGTCTTCACACGAATGTCTCGACGCGCCCCGCCTGCGGGGCGCGTCGAGGCGTTTGCGGAGGGTTTTCTTACAGCGTTACCGGAACTTCCCGGAATCCCGCGGTATTGTAGTGCTAAGGCGATGCGGAGCGGCGTCGCCAGTATTGCAAGGGAGGTCGTCATGATTAACGACAAAGCGATCCTCGTTGGCGTGGATGGTTCGCACGCCAGCTACAAGGCCACGTGGTGGGCCGCGAATTACGCCAAGCACGCCGGATTGACGTTGCAGA
>OLQE01001474.1_pt1 | contig 12629 bp, 6 predicted proteins | sample 1643161 | NCBI WGS metagenome assembly OLQE01 (sample SAMEA3136650, study PRJEB25190) | human gut metagenome | reverse complement strand
CAATATCAATCTTGGAAATGGATTTATTGTACAGTACAAAAGCATAGTTCAGGACTTTAATGAGGGAGGATACAAGTGAAAAGAAAATTGCAAATAGCTGGTATTGCTCTTCTATTGATAGTAAGTGCTTTTTTATGGAAAAATCACCAAAATGGATCGGAAGAAAGAATTTTTAAAAGAGTGCTTACAAAAATGTGTATGTATCCGAGCAAGGAAGCAAAAGAACTCCTGGAGGTTGTAGAGACAGAAGATCGTTTAAAAGTTATGAAAAAAATGTATACAGCAGATTTTTCAGATGAGGGGTTTGAGGATTTTTGCAAAAACCGTTATCCATTAAGTATAATTTCAGCAGCGGAAGAGGCTCATTGTAAGATACAGGTGAATAAAATAGAATTGCTGAAAGAGGCCTCAGATACGGATAACGCATATTATTACAAAGCTTCCTTTCTGTTGGATGAAAAAATGCCGGTAAGCCAAAATGTAATTGTTTGCTATGAAAATAAAAAAATCACAAAGTTTCAACTGGTGAACAGTGATCTTATGGACAAGATACGTGAGATTCATTCTCTGGGCGGATAACTGGAAAGGAAATGAAAAAAATATCTGTCGATCCATTTTGCCTGGGTTTCTTCTGGCAAGAAAACTTTTACAGAAAAGCGGCCGCCGAATTTTTCGGCAGCCGCTTTTCCTGCAAGTAGTAAAAGAAAAATGTGATATGTGTAATCGGAAAACGGAGAACCGTTTCCGCAATTACTGAATGTTCATGGGATAGTTGCCGTCGAAGCAGGCACAGCAGAGAGGGAGGTCTCCGACCATGGAAGGTAAATCTTCGATTTTCATGTATCCCAGGGAGTCTGCACCGATGGAGTCGCGGATCTCTTCCAGGTTGTGCGAACAGGCGATGAGCTGATCGTTGGAGGGGACATCCGTGCCGAAGTAGCAGGGGTGCAGGAAGGGCGGGGAGGCCACGCGTACATGGACACTTAAGGCTCCGGCCTTTTTCAGCATGTGGATGAGGTTGGCGATCGTGGTGCCGCGGACGATGGAATCATCGACAAGAACGATGCGTTTGCCGCGAACCACGGGCTCGATGACATTTAATTTCACCCGGACGGCGGATTCCCGCTCTTTCTGGGTGGGCTTGATGAAGGTCCGGCCCACATAGCTGTTTTTGTGGAAGGCAAGGGCAAAGGGAATCCCGGATGCCTCCGAATAGCCCTTGGCTGCGGCAAGGCCGGAATCCGGAACGCCGACTACGATATCTGCCTCTACGGGATAAGCGGCTGCCAGTGCAGCGCCGCCCCGGATGCGGGCTTCGTAGGTGGAAATGCCGTCCAGATGGCTGTCCAGCCGGGCAAAGTAAATATATTCGAAAATACAGTGGGCATGCTTTTCCTGGCACAGGCTTGTGTCGGATTTGATGCCCTCGCTGGTTATTGTCACGATCTCACCGGGAAGGACGTCCCGGATAAATTCTGCATCGACGGCAGAAAGCGCACAGCTTTCCGAGGCGATGACGTAGGCATCCTCTCTTTTTCCGATGCAGAGAGGTTTTAATCCCAGGGGATCACGCACACCCACCAGTTTTCTGGGGCTGGCGATGACCAGACCATAGGCTCCGCGGATCTTTGCCGCGGTTTTTTTGATGGCTTCCTCCACGCTTGTACTGTGGACCCGTTCTCTTGCCACACAGTAGGCAATGACCTCAGAATCTGTGGTAGTGTGGAAGATGGCGCCGTTCTCTTCAAATTCCCGGCGGAGTTTTTCTGTGTTGACCAGATTTCCGTTGTGGGCCAGAGCCAGAGTACCTTTGACGTAATTGAGCACCAGAGGCTGGGCGTTGCTGGCGGAATTTCCTCCTGTGGTGGAGTAGCGGACGTGGCCGATACCCAGGTTTCCATGGAGGGAAAGAAGGGTTTCTTCTTTAAAAACTTCGTTGACGAGTCCCAGATCTTTATGGGAGCTCATGTTGCCTTTCGGCCCCGTGGTATCGCTGACGGCAATACCACAGGATTCCTGGCCGCGGTGCTGCAGGGCACACAGGCCATAGTAAATAGAAGGAGCGGCTTCGGTACCTTCTTTTGCAAAGATACCGAAAATGCCGCATTCCTCTTTGATTTCACAGGAAGGATCTAGTTCCATGTGTCGATTCCTCGCTTTCCAGTCAGTTTACTTTTGTAAAAGAGGGGGATGAGCGTACCTGAAGAAAAAGGAAAGCGTTCAGACGGAAAAGAGCAGCTGATCGTAGGTCGGATAAGGCAGTTCTTTTTCCGGAATTCTGGTCTCTGCTTCGTCTGCTACGACACGGAGTTCATCCATGAGAGCCAGAACCTTGTCATGGCAGAAGGTGGCAGCTTCCTGCATGGATTCCATGGAAGAAACCTCCTCTGTGAGAGCTTTCAGCTTGTCGTTGCCTTCGGAGAGGGTCTCATAGGCAGCAGTAAGAGATTCCACGAGAGCCAGTTCTTTCTCTGCTTTGATGGAGGGCAGGAGTGCTTTCTTGTCCAGAACACTCCTGGAAACCTCTCCTGCGAAGCGGGATACAGCAGGAAGGAAGTCTTTGCTGAGCATTTCCTGCATGGTCTTGGACTCCAGCTGGATGGTCTTTACATAGTTTTCCAGAAGAATCTCATAACGGGAATGGATTTCTTCTTTGGTGAAAATATGATGTTTCAGGAAAAGATCCACGTTCTTTTCTGCAATAAACTGCGGAAGAGCCTCCGGTGTGGATTTCAGGTTGAAAAGACCACGTTTTTCTGCCTCTTCTACCCATTCATCGGTATAACCGTTTCCGTTGAAGATGATCCGTTTGTGTGCTTTGACGGTCTTTTTGATCCATTCATGGACTGCGGATTCCATCTGATCTGCCGGTGTATCCTTCAGCTCATCGTAGAACTGGGAGAGAACCTCTGCAACCGCAGTGTTCAGAACGGTGTTTGGACCTGCCACAGACTGACCGGAACCAAGCATACGGAATTCGAATTTGTTACCGGTGAAGGCAAAGGGGGAGGTACGGTTCCGGTCGGTGTTGTCCTTGAAGAAATGAGGAAGGACATGAGCTCCGATATCCAGCTGGACTCTGTGCTGGCCGCTGAAATAGGTGTCGTTCTCGATGGCCTGAAGGATAGCAGTGAGCTCATCACCGAGGAACATGGAAACGATGGCTGGCGGTGCCTCATTGGCCCCCAGACGGTGATCGTTACCCGGGGTGGCGGCGGAGATCCTCATAAGATCTGCGTAATCATCCACAGCTTTGATGACAGCGGTGAGGAATACCAGGAACTGTGTGTTTTCTGCCGGTGTTTTGCCCGGATCCAGAAGGTTGCTGCCGGTATTGGTGATGATGGACCAGTTGTTGTGTTTTCCACTTCCGTTGATGCCCTCGAAGGGTTTCTCATGGAGCAGGCAGGCCAGATCATGTTTGTCGGCTACCTTTTTCATCACTTCCATGGTCAGCTGGTTGTGGTCAACTGCCACGTTTGCGGTATCAAAAACGGGTGCCAGCTCGTGCTGAGCAGGAGCAACCTCGTTATGTTTTGTTTTGGCGGGAACGCCCAGTTTCCAGAGCTCCTCATCCAGATCATGCATGTAAGCGGCTACGCGGGGTTTCAGGACACCGAAGTAATGATCTTCCATTTCCTGCCCTTTTGGAGCCGGTGCACCGAGGAGGGTTCTTCCGCAGAAGAGCAGGTCGCGGCGGGCTCTGTAGGCTGCCTTGTCAACAAGGAAGTATTCCTGCTCCGGTCCTACGGTGGTGTTGACGCCGGTCACTGCTGTGTTGCCCAGCAGATGAAGGACTTTGACAGCTTCGGTGCTCAAAGCTTCCATGGCGCGTAAGAGAGGGGTCTTTTTATCCAGCGCTTCTCCGTTGTAGGAGCAGAAAGCGGTTGGGATGTAAAGGGTCTGATCTTTGATAAAAGCAGGAGAGGTAGGATCCCATGCAGTATAACCTCTGGCCTCAAAGGTGGCTCTCAGTCCGCCGGAGGGGAAGCTTGATGCATCGGGTTCACCTTTTACCAGTTCTTTTCCGGAGAAGTCCATGATGACCTCACCATCCCCCGTGGGAGAGATGAAGCTGTCGTGTTTCTCAGCAGTGTATCCGGTCATGGGCTGGAACCAATGGGTAAAATGGGTAGCTCCGTTTTCAATAGCCCATTCTTTCATGGCAACAGCCACGGAATTTGCAACGTCCAGCTCCAGATGAGTTCCGTTTTCAATGGTTTTCTTCAGAGCTTTGTACATATCTTTGGGAAGCTTGTCGCGCATCACCTTATCGGTGAAAACGAGACTTCCATATAAACTGGGAATATCTTTTGACATAAGAAATGGCACTCCTTTCAATACTTGCTGATGTTCTGTGGCACATTCGTGCTTCCGCAATGATAACGATCGAAACTGGTCAGCCGGACCGGCTTTTCATATGCCTGGCAACGAAAAAAGGCACTCAGGAGAGAATGGATCACTCCTAAGCGCCTTTGCTTATGACTCGTAGTATACTCAAAAATCCGGTCTTGTCAACACCCTTTTTTAAAATTTTTTCAACCGGACGTCCTGAACTGTCACAAAAAAATTTCAAAAAACAGGGATTTACAAACGGGGCAAAATGAGATATAGTAAGACCCATGAAATTTGATGACGAAGGTGTCAGAAGGTTCCGAAACGGGGCTTTCTGACACCTTTTTTCGTTGCAGCAGGCAAGGAGGAAAATGTGATGGCAGTAAAATATGTATTTGTGACGGGCGGTGTGGTTTCCGGTCTGGGCAAAGGGATCACGGCGGCCTCCCTGGGACGTCTTTTGAAGGCCAGGGGATATCAGGTGACCATGCAGAAGTTTGATCCCTATATCAATGTAGACCCGGGTACGATGAACCCGATCCAGCATGGAGAGGTTTTCGTAACGGATGACGGTACGGAGACAGATCTGGATCTCGGCCATTATGAACGGTTTATTGATGAGAGCCTGGACAAAAATTCCAACGTGACCACCGGTAAAATTTACTGGTCTGTTCTTCAGAAGGAGCGTCATGGGGATTACGGCGGAGGTACTGTACAGGTCATCCCGCACATCACAAACGAGATCAAGAGCCGGTTCTATCGGGCCAAAGAGGAAAATGAGGACCGGATCGCTATTATAGAGGTAGGCGGAACCGTCGGAGATATCGAAAGCCAGCCTTTTCTGGAGGCCATCCGTCAGTTTCAGCACGATGTAGGTCATGAAAATGCCGTTCTGGTGCATGTGACACTGATCCCTTATCTGAAAGCTTCAGAAGAACTGAAGACGAAGCCGACACAGGCCAGCGTCAAAGAACTTCAGGGCATGGGACTTCAGCCGGACGTTCTGGTATGTCGAAGTGAATATCCGATCCCGGACGAAGTGAAAGCCAAGATCGCCCTGTTCTGTAATGTACCGGTCTATCATGTGCTGCAGAATCTGGATGTGGAGTATTTATACGAAGCACCGCTTGCCATGGAAAAAGAAAATCTGGCACAGGTGGTCCTGGAAAGTCTCCATCTGCCCTGCAGAGAGCCGGATCTGACGGAATGGAAGGAAATGGTGGAAAATTTACGCCATCCGGAACAGGAAGCAGAGATCGCCATGGTCGGGAAATATACCCAGCTGCATGATGCTTATTTAAGTGTGGTAGAGGCACTGAAGCACGGCGGTATCGCAAGCCGTGTCAATGTCCGCATCCGCTGGGTGGATTCTGAGGAGATCACCGATGAGAATGTAGCGGAAAAACTTGCCGGTGTGGATGGCATCCTGGTTCCCGGCGGTTTTGGCCCCAGAGGTACGGAAGGAATGATCACGGCCATTCGTCACGCAAGAGAGAAAAAGATTCCTTTCCTTGGGATCTGCCTCGGAATGCAGATGGCTATCGTAGAATATGCAAGAGATGTCCTGGGTTATACGGATGCGAACAGTATCGAACTGGATCCGGAGACCACACATCCGGTCATTGCCCTGATGCCGGATCAGGAGGATGTTGAGGATCTGGGAGGAACGCTTCGTCTGGGCGCTTATCCCTGTATATTAAAAGAAGGAACCCGGTCCAGAGAGCTCTTTGGAAAAGAAGAGATCAGTGAGCGTCATCGTCATCGTTATGAGGTGAACAATAAATATCGTGCAGAGTTTGAAGCAAAAGGGATGACGGTTGCCGGCTGTTCCCCGGATAAACGGATCGTGGAGATGATCGAAGTGGTGGATCATCCGTATTTTGTAGGAACACAGGGGCATCCGGAGTTCAAGTCCAGACCGAACCATGCGCATCCGCTTTTCAGAGGACTTGTGACAGCAGCGGCTGCATATGCGAAGGAGAAGTAAGCGGCTGCGTTCATGGGCAGACGGCAAAAGCAGCTTACGAATGTCCGTTTTACAAATATTCCCAGGAAAGGATGAAAACAGATGAGTGAGAGGAAAGGTTTATATAGAGAACAGTTTGAGCATGACAACTGTGGTATCGGCGCCGTAGTCAACAGCAAGGGCATCAAGAGCCACAAGACCGTGGAAAATGCTCTTCATATCGTAGAGAATCTGGAACACCGCGCCGGTAAAGACGCAGAAGGAAAGACGGGAGACGGCGTAGGCATCCTTTTACAGATATCTCATAAATTCTTCAGTAAGGTGGCAAAAGAGGAAGGCTTTGAGATCGGCGGCGAAAGAGATTATGGTATCGCACAGCTGTTTCTCCCGCAGGATGAGATGAAGCGGAACCAGGCCAAAAAGATGTTTGAGATCATTGCCGGAAAAGAAGGACTGACACTGCTCGGTTTCCGTAAGGTGCCGGTAGCAGCTGAGGTGCTTGGCGAAAAGGCAAGAAGCTGTATGCCGTATATCATGCAGGCGTTTCTGAAACGGCCGGATGATGTGGAAAAAGGACTGGACTTTGACCGGAAACTTTATATTGCCAGAAGAGTTTTCGAGCAGAGCAACGATAACACCTACGTGGTTTCCATGTCCAGCCGGACGATCGTATACAAGGGAATGTTTCTGGTAGGGCAGCTCCGTACCTTCTTCGCAGACCTGCAGGATCCGGATTACGAGTCTGCGATCGCCATGGTCCATTCCCGTTTCAGCACCAACACCAATCCCAGCTGGGAAAGAGCCCATCCGAACCGTTTTATCGTTCACAACGGTGAGATCAACACCATCCGTGGAAATGCGGACAAGATGCTGGCCCGTGAGGAAACGATGTCCTCTGACTATCTGAAAGGACAGCTTTACAAGGTGCTTCCGGTGGTAGATACCAGAGGTTCTGACTCTGCCATGCTGGATAATACCCTGGAATTTCTGGTCATGAGCGGTATGGAACTTCCGCTGGCTGTCATGGTGGCCATTCCGGAGCCCTGGTCCAACAATCATACGATCTCTCAGGAAAAACGTGATTTTTATCAGTATTATGCTACCATGATGGAACCCTGGGACGGTCCTGCCTCCATTCTGTTTTCTGATGGTGATGTGATGGGAGCCGTTCTGGACCGTAATGGTTTAAGACCCTCCCGTTACTATATCCTGAAAAACGGTGATGTGATCCTTTCTTCTGAAGTTGGCGTTCTGCCGGTTCCGGAGGAAGAGATCGTGTTAAAGGAGCGTCTGCATCCCGGAAAAATGCTTCTTGTGGATACGGTGAAGCATAAGATCTTTGAGGATGAAGAGCTGAAAGAATACTATGCGAAAAAACAGCCTTACGGCGAATGGCTGGACAGCAACCTGGTAGAGCTTCATGACCTGAAGATTCCCAATATCAAGGTGGAAGAGTTTTCTGATGAAGAGAGGGCACGGCTGCAGAAGGCCTTTGGCTATACCTATGAGGAGTACCGGAAATCCATTCTGGAGATGGCGTTGAACGGCGGCGAAGGAACGGCTGCCATGGGTGTGGATACCCCGCTGGCTGTGCTTTCCAAACAGCACCGTCCTCTTTTTGATTATTTCAAACAGCTTTTTGCACAGGTTACCAACCCGCCAATCGATGCGATCCGTGAGGAGATCGTTACCAGTACCACCGTTTATGTGGGAAAAGACGGCAACCTTTTGAAAGAGCAGCCGGAAAACTGTCAGGTCCTGAAGGTGAATAATCCGATCCTGACCAATACGGACATGCTGAAGATCAAGCATATGCATGTGGAAGGCTTCCGTGTGGCAGAGGTTCCCATCACCTATTATAAAAGCACCAAGCTGGAACGTGCCATTGAGCGTCTTTTTGTAGAAGTGGATAAGGCTTACCGTGACGGAGCCAATATCCTGGTCCTGACAGACCGTGGAGTGGATGAGAACCGTGTTCCCATGCCGTCTCTCCTTGCAGTTTCTGCCGTTCACCAGCATCTGGTAAAAACAAAGAAACGGACCTCTCTGGCCGTGATCCTGGAATCCGGAGAGCCCAGGGAAGTGCATCATTTTGCAACCCTTCTGGGTTATGGTGCCAGTGCAGTCAATCCTTATCTGGCGCAGGATACCATTAAGGAGCTTATCGATCAGGGACTGCTGGAAAAAGATTATTATGCAGCAGTGGATGATTATAACCATGCGGTTTTAAGCGGTATCGTAAAGATCGCCTCCAAGATGGGTATTTCTACGATCCAGTCTTATCAGGGTTCACAGATCTTTGAGGCTATTGGTATCTCTGAGGATGTGATAGAGAAATATTTCACCGGCACAGTCAGCCGTGTAGGCGGGATCACCATTGAGGATATCGCCAGAGATGTGGATGAACGCCACAGCAAAGCCTTTGATCCTCTGGGACTGAATACAGACCTCACTCTGGACAGCATGGGCAAACACAAGATGAGAAGCGAGGGTGAGACGCATCGTTACAATCCGAAGACGATCCATCTTCTGCAGCAGGCTGCATGGAAGGGCGATTATAAGATCTTTAAGGAGTACAGCAGCATGGTGGATGAGGAAACCAGCGGAAACTTAAGAAGCCTTCTGGATTTCCGTTATGCAGACCAGCAGATCCCGCTCGAAGAAGTGGAAAGCGTGGACAGCATCGTCCGTCATTTCAAAACCGGTGCGATGTCTTATGGTTCGATTTCCCAGGAAGCCCATGAGACCCTGGCTCTTGCTATGAACATGCTTCACGGAAAATCAAATACCGGTGAGGGCGGTGAAAGCGACGACCGCCTGGATTCCAAAGGAATGGAGCATGACCGCTGTTCTGCGATCAAGCAGGTAGCCTCCGGCCGTTTTGGTGTGACCAGCCGTTATCTTGTCAGTGCCGACGAGATTCAGATCAAAATGGCGCAGGGTGCAAAACCAGGCGAGGGCGGTCATCTTCCGGCCAAGAAAGTATATCCCTGGGTGGCAAAAACCAGACATTCCACGCCTGGCGTCAGCCTGATCTCTCCGCCGCCTCATCATGACATTTATTCGATCGAGGATCTGGCAGAGCTGATCTATGATCTGAAAAATGCCAACCAGTATGCAAGGATCTCAGTCAAACTGGTATCCGAAGCCGGTGTGGGAACAGTCGCAGCCGGTGTGGCAAAGGCAGGAGCCCAGGTTATTCTGATCTCCGGTTATGACGGAGGTACGGGAGCCGCTCCGGAAAGCTCCATTCACAATGCAGGTCTCCCCTGGGAGCTCGGTCTTTCTGAAACACATCAGACCCTGCTTCAGAATGGCCTCAGAAGCCGTGTCATCATTGAGACAGACGGAAAACTCATGAGCGGCCGTGACGTGGCAGTTGCAGCGCTTCTTGGTGCGGAAGAATTCGGCTTTGCTACGGCTCCTCTGGTAACCATGGGCTGTGTCATGATGCGTGTCTGTAACCTGGATACCTGCCCTGTGGGCGTGGCAACACAGAATCCGGAGCTTCGCAAGAGATTTAAGGGAAAACCGGAATATGTGGTAAACTTCATGCGTTTCATTGCGGAAGAACTCCGTGAATATATGGCAAAGCTCGGTGTACGGACACTGGAAGAAATGGTGGGAAGAACCGATCTTCTGAAGGTAAAAGAGCATGCGGAAAATCCCATGGCTTCCAAGATGAATCTGGACGGCATCCTTTACAATCCGTATCTGGGACAGAACCAGCATTTCAAAAAAGAAGCAGTCTATGATTTTAAACTGGAGCAGACCAAGGATAAAAAGGTTCTCTGGAAGAAGCTGAAAGGTGCTGTGGAAAAGGGAGAGAAGGCTTCTTTGAAGGTGGAGGTGTCCAATACCGACCGGGCCCTTGGCTCTATCCTGGGTTCTGAGATCACCAGCCGTTATAAGAACGGTCTGCCGGAGGACACCATCACCCTGAACTGTACAGGAGCCGGCGGTCAGAGCTTTGGCGCTTTTATTCCGAAAGGCTTAAGCATCTGTCTCACCGGAGACTGCAATGATTACATGGGCAAAGGTCTGTCAGGCGGTAAGATCACAGTGACAGCACCGGCTAAGAGAACCTACAAAGCAGAAGATAACATCATCATTGGAAATGTAGCTCTTTACGGTGCCACCAGCGGTGAGGCTTATATCAACGGTGTGGCAGGTGAGCGTTTCGCAGTCCGGAACTCCGGTGCAACGGCAGTTGTGGAAGGGGTAGGCGAGCATGGCTGTGAATACATGACCGGCGGCCGTGTGGCAGTTCTCGGAAAAACAGGCAAAAACTTCGCAGCAGGAATGAGCGGTGGTATCGCTTACGTGCTGGATGAGGAAAATGAGCTCTACAAGAACCTGAACAAAGCGATGATCCACATTGAAAAAGTGGAGGAGAAATATGACATTCAGGAGCTTCGTGAGATGATCGAAAAACATGTACAGGAGACTGGTTCTGAAAAGGGACAGAGGATCCTGGACAATTTCGAAGAGTATCTGCCCAGGTTTAAGAAGATCATTCCTGTCGACTACAAGAAGATGATCACCTTAAGCACCAAACTTGAGGAAAAGGGAATGTCCAGAGAACAGGCACAGATGGAAGCTTTCTACGAGAGTTTTCAGGTGAAATAAGCGGGAGGTAGAAGAAAGATGGGAAAACCAACAGGATTTTTAGAGTATGACAGGGAGACTTCCACAGCGGAAGCTCCTCTTGAGAGGATCAAGCATTTCCATGAGTTCAAAACTCCGCTGAAGCTGGAAGAACAGAGAAAGCAGGCAGCGCGCTGCATGGAATGCGGCGTTCCCTTCTGCCAGTCCGGCTGCATGATCGGCGGTATGGCTTCCGGCTGTCCTCTGCATAATCTGGTGCCGGAGACCAATGATCTGGTATACCGTGGAAATTTCAAACAGGCGTATCTGAGACTGTCCAAGACCCACAGCTTTCCGGAATTTACCTGCCGTGTGTGTCCTGCTCTCTGTGAGGCCGCCTGTACCTGTAACGTAAACGGGGAGCCGGTATCTACCAAAGAAAACGAGCGTGCCATCATTGAAACCGCTTATGCGGAGGGCTGGGTGAAACCGGAACCGCCCAAGGTACGGACCGGTAAAAAGGTCGCTGTTATCGGAAGCGGACCCTCCGGTCTGGCTGCCGCCATGCAGTTGAACCGGCGTGGTCATGAAGTGACCGTTTATGAAAGACATGACCGGATCGGCGGTCTGCTCCGCTATGGTATCCCTAACATGAAGCTGGAAAAAAGTGTGCTGGACCGGCGGATCCGTCTGATGGAAGAGGAAGGTGTGAAATTTGTCACGGGCGTGGATGTCGGAAAAGACATCAAAGCAGAAGAGCTGACGAAAAATTTTGACCGGGTGATCCTGGCCTGTGGTGCTTCCAATCCCCGAGACATCAAAGTGCCTGGAAGAGACGCAAAGAACATTTTCTTTGCTGTGGATTTTCTTTCAAAAGTCACCAAAAGCCTTCTGGATTCCGGTGAAAAGGAACAGATTTCCAAAGAGGTGAGAAGCCTTGCAGAAGGAAAGCATGTTCTTGTCATCGGTGGAGGTGACACCGGAAATGACTGTGTGGGAATCAGTATCCGTTTGGGTGCAAAAACCGTGACTCAGCTGGAAATGATGCCCAAGCCGAGTGAGACCAGAACACCGTCCAATCCCTGGCCTCAGTGGCCCAGAGTCCTGAAGACCGATTACGGCCAGGAGGAAGCCATCGCTGTTTTCGGCCATGATCCCCGGATCTATCAGACCACAGTGACGGAGTTTATTAAGGACGAAAAGGGTGCGGTCAAGCAGGCAAAGATCGTCAGTCTGAAACCGATGAAGGATGAAAAGACAGGCAGAATGAATATGGTTCCTGTCGAAGGAACCGAGAAGGTTATCGAGGTAGGTCTGGTGCTTATCGCAGCAGGCTTTCTGGGAAGCCAGGCTTATGTGACAGATGCTTTTCAGGTGAAGGTCAATGGAAGGACCAATGTGGAGACCGCTCCCGAGAGTTATGAGAGCAGCGTTCCTGGCATATTTGCAGCGGGCGATATGCACAGGGGGCAGTCGCTGGTTGTGTGGGCGATCCGCGAGGGGCGGATGGCCGCAGAAAAAGTTGATGAATCCCTTATGGGATATACCAACCTGTAGGCTTTTGGAAAGCCATGGAGAAAAATTGCAGGGGGAAAACCATCGGAGTTGCGCCAGTCCTGGTTTTCCCCCTGCACCCCGTTTCCAGGGCACGCTAGAAAACAGGGTGCATACGTCATACTGGAACTGCGTGAACGCAGATAAGCATTCCCCCGCTTCAAGTGCGCGGAGCACTAAGCGGCGG
>OLQE01001471.1_pt1 | contig 12640 bp, 12 predicted proteins | sample 1643161 | NCBI WGS metagenome assembly OLQE01 (sample SAMEA3136650, study PRJEB25190) | human gut metagenome | reverse complement strand
GTGTACAAGAACTTGTGAGTAGATATGATTTCGGTCAATCCAAAGCATACACGATAAAGCAGTAAGTAGAACTCGTGAGGGTCTACATTATCTCGATGTGAGTATATTTAATCACATTTTGAGTGGCAGAAGGCGTTTATGAGAGATCTGGAGAAATACAGAGGAGTCATTCCGGCATTTTATGCCTGCTACGATGAGGACGGAGAAATCAGTGGGGAAAGAACGGAGGCACTGGCACTGCATTTTTTGAAAAAAGGGGTAAAAGGTCTTTATGTCAACGGTTCTTCCGGTGAGTGCATTTACCAGAGTGTGGAGGATCGGAAAAAGGTTCTCGAGCATGTGATGAAAGTGGTGGGCGGAAAACTCACGATCATTGCACATGTGGCCTGCAACAACACGAAAGACAGCGTGGAACTGGCGGCTCATGCGGAAAAACTGGGTGTGGATGCCATTGCAGCGATCCCTCCCATTTATTTCCATCTTCCGGATCATGCCATTGCAGAGTACTGGAACGATATCAGTGCGGCGGCTCCTCACACGGATTTTGTGATCTACAATATCCCGCAGCTGGCCGGTGTGGCCTTAAGTCCGTCACTTTTCAGGAAAATGAGGGAAAATCCCAATGTGATCGGTGTAAAAAATTCTTCCATGCCCGTGCAGGATATCCAGATCTTTAAAGCGCTGGGCGGCGAGGAGAGCATTGTCTTCAACGGACCGGATGAGCAGTTTGTCGGCGGACGGCTCATGGGAGCAGACGGAGGGATTGGCGGCACCTATGGCGCAATGCCGGAGCTTTTCCTCAAAATGGATGCGTACATCCGTGCCGGAGAGGCAGAAAAAGCAACTCCGATCCAGTATGCGGTAAACGAGATCATTTCTGCTCTCTGTTCCGGTCACGGAAGCATGTATGCCGTCATCAAAGAAGTAATGAAAAAACGGGAAGGGCTTGATATCGGCGGTGTACGGAAACCGCAGGCAGCCGTGATCCCGGAGGATCAGCCGGTCATCGATCATGCAGCAGAACTCATCGACAAAGCGATGGAGACTTTTATCCGATGAGCAGCGGGAAGAGATACATCTGTCTGGATATTGGCGGAACCTATATCAAACATGGCCTTCTCACAGAAAATGGAGAGATCCTTACCACAGGGAAAATCCCTACCCGGGCAAAGGAAGGCGGGCAGGCAGTTTTTGAACAGGCAGTGAAGCTTGTGGAAGATTATCTGGAAAAAGAAGAGCAGAAGCCTTCCGGTATCGCGATCTCTACGGCAGGCATGGTGGATCCGGAGACAGGGATTATTCTTCATGCTTCCGATGCCATTCCGGGTTATGCAGGAATCAATTACAAAGCCTACATGGAAGAACGGTTTCATCTGCCCTGTGCGGTGGAAAATGATGTAAACTGTGCCGGCCTGGCGGAGAGTGTTTCCGGTGCCGGAAAAGGAAGCAGGATCAATCTCTGCCTGACTGTTGGAACTGGGATCGGCGGCTGTCTCGTTGTAGACGGGAAAGTGTTTCACGGAATCTCCAACAGTGCCTGTGAAGTGGGCTATATGCATCTGGAGCAGGGTGTTTTTCAGGATGAAGCAGCTGCCAGTGCCCTGGTGCGGAGAGTAGAAGAACGGAAAAAAGCAGAAAGACAGCTGTCAGAAGATGGAGAGCCGTCGGAAGTCTGGGATGGATTCCGGATCTTTGAGGCGGCAAAGGCGGGAGATACCATCTGTTGTGAAGAACTGGACCGCCTGGCGAAGCTTCTGGGGATGGGCATTGCCAATATCTGCTTTGTGGTCAATCCGGAATGTGTGATCCTGGGCGGCGGGATCATGGAACAGGAAGCTTATATGAAGCCAAGGGTCGAAGCTGCACTGGAAAAATATCTGGTGCCGCAGATCTGGAAGCATACCACGGTTTGTATGGCTGCTTATCAGAACCATGCAGGCATGCTGGGCGCACTGTATCATTTACAGGCAGAAATGAGACTATGCCGCTAACAATTTGTGATCTGTTGCAGAAAGGCAGGAAACATTTATGAGATCAGTAGAATTAGGAGAGCTTTCCGCAGATATCCGGCCGGACCTTTCAAAAAATAATCCGAGAAACAGTGAAGGAGCCTTTTTCACCCTGAAAAATGGTGACATCCTGTTTGCGTACAGTAAATTTAAGGGAAAAAGCAATGCGGATTTTGCCAGTGCGGATATCTGCCTTCTCCGTTCCAAAGATAATGGTCGTTCTTTCGGGGAAGAAAAGACGATCATGACCTGTGAGAGCGAAAAAGCTGTGAATATCATGTCTCTTTCTTTCCTTGAAATGAAGAATGGAGATGTAGGTCTTTTTTATCTGGTGCGTCAGACCTATACACATATGCGGATGTATCTCCGGAGATCTGCAGATGGTGGAGAAAACTGGAGCGAGAGAATACTCTGTATGCCGGAGAACGGCTACTATGTGGTCAATAATGACCGGGTGCGTCGGCTTTTGTCAGGAAGGATCGTGATTCCGGCAGCGCGTCATGCGGTAGCCGAGGGTTATATCGATACCCGCTCTGAGTCCCTGTTCTTTTATTCGGATGATGATGGAGAAAACTGGAAAATGGCAGCAGGAAAATGCAATCTTCCGGGAATCCCCTGCTGTGATTCCGGCCTCCAGGAACCTGGTATCCTGGAGCTTGCTCCCAATATCCTCTGGGGCTGGGCAAGGACGGATATCGGACGGCAGTATGAAATGTTTTCCCATGACGGCGGCGATACCTGGACGGCCAGCCAGCCGTCCCGTTTCACTTCGCCCTTAAGTCCGCTGTGTATGAAAAGAGGATGGGATGAGAACATCTATGCGATCTGGAATCCGGTACCTGTCTACAATGGAAGAGAGATCGACAAAGAATTTTTCACAGGAGGAAGAACGCCTCTCGTCATTGCTGTGAGCAAAGATAACGGACAGACGTTTACAGAACCGGTGGCCTTTGAAGAAGAGCCGGACCGCGGTTACTGCTATTGTGCTCTGCATTTTACAGAAACTTCTCTGCTTCTTGCTTACTGTGCCGGAGGAAAAGAAGACGGAAACTGCCTCGGAAGGACGGTCATCCGCCGGATCGAGAAAAAACAGCTGGAAGAAAAAATACTCTGAAAAAAAGGAGGGCCGGGTGTCATCAGACATCCGGCTTGAGTTATGAAAAAGAGAATCTATATGAAAAAGCTGTATTGGCTTTGTTTGATTCTATCTTACAAAAGGAATGTGTCCATTCTGTGTAGAAAGTTTGAGAAAAGTATAAAGAGTTTCTTAGATTCTTCGGAAAGTGTGGTATACTTTCTTAAGAATCAGGGCTTCGGGAAAGCGCGGGGAAACCCTTTGCAAAGGAGGGCGGCTCGGAGTCGCGAGCCCGCCGCCCTCCTCTGCACTCCTCCCAACGGGCCCGCTTAGAAAATAAGGGGCTTACGTCAGACTGGGAGGGTGTTGTGAGTGACACCTGAAGGAAAGCGTGCTTTTTCAGTATTTGCGGTGCAAGTCTGGTTATGTAACAATAGGCTTAAGCATTTTCTTGCTTTAAGTGCATGGAGTACTAAGCGTTGAGGCATGCAGCAGATATGTTTGAGCAGGCATATTTTCCGTAATTGTTGTCAAAAAGTGAAGGTAGGCGATACGTCACGTCCGACGTACGCACCCTATTTTTAAGCGTGCCCTGGAAGGGAAGCGCGAGGGGAAACCAGGACTGCGCAACTCTGATGGTTTCCCCTCGCAATATTATTATTAAGAAGATGTATAAGAAGGAGTTTCTTATGATACTTACCGTTACTTTAAACCCCTGCATCGATCGTACCCTCAATGTTTCTGATTTCCGGGTGGGCGGCACAACTGCCGTGTCCGGTTCACGCGCAGAAATCGGCGGTAAGGGGCTGAATGTCAGCCGGGTTTTGAAAAACCTTGGTGCAGATACCCTCTGTCTTGGTTTTTCTCATGAAAAAGGCGGATCCGATCTGAAAGCAGCCCTGGATGCGGTTTCCATTCCCTGTGATCTGGAAGAAATTCCAGGTGAGCTTCGCGTGAATATCAAAATTTTTGATGAGTCCAGACGGACTATGAGTGAACTCAATGACAAGGGCTGTCCGGTGACTGAGGATGCAGTAAAACAGATGACAGACCGCATCGTTTCTCATTTTGGAGAGGCAGAACTTCTCGTTTTGGCAGGAAGTGTGCCGCCGGGAGTTTCAACAGATATTTATAAAATTCTTCTGGAAAAAGCCAGAGTTTTTGCTCTTCCCGTCATTCTGGATGCTTCCGGTCCGCTTCTTCTTAACGGGATTGAGGGCAGACCCTGGCTCATCAAGCCGAATATTGACGAGCTTTCCATGACTCTTGGACGGGAATTTCACTCTCGGGAAGAGGTCATTCAGGCAGCCAGAGAAATTGTCAGCCGGGGAATTCCCTATGTCTGCGTTTCTCTTGGTGCGGAGGGCGCTCTTCTGGTAGATGAAAAAGAAGCACTCTATTCACCGGCACTGGATGTAGAAGTCTGGGGACTTCAGGGAGCCGGTGATTCTCTGGTGGCCGGCTTCTGTCTGGCTTTCCATGAGTATCACTTAAATGCCGGTAAATCAGATTTTACCTCAAAGACTTCCCTGCCGGAGGACTCCTCCTTTGCGCGGAAGCTTCTCTGCTATGCTCAGGCGGCAGCCGCAGGTTCTCTCATCAAACCTGGAACAGCTGTTTGTGAACGGGCGGATTTTGAACAGTATCTTCCTTCCATTCAGGTGGAAAAAGCAGGTGAATTTTTCGACGTCCGCCGCAAGGATGGAAGCCTTACAGGGGAGGTAAAACTCAGAAGTCTGGTACATCGGGACGGAGACTGGCATGGGACGGTCCATATGTGGGTGGTGGATCGCACACCGGATGGAAAATACCGTCTTCTGATCCAGAAACGCAGCCAAGACAAAGACAATTTCCCGGGTTACTGCGATATTTCTTCGGCCGGGCATCTCGATGCAGGAGACGATTACGAGGCGGCCGCTTACCGGGAGCTTTATGAAGAACTCGGTATCCGGGCGGAAAAAGGAGAGCTTCGCTTCTGCTTTTTCATTACCCGTAGTGTAGAGACCGTATTCCATGGTCAGAAAGTCATTGACAGAGAGCGTGCAGCGGTTTATCTTTATGAAAAACCGGTGGACATCACAAAACTTCAGCTTCAGAAAGAAGAAGTGGATGAGGTTTTCTGGGTGGAGATCGGAGAACTGGAGAAAATCCTTCAGGATCCGGCGGCAAAATATTGTGTATATATAGAAGAAATTCAGGGGATCCAAAGATATTTGTAGTGCGTCTGTATACACAGAGCCGTGCGCAACGACAGAAGAGAAAGGGAAAAGAGCATGGAATTTCATACAAAAGTGCAGTTCTTGGAGCAGCCGGAGCATGGACGGCGGACCATTGTGATCAGTGACATCCACGCGCACAGAAGCTGGCTGGAAAGACTTTTGAAAAAGATTGATTTCAGTGAAAAGGATATGTTGATCATCCTTGGAGATATGATCGAAAAAGGACCGGAAAGTCTGGAAACGATCCGATATATCATGCAGCTCTGCGAAAAACATACCGTCTATCCCATGATGGGAAATGTGGATCTCTGGAGGATCGAGATGCTGCTTGCAGAGGACGGAAGCCTGGATAAAGAGCTTTATGAGACAAATGAACGGATGCGTCAGTATTGGAAAAATACCTTTTTTCAGGATCTCTGCCGGGAAGCAGGTGTGACCGTGGAACGGCCGGAGGATATTCCGGCGGCGAGAGCGGCGATCCTTTCCGGATTTCAGAAAGAACTGGATTTTATGAAGGAATTGCCTTCCATTCTCGTGACACCGTCCTTCCTCTTTGTACATGGTGGTCTGGTCCATGAAAAACTGGAAGACAATTTTGAACTTCCGCCTTTTTCGCTTTTGAAAAACGATGATTTTATCAGCCAGGGAAAGCATTTTGATAAATATGTGGTTGTCGGGCACTGGCCTGTCTGCCTTTACCGTTCAGATATCGAGTGTTCTGCTCCGTACATCAGCAGGGAACAGAAAATCATCTCGATTGACGGAGGCTGTGGGATCAAGCGGGATGATCAGCTCAACGCCCTGATTCTTCCGGATCTCTATACGGAAGAAACGGAATGGGAGAGCGTGGATGATTTCCCGGAAGCCGTTATTCTGGAAGATCAGAAAGCAGGAAACACTTCGATCAATATCCGCTATTATGAAAGCGGGCTTAAGATTCTGGAACCAGGTCCGGTTTTCTCTCTGGCAGAGCATGTAAAAACAGGGTATCAGCTGAAAATTTACAATGGCTTTCTGGAAGAACCACCGGTAAAAGGGAAAGAAAACATCTGCTGGGAATATACGGATTATCAGATCCCGCTGAAAAAAGGTGACAGAGTATCGATCCTGCAGGAAACACCGGAGGGTACCATGGTGCGGAAGCGAGGCGTCACCGGCTGGTATTACGGGAAATTCCAGATCCAAAACGAAACAGACCGGAGAACCGTTAGCGAAAATTAAACATAACAGGAGGATGAAAAATGCTGGCAGTAATTTTTGACATGGATGGTGTGATCTTTGATACGGAGGCCATTTGCCTGCGGGCCTGGAGAGCCTGTGCCGAAAAATATAACATTAAAGATATGGACGCACTGCTTATGCCATGTATTGGCGGAAACAAACAGCATATGCGAGAGGTTTTTCGGGAACAGCTGGGAGAAGATTTTCCGGTGGATGCCTTTGATAAAGACGCACAGAAGGAATTCCGAAGGATCGAGAGAGAAGAAGGAATACCGGTGAAAAAAGGCGCCAGAGAGTTGCTGGCCTGGCTGAAGGAAAATGAAGCCACGGTTGGTCTTGCTTCATCTACAGCATATGATATCGTGGTACAGGAGCTTACCGGTGCCGGTCTTGTGGATTACTTCCATGCGATCACCGGCGGAGACCAGATCAGCCACAGCAAACCGGATCCGGAAATTTACCTGAAAGCCTGTGAAAAGCTGGGCATTGATCCGGAGTCAGCCTATGCGGTGGAGGATTCCTATAACGGCATCCGTTCTTCCTGCAGCGCCGGAATGAAGCCCCTTATGGTGCCGGATCTCCTTCCTCCGACAGAGGAGATGGAAGAAAAAGCCCACCGGATCTTCAACGATCTTCTCGAAGTCCGCGATTTCCTCGCAGGAAAATAATTTTCTATTTTTATTGAAAAATACCTTGAAATCAGGGAGTTTTGATGTTATAATGTACATCGAATCAGCGATGCGTGGCTCAGCTTGGTAGAGCGCTGCGTTCGGGACGCAGAGGTCGCAAGTTCAAATCTTGTCGCATCGACTAAAAAGGATCGTTCGTGAGAACGGTTCTTTTTTGTCGTTGCGACAAGATTTGAACTTGCTGGGAACGAACGCCAATATTTCTTTTCCTCAAACGATGTGCTAAAATACACCATTAGAAGGTGTTTTTTGTTTTGAGGAGGGAAGGGTTATGTACAGTCTTTTGGTAGTGGATGATGAGCAGTATGCAGTGGAGGGCGTGATGGAAGCCATCGACTGGAAGAGCATCGGAATCATGGCTGTTTATGGGGCGTACAGTTCGGAGGAAGCGAAGAACATCATACGGCAGCATGATATACAGGTAATAGTCTGTGATATTGAGATGGCGGAGGAGAGCGGACTCGATTTTCTGAGATGGATGCGGACGGAAGGGTATTTTGCAAAGCTGATTTTTCTGACTGCTCATGCCCGGTTTGATTATGCGAAGGAATCCATCTGGATGCTGTCGATGGTCCCTGCATCGGCGTGTGTGAAATCGACCATTCCGGAGGCTGGGCAGACTGGAAGGAATATCAGTGCGGAATTTCGAAGGTAACGGGGGTTCATACGCTGTATCTTGTTGCCAGAGACGGTGGAAAGAGCCATCGGCTGTGTGATCTGAAGCGTTTCTGTTTCAAATCAGAGGAACCGTAAATCTTGATTTTCTAATAGGAAAGGATAACGATATGATTTTTGACTTAAAAGTCAACGGCCAGCGGAAAGCAGATGGAATTTCAACGGTTTCCCCCGTTTTTTCCTGGGAATGTGAGACGGAACGGCAGTTTACCGTTCAGATGTCGTCGAACCCGAAGTTTCAGAGTGCAGTGATGTATCTCGATACGAGAAACTGTTACTGCATCTATGACGGGGTTCCACTGCAGGCAGGAAAAACCTATTACTGGCGGGTACGAAGCGGGGTCGGTGAATGGACAGAAAGTCAGTTTACAACTATTTAATGTAGGAGGAATACCAAGCGATGAAATACGAATTTCCAAAAACATTTCTCTGGGGCGCAGCGACGGCGGCTGCACAGATTGAAGGTGGAGCCTATGAAGACGGCAGAGGCCCTTCGATCTGGGATGCATTTGCTCATCTTCCCGGCAGAATCAAGAACAATGATGTGCCGGATGTTTCCTGCAATTCTTATCATCTCTACGAGAAAGATATTGAGATGATGAAGAAAATAGGGCTTAAAACCTATCGTTTTTCTTTTTCATGGTCCCGTATCATTCCGGATGGAACAGGAGAAGTCAATCCGGCAGGAATCGAGTACTATAAGAAGCTGATCGCTGCCTTGAAGGCAAACGGAATTGTGCCGAATGCGACGATGTACCACTGGGATCTTCCCTATGCTCTGCAGATTCAGGGCGGCTTTGGCAACCGTGAGTGCGTGAAGTGGTTTACAAATTATGCGAAGGTTCTGCTGGATAACTTCGGTGATGATGTGGATCTCTGGGCGACTTTCAACGAGCCGATTGCCGTTTATGTGGGAACTGCTTATGGCTTTTTTGCCCCGGGTCTGAAGAATGAAAAATATGCCCGCCAGTCTCTGCACAATCTCCTGCTCTGCCATGGAGAGGCGGTGAAACTTTTCCGTACCTATTCCTTTGCCCATGCGAAGATAGGTATTGTGGTGGATATCTGGAAACATTATCCGGCCCGCCCGGGAAACAAAGAGGACGAGGAGAGAGCCATTTTCAACAACGAGATCGCAGGCTACGGCATGTTCCTTCATCCCCTGTTTCTGGGAGGCTATTCCGATGAGCTGAATGTCTACCTTGAAAAAAATGATCTGGTTCCCAGGATGGAAGAGGGCGATTTTGATGTGATGCACCAGAAGCTGGATTTCTACGGACTGAATTTCTACAACGGACTCTATGACAATATGGAGGAGATCCGAAAGAGAGAGGAGATACTGAAGGCAGGTGGAAACTATCAGGATCGTCCGGAGCAGCATCCGGAAGCGCTCCGCGATGTGTTGCATATGGTGGTGGAAAAATATCATGTGGATATTCCGATTTACATCACAGAGAACGGTCTTCCCCAGGAGGACGGCCCAATGGAGGAGGTTCTCAACGATCAGGAAAGAATCGATTATGTAAGACAGGTTCTGATTGCGCTTTATGGCGCCCTGGAAGACGGCATTGATGTGAGAGGCTATTATATGTGGTCTCTTCTGGACAATTTTGAGTGGTCCGCCGGTTTCTCACCGCGCTATGGCCTTTGCTACACGAACTATGAGACGGGAGAGCGTATCCCGAAAAAGAGCGCCGGCTGGTACAGCGACGTGATCAGCGAGAACGGTTTCGACTGATCTGAAAAAAGAAAAGCCTCCGCGGACATGCGTAAAAACATGTTTCCGCGGGGCTTTTTTGCCATTTTTACAGCGTTTTGGCAACCTCGCGAAGGATCTTCTGGCTGGCCAGGGGGATGCGTCCCAGGCCATCCGGACCTACGTTTAAGAGGTAGTTGATTCCCATACCATTCAGTTTTTTCTTGTTGGCTGCGATCTCAGCCGCACTCTTCCAATGCTGGTCTCTTGCACAGAAGCCCCAGGAATCGTTTATGGTAGCAGCGGTCTCATACAGGCCATAGGGAGAGGGTTTGAAGCCTTCGATACCGTTCATCAGGGACGGGTCAAACTCTACATTTTCCGGCATGGAATCGGGGATCTCGTTGTCGCCAAGAGAGACATAGTCATAAGCACCGTTGCCAAGACGGGAATTGATGAGGCAGTTCGGCTGATACTTCTTGATGGCGTTGAAGAGGGCAAGGCTCTGATTCTCTTTCAGAGTCATGGGCATATCGAACCAGATCAGGCAAAGATCGCCGTAATTGCGGAGAAGTTCCTCTACCTGCGGGTAGATCTTGTTCTCAAAGCAGAGATCAAAGTTCTTGTGAGCGGCATCCGGGAAATCCCAGCTGTTCTCCCAGGTAACACCCTGGCAAGGGATGTGGTTGGAAAGATATCCGCCGCCGTTGGGATCATGCCAGTCTAGATCCTGAGAATAGTAAAGACCCATTTTCAGTCCGTGTTTGTAGCAGGCCTCACCAATCTCTGCAACAACGTCACGACCAAAGGGAGTTGCGTCAACAACGTTGTATTTGTCTACCTTGGAATGGAACATAGCGAAACCGTCATGATGCTTACTGGTTACTACGAAGTATTTCATTCCACAGTCTTTTGCCAGCTTTACCCATTCCTCAGCATCGAAGAATACCGGATTGAAGGCTTTCGTCAGTTTTCCGTATTCTGCGTTGGGAATGGCCAGGTGAGCCTGGATCCACTCTGCGTATACACCGCTGTAACGGTCCTTGTATTCACCGCCAAGCAGAGAGTACAGACCCCAGTGTACCATCATTCCATACTGTGCTTCTTTGAACCATTGTTTCATGTCCATAATCTGTAAATCCTCCTTAAGTAGTCAATGTTTGTACTTTCAGTATAGGGAAAATCCATGATTTTTCAAGATACAAAATGGATATGGGAGCAGTCTATTTTTGTTCAGGCATACAGATTAAAAAAATTGTGTAACTGTTCAGAACATTCAAAACAACAGGTCACAGGTCTACGCGCTGCTTCGGGCGGTGCTAAACGAGTCCAACCGGGACTCAGTGCTGTTCCGTCATTCCGAAATAAAAATTCATCCTATTGCAAACAAGTTTGCATAGTTTGATTTTACATTCCACTGATATTCTGAACTGTTACAAATTATATGAACAGGTGTCAGGTTTGGAATCGTAATATATTTGTTGGATTTTATAATAGAAAGATTTTTCAAAAGGAGTAAGATAAACTTATCAAATTATGCGCTGAGGGTGAAAAGGGAAAGTAGAGAGGTTTCGTCTTAAAAAATAGAAATGAAAAGCTTCTTGATACTTGCGCCATTATAAAAGTGGGTATATGATTTTGGAAGATATCAAAGTATCAACCAGACATGATATTTTACAGAAATCACTGACAGATACAAGGAGTGTAGAAGATGGATCAGATCGCAAGATTTTATGTGGGAACATACAGCCGTCCATTGATTTTTGGAACAGGTGAAGTATTCGAAGGGAAAGGCAAAGGCATCCATACATACCTTTTTGATATGGAAAAAGGAACTCTGATGGAGGAGGGAGCCCCGACAGAAACTGCCAATCCTTCTTTTGTCAGCCTTTCCGCAGATAAAAAGCTTCTCTATGCCGTCAACGAGCTGACGACGTTTGAAGGAAAAAAGGGCGGTACGCTCAATACCTATCGCCGGGCAGAAAACGGAGAACTGACATTACTTTCTCAGAAAGCCACCGGTGGCGAGGATCCCTGCCATGTGGTGACAGACCGGGAGAGAAAAATGGTACTGGTATCCAACTATTCCGGTGGAAGTTTGGCAGTCTGGCCCCTGGACAAAGACGGAGCGCCGGTGGGAGAAGCTCAGGTGATTCAGCATACGGGAAAAGGCAGAAATCCTGTTCGCCAGGAAGGACCTCATGTCCATTCCATCACCTTTACCCGGGATGAAAAATACGCAGTGACGGTGGATCTCGGCCTGGATGAGCTGGTGCTTTATCCCGTGGACAAGGAAGAGGGCCGTTTAAAAGAGGAGGAGAAAACCATCTTCCGTACGGGCAAGGAGAAAGGTCCGAGGCTTACGCTTTTTAATCAGACAGGAGATTGCTGCTATGTTGCCTGTGAGCTCAGCTGCGAGGTACTGGTTTTATCCTATGAAAATGGAAACTTTACGCTTCTTCAGACTCTTTCCACACTGAAAAATGGCTGGTCCCCGGAGAATACCGCCGCGGATATCCACCTTTCCAAGGATGAAAAATTCCTCTATGTCTCCAGCCGGGGCGAGGATACAATCGCCGTTTATCAGGTACAGGAGGACGGCCTGCTCTCTCTGGTGGAGATCGTTCCCGCCGGAGTGAAGACACCGCGAAACCTTGCCATTGACCCCAGCGGAAAGTGGCTGCTCGCCGGAGGTCAGAACAGCGATACCGTAGCTGTCCACAGGATCGACACGGAAACAGGGAAACTGACGCTGACACAGACCTTTGAGGTACCGACACCGGTGTGCCTGTGTTCATGAGTAAGTAACGAAAGTGGATCGCGAATGGCCGTTTTACTGAAAAAATATCCTAGGGATCCTGCCAGGGTATTTTTTATATAAAAGTGTTGTTGAGAGAAAGACCGTGGTGTGATAGAATCGAGAAAGACTGTAAAGGTGCAGAGCACAGAGCGGTCTTCGAAAGTAAATGAGGAACGTTTTAGGGGCTAGTACAGTGAATATTAAGTAACCGCCATATTGACTTGTCTGATTTTTCATCTGCTGCGTTGTCGTCAAT
>OLQE01001466.1_pt1 | contig 12658 bp, 11 predicted proteins | sample 1643161 | NCBI WGS metagenome assembly OLQE01 (sample SAMEA3136650, study PRJEB25190) | human gut metagenome | reverse complement strand
GGAGGGGGATTATAAGGCAGCCCTGGAAAGCGGCAAGAAAGCGGAGCAGTTGCTTCAGTCCCTGAAAACATCCGAGCCGGAGTGGAATCCGGAATGGGTGGCCGGCAAACTGGATGCCGCCGCTCAGCTGCAGCGGCGCGTGGAACCTCTGGCGCAAAAAGCCGGAGCTCCCAAAAAGGCGGATTATTCCCTGAGACCGGGAGAACAGCGGGATTTTACCCTGCAACGCGCCTATAAGGCCCATGAACGGCAAAAAACGGTTGTCGGAACCGTTCCTGTTCTCCCTTCCCCCCACGGCACGCAACCGGGAAAAACGGTTGTTCCCGCTTCTGCCTCCCGCCCGGAAATCCGCTCCGTCAAGCCGGCCTCTGCCAGGCAGGAATCCGTTTCCAGAAGATCTGTTCCTTCGCGCGGGCTTCCTCCCCGGGCGGACCGGGATGGAAGATTCCGTATCGGAAGCTGATGCGGATACAAGGGCAGGAAAAGGGGGCCGGAAATGGGAGACATCCCCTTTTTTTCTTTCAATTGCTAAAAGAGAGCCGCTTTCCCGATTTGGGAAAGCGGCTCTGCGATTTTTTTGCTCAGCTGCTCGCTCAGGCGTTCTGCTTGGCGGCTTCTTCAACAGCCACGGCCACCGCTACGGAAGCGCCGACCATCGGGTTGTTGCCCATGCCGATGAGGCCCATCATTTCCACATGGGCGGGCACGGAGGAAGAACCGGCGAACTGGGCGTCGGAGTGCATGCGGCCCATGGTATCAGTCATGCCGTAGGAAGCGGGACCGGCCGCCATGTTGTCCGGGTGCAGGGTACGGCCCGTGCCGCCGCCGGAAGCCACGGAGAAGTACTTCTTGCCCTTCTCATTGCATTCCTTTTTATAGGTGCCGGCTACCGGGTGCTGGAAGCGGGTGGGGTTGGTGGAGTTCCCGGTAATGGAAACGTCCACGCCTTCATTCCACATGACAGCCACGCCTTCGCGCACGTCATCGCAGCCGTACACGCGCACGGCGGCTTTGGGACCCTTGGAGAAAGCTTTCTCCTGGATGATGTTCAGCTTGCCCGTGGCATAGTCAAACTTGGTTTGCACGTACGTGAACCCGTTGATGCGGGAGATGATGTACGCGGCATCCTTGCCGAGGCCATTCAGGCAGACGCGGAGATCCTGTTTGCGGACGCGGTTGGCGGACTTGGCAATACCGATGGCGCCTTCAGCGGCGGCAAAGGATTCGTGACCGGCCAGGAAGCAGAAGCATTCCGTTTCATCGCGCAGGAGCATGGCGGCCAGGTTGCCGTGGCCCAGGCCCACCTTGCGTTCATCCGCAACGGAGCCGGGAATGCAGAAGGACTGAAGGCCTTCTCCGATGGCTTCAGCGGCGTCGGCGGCCTTCGTGCAGCCCTTCTTGATGGCAATGGCGGCTCCCACCACATAGGCCCAGCCGGCGTTTTCAAACGCGATGGGCTGAATGCCGTTCACAATTTCACGGGGGTTGATTCCCTTGGAAAGGCAGAGTTGTTCCGCTTCTTCAATGGAGCCGATGCCGTATTTGGCCAGGGCTTCATTGATCTGCTTGATGCGGCGGTCGTAGGATTCGAAAAGAGGCATAATGGTAATAGTGCTTGAAGTTAAGATACTCTTTTTAATTCAATCTCATTCGTGACGAGGATCGATGTATTTGGCGGCCTCGTCGAAACGACCGTAGTTGCCCGTGCATTTGGCGACGGCTTCGTTGGCGTCCACGCCCTTCTTGATCATTTCCATCATCGGCCCCATGCGAACAAACTCGTAGCCGATGATTTCTCCGTCTTCATCCAGGGCAAGCTTGGTAATGTAGCCTTCAGCCATTTCCAAATAGCGGGGGCCTTTGGCGCGGGTGCCGTACAGGGTGCCGATCTGGGAGCGAAGCCCCTTGCCGAGGTCTTCAAGACCGGCGCCGATGGGAAGGCCTCCTTCAGAGAAGGCGCTCTGGGTGCGGCCGTACACGATCTGCAGGAACAGTTCGCGCATGGCGGTGTTGATGGCGTCGCACACGAGGTCCGTGTTCATTGCTTCCAGTACGGTCTTGCCGGGCAGGATTTCCGCAGCCATGGCGGCGGAATGGGTCATGCCGGAGCAGCCGCTGGTTTCCACGAGTGCTTCTTCAATGATGCCGTTTTTGACATTCAGCGTCAGTTTGCAGGTGCCCTGCTGGGGAGCGCACCAGCCCACGCCGTGGGTCAGGCCGGAAATATCCGTGATTTCCCTGGATTGCGTCCAGTTGCCTTCCTGCGGGATAGGAGCCGGACCATGGTTGCAGCCTTTCTTGACGCAACACATTTGTTCGATTTCGTGTGTAAACTGCATGGTATTAGGATGTTAATATGAAGATAGAGCTGCAGTCATCGGACAGCCGCTACCTTGAGCGGGACGGATCATACCAGCAAATTCCCGATTAGCAAACACGAATGATTGAAAATCGGTTAAAAGGCCTCATAATCAGTCAGGAGCCCTGCCCTGCATGAAGTCACGACCACGCCGCCCCTTTCTCAACAAATTGGCAATCATCTTTGTCCCAATATTGATGATCGGCTTCTCCTTATTCATGTGGGCATGGCAGGTGGAACCCAGGCGTGTGGAAACCGTCACGGCTGCGATGGAGATGCCTCAGTGGAAGAGAAAAGAAGGCCCTCCCCTCCGTATCGCGATTGCCGGGGATTTCCATCTGCGTCCGAACGGAGGCGATCTGGCGCACAGGTACATGGAAACAATCATGGAAGCTCGGCCGGATATGATTTTCCTGCTGGGGGATTATGCCAACGGCCACACGAGGGAGAGCAGCATGGCCCCGGAAACGGCCCGGGAATATTTCAAGATGTTGAAAGCCCCTCTCGGCATTTTTGCCGTGCAGGGCAACCATGACCAGTATTACGGCTGGAACTTATGGCGCAACATGTTTTCCGGGCTGGGCATCCTGCCCATGTGGAATGATTCCCTGCTGCTGTACCTTCCCGGAGGCCGTGAGCTGCAGCTCTCTTCCGTCAGGGACGACTACCACCTGAGAATCAGGCCGGAGGAATTGCCTCTGCGTTTTTCCCCGGATATTCCGCATATCCTTCTTTCACATGTACCCGACATTTTTCCTCTGCTGGCTCCCGGCACGGCGGACCTCGTCATCAGCGCGCATACCCACGGAGGCCAGATATGCCTTCCCGGAGGCAGGGCCCTGGCAAACATCTCACGAGAGAAAGTCAAATTTTCCTATCCCTGGTCCCAGCTGAACGGAACCCCCTTCCTCATTACCCGCGGTTTGGGATGCAGCGTTCTTCCCCTGCGCTTCTGCTGCCCTCCGGAAATCATCGTGCTGGAAATCCAATAAGAAACAACTATCCGGATAACGCGCCGTCCCCTCATGCCCTTTATTTCTTATTCACATTATATTTACATATTGTTCACAACAATATGTGCAGCCATGTTTCTGGAATCCTGCTCCACTCCGGCCGCGGCCCCGGAACCCGTGGCCGGCTGGTATGAAGGAACCCTCTATGAAGACAAGCCTTTCTACATCACTAAAAACGCCATCAGCTGGACCAGCGGAAGAAAAAGGGCGGATTTTGGCCGCTGGACAGCCGTCAGCGTGTATGACCCATCCATACGCATGCAGGCGGAGGGCGGTCGTTTCAGCATTACTTCCGGCTATGGCTGGGACGGCGTCACCTGGGGGTCCACCCCTCCGGATATGCTCCTCCCTTCCCTGTTTCACGACGCCATGCTGCACGCCAAAATGAATGGAGCCCCCATTTCCAGAAGCCAGATTGACCTGGCTTTTTACGATATCATGACCAGCCAGAATTCCTGCCGCAAGGGATTATACTATCGTTTTGCGCGCCTTTTCGGCTGGTGCTTCACCTTTCCACAGCATCCGAATACTTTGATAATCAAACGAGAGTAGTATGGTATCGGAGAATTTTCCGGAAAACCAGTTGCCCTGAAGGATAAACAAGGAAGAAAAATTCAGCCGTCGTCCTGCTGTTTTGCCTTGCCTGTTTAATTAGTTTAATCTAACTTTCGTTGTCAAACCAATCATCAGAACGCATGGAAATCACTATTATCTACGGAACGGAAACCGGCAATTCGGAGAGTCTGGCCCAGGACGCACGGGCAAAATTGACCAAGCTCGGCCATCAGGCAAAGGTGGTTGACATGGAAGGTATAACGGTGGAACAGTTGAAGAATGCGGGAACGCTGCTGGTCATCACCAGTACGTGGGGGGACGGAGAACCTCCCACCAACGCAGAGGCCCTCCATCAGGAATTGAAGGACTCTTCGGAAGATTTGTCCGAGGTAAGCTACGCCGTTTTTGCCCTTGGAGATGAATTTTACGAAAACTTCTGCCAGGCTGGCAAGGACTTCGATTCCTTCCTGGAACGTTTGAAAGCGCAAAGGCTTCTGCCGGTAGTGCTTTCCAATGGAGACCATGATGATACCTTCCCGGAATGGGTGGATGCCATCGCGGAAAAACTCTCCTGATGTTTTTTCAAGGTTTGCAATACCTCATCCTCAAAAGAGCGCTTCTTCCGGGACGAACGTCTGGAGGAAGCGCTTTTTCCTGAAAAAAGCAGGAACTCTCTTTTTCCGGTTCGGGCGCAAGGGGGAATAACTCCCTGATTTTTTCTTGAATTAAAGGCGGATAAAAGGAACGAATCCACTCCGGCGGAACAAAAAATCCGCGCTTATCACTCAATTGGCGTGGCTTCGGGAATGTATTCATTTCCGGCTGGGGCCGTCCGACGAATTTCCGTGACAAAGCCCAGCACACGATCAACATCCAGTTGGGACAGGACGGAACGGACATCGTGGTCTTCCAGAAAGCGGGTCAGCTTGACATCATTATATAAGCCCTGCATATCCCCCTTCTGCACCAGAAGGCGGATGGCGGGGTCTTCGCTCAGGCTTTTCAGGCTTAGCACGCGGCTGGTAATGCGGGAACGGGGCATATAGCAGTCCAGCTGGGTGCGCCGCTGGTCGGAGAGCTCTGGACTGAGCGTCACCAGGTAGGCGATCATTTTTGCCAGGGAAAGCCGTTCCGGATCATGCTCCGGAGATATTTTTTCCAGCCAGCTCAGGTGGGGGTTGTCCATGATGGACTTTTTGATGGAATAAATGGCAGGTAAGGAAATGGTGCGGTTGGGGTCCATGTGGTACAGGGCCAGTTCTCGGGCGCGGGTCATTTCCGCCATGGAGCCGTAAAAGAAGATGCACATGACTCCCACCCAGCATACGACTGCCGCCATCAGTACCGTCGTGACGATTCCCTTGGCCCCGCCGAAGCCCATGCGCCGTCCCCAGGAGAAGACGTCGCTGAACCAGAAGAGACCGTGCATAAAGACAAAGAAGACAGCCGCCGCGCCTCCGACGGACAGCACCGTGACCATCCATTCCCGCGGGTCGCTGGTGATGAAAGAGAGGTAGGTGAAACCGTATTTGGATAGCCAGAAGTAAGCGGCTACGGAAGAGAGCACTGCCGCGCCGAACAGGAGCATCTTAATCATCCCCTTCAGCATGCCGAGTACAATGAAACCCAGCAGCAATGCGCCCAGAACCAGGTAAAATGTGAGGGAGGAATCCATGAATGAGGGGAAAAGAAGCCGTGAAACCGGTTGTTACAGAGCCCTCTGGCAGCGTTGGCGCAGGTAGTGGTCGCACAGGCAGAGCCAGGCCATGGCCTCCACAATGGGCACGGCGCGCGGCAGTACGCAGGCATCATGCCGTCCCCTGCCCTTGAGCCGGGCATCCTCCCCGTCCCTGTTGACCGTCTGCTGGTCAATCATCAAGGTGGCCGTAGGCTTGAAGCCGATGCGCATCAGAATGTCCTCTCCGTTGGAGATGCCGCCCTGAATACCGCCGGAGTGGTTGGTGGTAGTACGCACCCGGCAGCCCTGCATGTAAAAAGGGTCATTATGTTCCAAGCCGGTCATGTCCGCCGCTTCAAAACCGGAACCCACGGCGAAAGCCTTGGTGGCGGGAATGCTCATCATGGCGTGGGCAAGCGTAGCGTCCAGCTTGTCAAAAACCGGATCACCCAGTCCGGGAGGGCAGCCGCGCACCACGCATTTGACCACGCCGCCCAAGGAATTTCCGGAGTCACGAGCTTCCTTGATGGCAGCGATCATGGCTTCCGCAGCGGAGGGGTCCGCCGTACGGACGATGTTGCTCTCAATGGCAGAGGCCGTCACGGCTCCCCAGTCCACGGAAGCTTTCACATGGTGAACCTGATCCACCCAGGCCACGACCTCCATATCGGGGAAAGCCTGCTTCAGCACGGCCCTGGCCACCGCTCCGGCTGCGACGCGGCCGATGGTTTCCCGTGCGGAGGCCCGGCCCCCGCCCGCCCAGGCGCGAATGCCGTATTTAGCGTCGTATGTATAGTCCGCGTGGGAGGGCCGGTACGTTCTGGCCATCTCGTCATAGGCGGAAGAGCGGTGGTCCTTGTTCCGGACACTGATGGCGATAGGCGTTCCCAGGGTTTTGCCGTCCAGCACTCCGGAAAGGATTTCCGCGCGGTCTTCCTCCCTGCGGGGGGTTACGATGTCGCTCTGCCCCGGCCTGCGCCGGTCCAGCTCCCGCTGAATGTCTTCTTCCGTCACCGGGACGAGGGACGGGCAACCATCAATCACCACGCCTACCCCAGTCCCATGGGATTCACCCCAGGTAGAAATTCTGAACACCTGACCAAAACTGCTGGACATGGCGGTATTCTAGACGGAGGCGTTCACCCGGTCAAGCCGTGTGCATCCGCACCGGGACATAAAAAACACCCCTGTCCTCAAAGGACGGGGGTGCTGAAAGAAAAGTACTCCCTTGAGAAGGAGTTGCCGTCTTAGTCCTTCAAGGCGGAAGAGGCCTTGAAAGCAACCGTCTTGGAGGCGGGAATATTAATCGTGTTGCCGGTCTTCGGGTTGCGGCCGGTACGGGCTTCACGGGTCTTGGTAGCAAACGTACCAAAGCCAATGATCTGCACCTTGCCGGATTCCTTCACGCCTTCCTTGATGGATTCCAGCACAGCGGCCAGAGCTTCTTCAGCGTGCTTCTTGGTCGTATCAGCACCCAGCTTGCTTTGAATCAGTTCGATCAGTTGAGCCTTGTTCATAGGACTTCGGTGAATAGCATATGGAGCCCTGACAGTAAAGAAAAAATGCGGTGTGAAGGAAAATCAGGACCTAAAACGGCGTTAATTGTCGTCATCCGGCAGCCTTTCCACTGCAGCGCCGATGGCCAGGAGTTTTTCGTCAATCATTTCATAGCCCCGGTCAATATGGTACAGGCGGTGGATTTCCGTAGTGCCTTCCGCCTTCAGGGCTGCCAGAACCAGGGCGGCGGAGGCCCGCAGGTCGGAGGCCATGACGGGGGCGCCGCTGAGCGTTTCCACTCCGGAAATGACGGCAGTGCCGTTGTCCACCTTGATGTCCGCCCCCATGCGCTTGAGTTCGGAGCAGTGCATGAAACGCTGCGGGAAAATAGTATCCTTCACCACGGAGATGCCCGGCGTGGTGGCGAAGAGAGCCGTCATCTGGGCCTGCATGTCCGTGGGGTAGCCGGGATACGGGGCTGTCTTGATTTCCCCGCATTTGGGCGTTTTCCCGGCAATGATGGTGACCGTATCCCCCCGCTCGTTGAATTCCACGTGGTGGCCGCACTTCCGGAGCAAATCCGTCACCACAGTCATGTGTTCCTCACACACGCGCCGCAGGGTCACGCCATCCCCCATCATGGCCGCCGCCACCATAAAGGTGCCGGCCTCAATGCGGTCCGGGATAACGGTATGGTTGCAGCCGCGGAGCTTTTCCACTCCCTCAATGACGATCCGGCGCGTTCCCGCACCTTGAATATTGGCGCCCATCTTGGTTAAAAAGTTCGCCAGATCCACCACTTCCGGCTCGGAGGCGGCGGATTCAATAACGGTGGTGCCTTCCGCCAATACGGCGGCCATCATCAGGTTGTCCGTTCCCAGAACGGTGGGGCCGTGGTCGCCGCTCAAATCCACCGTGGCTCCTTTCAACCCCTTGGGAGCTTCAATAATCAGGTTGCCGCGCTCAATCTGCACCTGTGCCCCCAATGCCTGGATGGCCCTGATATGCAGATCCACAGGACGGTCGCCAATCACACAGCCGCCCGGCAGGGGAATCACGCACCGCTGCATGCGGGCCATCAAGGGCCCCATCAGGCAAATGGAGGCGCGCATCTTGCGCACCTGTTCATAAGCGGCTTCGGAATGCAGGTTCCTGGCTTCCACGCGCACATTGCCGCTGGACCGCTCCACGGAGGCTCCCAGCTGGCCCATGAAATTGGTATCGGAAACATCCGGAACCCGGCGCACCACTACAGGCTCATCCGTCAGCAGGGATGCGGCCAAAATAGGCAGGGAGGCATTTTTGGACCCGCTGATATTGACGGCTCCCCTCAGCGTAAAACCTCCATGTACGACAAGCTTCTCCATAGTGGGTTGCAATTAGGTGACGGATTCTACACATTTAAAACGCCCATGCAACCCCAAAGAGCCCCCGGAACGGGACAAATTCCCGGATGTTTCTCTTCCCCCGAAAAGAGGGGAGGAAAATGGCATGGTAAAAAGCAGGAGCCGACCAGGTTCTGTAAGCCAGATTTTGTCCGCCGGCCAGAGCCGGCTGTGCGGTCATTTTTCTCACGCGGACCGCAGTCAGGCGTTCCGCGCGCCCGTTCGCTTTCACGAAACGGATGCGACTAATACCCGGGGATCCGGCGGGCAGGCGACCCTTCCCCTGTTTGTCTTGCATCGCGCGGGGTTTACCATGCCTCCTTGGTCACCCTCGGAGCGGTGAGCTCTTACCTCCCCTTTTCACCCTTGCCCGGCATGGGGGCGAACCCCATCCGGGCGGCTTGTTTTCTGTGGCACTTTCCGTCCGGGAACCCTTGGGAGATTCCCGTCTCCCGCTTTCACGGGACACGCTGCCTTGTGATGTCCGGACTTTCCTCTACTCCGGTCCGGAGACCGGAACAGCGACCACCCGAACCTGATCGGCATGGACTACATACGCTTTCATCGGCTCGCGGTAAAGCCCAAAGCAGACATGGAAAGCATTTTGTTTCTTTCTTCCTTCCGCTTCCTTCTTCAAGCCATGGGCGCCCTCTTCCCTGAACAAGGTAAAGCGGCCACAGGACTGCTCCCGTGGCCGCTCCAACTTACTACCTATGAAAACCAGCTTGATCCCATTGATCCTGAAAAGCTCTCTCCTTCTTTTCAGGGGGATGCAGCCGATAACGCACATGAATATACGCCACCGTCCCGGAAAATCAACTCCATTCTGGAATGCCCCCTGATGCCTCCGCCCGTCTCGTAATTGGCTTGATTCTGCATCCGATACAGGGTAGTTCTTCCGGAAACTCATGAACCTTCATTCCCATTCCATTTCCTCCCTGCAAGGGGCACTGACCGTGCCCGGAGACAAAAGCATTTCCCACCGCGCCGCCATTCTGGGAGGCCTGGCGGAAGGAGTGACGGAAGTGGATAATTTTCTATGCAGCGAAGATTGCCTGAATACCCTGCGCGCCATGGAGCAGCTGGGCGCCAAAGTGGATGTGCTGGAAGAACGGCAGGGATACGGCCCCGTCCGCTTCCGAATTACGGGCGTCGCCATGAGCCCCAAGGCTCCTGAACGGCCCATTGACTGCGGTAATTCCGGCACGGGCATGAGGCTGCTGGCCGGGATGCTGGCCGCCTGCCCCTTTGATTCGGAAATGTTTGGGGACGCTTCCCTGAGCTCCCGCCCCATGGGCCGCATCATGCAGCCTCTGGAACAGATGGGAGCGCGGATTGAAGCCCGGGGAGCCAAACCGGGCTGTGCTCCGCTGAGCATTCACGGCGGGCGGGTGCACCCCATTTCCTACACGCTTCCCATGGCCAGCGCCCAGGTTAAAAGCGCCATTCTATTGGCGGGCATGTTTGCGGACGGAACCACCACCGTGCGCCAGCCGGCCGTCACCCGCGACCATACAGAACGCCTGTTCCGCCATTTCGGCGTTCCCTGCACCGTGGATGGACTTACCGTCGGAACCTGCGGGCCGGCTCTCCCCGTCGCCCATGATTTGACAGTCCCGGCAGATATTTCCTCCGCAGCCTTCTGGATGGTGGCCGCCGCCAGCCGTCCGGGTTCCCGCCTGACGTTGCGCCAGGTAGGGCTGAACAAGACGCGGAACGCCGTCATCAGCGCTCTGCAGCGGATGGGCGCGCGAATGGACATCGTGCCCACTTCTCCGGAAGATGCCGGCGAACCATACGGCGATATTACCGTGTACGGTTCGGATTCCCTGCACGGCACCAGCCTCCTCCCGGAAGAAATACCCAACCTCATTGACGAGATACCCATCCTGGCCGTAGCGGGAGCCCTGGGCCGGGGAGACTTCATCGTCCGAAACGCCCGCGAATTACGCGTCAAGGAAACGGACCGCATCGCCACCACGGCGGCCAACCTCCGGCTCATGGGCGTGGATGTGGAAGAATTTGACGATGGCATGGTTGTTCACGGCGGCACTCCCCTGAAGGGAACAGAATTATCCAGTTATGGGGACCACCGCATCGCCATGAGCTTCCTGGTGGCCGGACTCAGCGCACAGGGAGAAACCGTAGTGACGGATGCGGAATGCATCAATACGTCCTATCCCGGTTTTGAACGGGATCTGGCTCAGTTCCTGTAAAAAACGCAAGATTCCAGCCGGATTTCACCCCGTCCATGGAATAATGCCGGAAGCAGAAAAGAATCTTGCGGCATTCCGGCCATATTATGCTTCCCGTTCCTCCCCCACTTCTCTGGCGCGGCACAAATCCCGCCAGCCGGGAAAATTCCATTTGTTGGGAAAATCCCGGCACTGGCGGGGTTTAACGGGATTGATCCGGCAGCCGTCTTTCGTCAGCATCATGCAGGCGCCGTCTTCCGCGTCCCGGATGGACAATCCGCGCCGGTTGGCTCTCAACCGGCAGCATGTGTCAATAAAAACCTGTTCGTCCATGTCCAGGAAACGGGAAATCTCGCGGATTTCATCCGTCTCAATGCACACATCCCCGGCCCAGCGGCAGCACGCTCCGCATCTGGTGCATTCATACCGCACCGCTTTTCCGCCGTCTTCCATACGCATTTAAGTGAAAATTCCCCTGATGACGCCTATGTTCATATGGGCGTTCCTCCATCGCGGGCTATTGACGGCATGTTCAAAATCCTGCGGCAATTTCCCGATGGAGCCGGACATCTGCTCCAGCCCCGTCAGAATCTGCCTGATTCTGGAACGTGCGATGAGCGTAGGCTGATTGGTCCACTGGAAAACCTCGCTGTCAATAATATAGCCTTCATCAATCTTGGTAATGTACTGGGGAAAGCGAAGATGCGGGTTCTGTTCCACATAAACGCAACGGCCTATCGAACGCTTGGAGCGGAGAGGGTGGAAGAAGCGCCGGATGCTTTTAATCCAGTCCGGCGCTTCCGACAAACCTTCCGCATGCACCCACATGGTGGCCAGCTGTTCCACGGGATAAAAGTAGGAATATGTATAAGCGGCCTTATAGCGCGTGCAACCGCGCCATGCATGGCGCAGGCGCACCATATCCGCCTGTCCGGAAATCAGCAGGTCCAATGCCCGTTTCAACTGCTTTTCCAGGTTTTCCCCGCGCAGGTGTTCCCAGATCATGCAGTCATCCTCCGCCAGCAGCACGTAATCCGTATCAAGAGCGTTGACCGCCGTATGGAGGGCTCCTATAAAACCGCCTTCCACCGGGGCGGCCACCGCGGAAAGCCCATGGGAAAGGGCCGTCTCCAGCACCTTGACGGCGCTTTCCGGAAAAACGGCGCATGCTTCGTCAAAATAGCCAAGCAGCCCGGACCTGCCATAGGAAGCCAGAGTCATAGCCAGCGTATAAGGGGCGTTATCGCACAGCAGAGCCAGGCCGACTTTTTTATTTTGAAGAAGAATTCCCATCGCGTAGAACGTTTTTGCAGTCTAAGACAACAGGAAGTGCGTTTCCAAGCAAAATAATTTTAAACAAATGTACTTTTTCCTTGCCGCTTTTCAGGCAAAGGGAAAATATAATCCGCCCTGTTTCGTCATCATGAAAGCATACGTTATCTTAAAAAACTCACTGCTGGCGGCCGCTATCGGCTGCGCTTTGTCCGGCTGCTACGATCCTTATTATGACAATTTCAGCGTGTCAGGCTCCTACAGCAGCGGAGGTTCCGGCGTGTCGTACATGTATGACAGCTCCGGCTACCCCATTTACGGATATTATGGAGGAAGACCCATTTATGCCTACGACACGTTCGGAAGCCCCATTTACTCCATCAACCTGATCCGTCCGAATTACTATATTCCCACGTGGGGGCCGGCTCCCTATTACCGCGGGCATTATGTCCGTCCCCATAACTGCCGCCCCATGGCAAAACCGCCGATGAAACCCCACTTCAGGCCTGACCATTTCCGTCCGGGAAACAACAGGCCGGCCCCTCAGCCCGGACGGCCCAATCAACGGCCGGACTTTGGAAAACCCGGCAATTTACAGCGGCCGCCAGCACATCATCCGGGAATCAACCAGCCCGGACGGCCTTCTCGCCCTTCCGCCAATAATCCTTCCCGTCCCGGCGGCACGAATCGCCCCGTCATCAACC
>OLQE01001460.1_pt1 | contig 12706 bp, 11 predicted proteins | sample 1643161 | NCBI WGS metagenome assembly OLQE01 (sample SAMEA3136650, study PRJEB25190) | human gut metagenome | reverse complement strand
TTTGAGGTGTTTTAGGATTGCGAAAGCATGAAATGCGAAGCAATCCGTGTATCATACTACATATACAAATAAGCCGGATTTACTACAGAAGCTTCTGAGTAAAAATCCGGCGTACATTCAGAACAAGAGGAGGGGTTTTCAAATGATTTGCATTAAGAACGGAACACTTCACACAGCGATAACAAAGGACATCTTTGTCGCTGATCTTCTAATTGAGCATGGGAAGATTGTAAAAATCGGAAAAAATATCTCTGCTGAAAATGCGGAAGAGATCGATGCGTCCGGATGTCACGTGTATCCTGGCTTTATAGACGCACACTGCCACATCGGCCTTGACGGCTACGGAATTGGCTATGAGGGACAGGACTACAATGAGCTGAACGATCCTGTCACTCCACAGGTACAGGCCATCGATGGCATCAACCCCTTTGATCCGTGTATGAAAATGGCGGCAAAGGCCGGTGTTACCTGCTTCGCAACCGGACCGGGCAGCTCCAATGCGATTGGAGGAACCTTTGCGGCCATCAAACCGATCGGCAACCGTGTCGATAACATGATCGTAAAATTCCCGATTGCCATGAAATGTGCGTTCGGTGAAAATCCGAAGCGCTGCTACCAGAATCAGGGTATCTCCAGCCGCATGACAAACGCTTCCATGATCCGCGGCGCGTTAAGCCAGGCAAAGCTCTATAAGGCAAAAAAAGAAGCAGCCGGTGATGATATCTCCAAGCTCCCTTCTTACGATCAGAAGGCAGAAGCTCTGATCCCGGTATTAAATCACGAAATCCCTTTAAAAGCGCACGCGCACCAGGCAAACGATATCTGCACTGCAATCCGGATTGCAAAGGAATTCGGCATTGATCTGACACTGGAGCATGTAACAGAGGGACATATGATTGTAGACGAGCTTGCAAAAGAGAACCTTCCGCTTGCCATCGGTCCGACCCTCGGACATGCAACAAAATTTGAACTTCAAAATAAGACCTGGGAAACTCCGGGAATCCTTGCAAACGCCGGATGTCATGTCTCCATCATCACCGACGCGCCGGTAATTCCGCTCCACTATCTCCCGCTTTGCGCAGGCTTTGCAATCAAGGCCGGAATGGATGAATACGATGCGCTCCGTGCCATAACCATCCACCCGGCAGAACACATCGGTATCGCAGACCGTGTCGGTTCCCTCGAAGAAGGAAAAGACGCGGATATCGTCATTGTAGACGGCAGTCCCTTTGAGCTGACCGGTGTGATCCGGCATGTACTGATCGATGGAAAAGAAGTAGAGTAAAGGATCTATGTCCGGCTCCGTAAGTAGTCCATACGAAACGGAGCCGGATGGCCCGGGAGCATTTACGGCAGCTGTTTTCCGGCTGCAAGGTAAATGCGATACCACTCTTCGCGGGTCAGCACGATGTCATCCGCCCTGCAGATATCCTGAATCCGCTTCAGGCTGGTGCTCCCTGCGATTGTCTGAATGCCTGCCGGATGGCGCAGGATCCATGCGGTTGCGATCGCATTCGGTGATGCATCATATTTTTCTGAAAGCTCATCCAATACCCGGTTCAGCTCCGGAAATTTTTCACTTCCGATAAAAATCCCCTCGAACATTCCATACTGGAACGGTGACCATGCCTGCAGCGTTATCTTTTTCAGGCGTGCATACTCAATCAAACTGCCGTCACGATTACAGCCTGCATCATTGTGGATATTGACGTTCAGTCCCGCATCGATTGTCGGACAGTGCGCTGCCGAAAACTGAATCTGATCAATACAGATTTTTCCGCCACAGTACTGATTCAGCAGCTCGATCTGCATTGGATTATGATTGCTGACTCCAAATGCCCGAACCTTTCCGGAGCTTTCCAGAATATCAAAGGCCTCCGCCACTTCTTCCGGCTCCATCAGTGCATCCGGCCGGTGCAAAAGAAGAATATCCACATAATCCGTCTTCAGTCGCTTCAGACTTCCGTCTACTGACCTTAAAATATGTTCTTTTGAAAAATCATAACAGATTCCAGGCCGAATCGCGCATTTTGTCTGAATGACCATTTGCTCCCGCAGCGTTGGCGTCAGTACGTTTCCGAACACAGCCTCTGCTTCTCCGGCTGCATAGATGTCCGCATGGTCAAAGAAATTAATACCAAGCTCCATAGCTCCGTCGATCAGCTCCCGGACTGCCTTTTCATCCGGAAGACCGGTGATGCGCATGCATCCGATTCCGATTCTGGAAACCTCCTTTATCTTGTCACTGATCTGAAATGTTTTCATTATATACCTCCTCGATCAATAAAATTATTCCAGCCATTTTTTTAAAGCATTTTGTTAGGGATTCTCGTAATAGACACTGCTGTTATAATCGTCAATCTTTGCGCTGATAAATGAATGATAGATTTTTAAAACCATCATACCATAGTTATTCTGAAATTTCCAAAGAATTCCGGAAAATAATAAAGAGGTGCCGCTCAATCATCCATTCTGGATGATCGTACGACACTTCTTTGTTAATGTACATATTACATTTCAATTTTCCCAGAGTATTTACGGCAACCCGGTTTCACTTCCGTTTTTACTACAGATTGCCGTTTTTCATCACCTTATTCTTAATCCAGTTTTGCAAAATCCGGAATCGGCATTTTTTTGCCGCCTTCCATTGCCGAAAGATGTGCACAGATACCGGTTGCAGTCCAGTAAGCGCCTTTTATGTCATCAATGAGTGGCTTTCTGTCCTCCACGATAGACATGATAAACTCGTGGATCATATGTGGATGTGATCCTCCATGTCCACCGCCCTGCTTAAAGGAAAGATGCTCGTTTTCGTCGTTATATACGGTTTCCGTTGTAAAGAAAGCAATCTCCTCCGGCAGACGGTATCCGTAATCAGGAACCTTGATTCTCCGTTCGATAATCTCGCCTCCTCTGGCAAACCGGTCCGGATCGCCATCAATATCGATCATGTCCTGCTGAATATCACCTGTTCTCTCATACAGAACAGGATCCTCGTCCGATAATTGCTGCCACTCAAAACTCTTCTTGCTGCCGTAAACCCGGAAGCACTCCTGATAGCTTCTGGCCACTTCATAAAGGAAGCGCTCCATCTCAATCGTAACATCAGAATCCTCAAGATTGATAAATGCCGATTCAAATGCAAACGGGCACTGATACTTTTCTTTTAATGCGTCTCTGACACGACCGGAACCTATGCCATATACCGATACCGGTTTTTTATCAAGCATCATAAGGCATGGCCCGACTGCATGGGTCGGATGCATTAACGGTGGAAATCCTTCCCAGTATTCCGGCCAGCCTTCCATATCCTGATAGTGAGCGCAGGTCATGTACTGAATCTTTCCTAACTCACCCTTCTTATATAATTCCTGTACATAAAAGAATTCTCTGCCAAAAACGGTAGTTTCCAGAAACATATAATTCTTTCCGCTTTTCTTTCGCGCTTCGATCACTTCGTATAATTCATCGATACTCATACCCATAGGAATCGTACATCCGCAATGTCTTCCGGCATTTAAAGCCTTGATTGAAAGCTCGGCGTGGGACGCAGGAGGCGTGCATATATGGATCGCATCAATCGAAGTATCCTGCAGCATATCATCCAGATTGGTGTAACAATCTTCAGCAGGAATGTGAAACTTTTCCGCGCAGGTGGCCAGAAGCGAACGGTTATAATCAGCAACTGCAACGCTTTCGACATTTGGATGCCGCTGATAAATTGGTACAAACTCCATTCCAAAACTGATGCCAACGATACCGACTTTAATCTTTTTTTTCTGCATATGTTATTCCTTTCCGCTTACCGCAATACTGAGTTCGTCAACAGAACCATAAAGAACTTTAAGCTTTGTACGCATTTCGCCGTCAGCATCAATTGCTTGCTCGTAAGTTCCCCAGGCCTTTCCATTACTCCAGAAACTTTTAAAATTAGCTTCATTCATTTTTGGTGAAAATGAAAGCGTATGGTTTACATTATCGACATTAATTCCTAACAAAGCATTCCATATTGCATAGCTTGACATGGATCGAACATAATTATAACCGGATTCATTATCACTCCACGGATTACGCTTTACACCGTCATGGCGGTCACGTACGGCTTTAACAATACTTAATCCATCCTCAAGCTCACCTGCACGAAGCAGAAGTGCCGCAACTTCATATTCGATACCTGTCCATACTTCACCGAAATATACAAATGGCATTCTTGGTCTACCGCCATTTGGCCAGGTACATGGAGTTAAGCCTTTCTCATCATTCAAAATATAAGCACGCTGAACATGTGGAAAATCTTTTGCTCTGTAAACAAAATTGTAATTTACAATGGCTTTCAGTGCTTTTTTTACATGCTCTTCCGGGAGAAGATATCCCATACCTGCTTCAAATGCAAGGAACTGACCTAAAAGCTGATCAGAAAGACAGCCCTCCCCATACTGATACCGCACAGCATCTATATCATCCGTTTTCTGAACATAAAATTCGCCGTTGAATGTAAGCTCATCAAGTTTTTTTGCACCTGATAAAGCCAAGCTTTCATATTTATCTGCCAGTATGGAATCGCCGACAGCTTTGGCCATAGAAGAAGCAGCAAGCAATGCAGCAATATAAATACTGGTAACCATACTTGTAATACCACTCACTTCAGTGTCATATGTTACATGCTGCGGCTGTTCAAGAACACCATCTTCATCTTTATCCCATGTACGAATGGAATAATCCATAACTCTGATCATATGCGGATAACATTTTTTCATAAACGCATCATCGCCAGAAATGCGCCACTCACGATAGAGACGAACAATGGTGCCCAGTTGTCCATCAGCAGAGGCTACCATATCCCAGGACGGAAGACCGTAAGACCGATAGGTTCTGAATGGCATGAAGCCATCGGCTTTAGCTTCAATAGTGAATTCAATAAGTCTCATTTCACGTTCAAGTTCCGGGAACAAAAAAGCAGCTGTCTGTGCATAGTTCCATACATGTGTGCATGTTCCAGCGCCAGCACCAACATCCTCTCTAACACCTTCCCAAGTCATAAAGAAGCCATCGTTGATTCTGAAACAGGTTGGACTTCTGAGAACAGTGATAGTGTTGGCAACAGCTTCAATTACATATCCCGGAAGAGTAGAACTGTAAAAAGCATCTGCAAAACTTCTTGAAAGATCAGTCAATTCTTTTTTATTTGCAGCTAAATACTCAGCTACATTCCATGCATCGGTGTACTGTTTTGCATAGTAATTTTGCACAACAGTATAATCATGATTTCTGACTCTTTCAACATCAAGATCTGACTCGATCCAGCCTCTTACTCTGTTTGGGAAATACCATGTCAGGATAAATTCAAATTCCTTTTCTTCACTTGGAAGAAGTGTTTCTTCACAGCAAAGCGAACCTATCGCGTCTGTAAAATGCAGAAAACTGTATTCATATTTTTCTGCCCAGGCACAACCACCGTCACCTTTCGTTGAGTTTTCATTCAATCTGCCATCATCAACAAAGTCATCCCAGAAATCCTGGGCGCCATCAGTCCAATCACCTCTAAGCCATAACGGTTTGCAGGTTACATTAGAATTTGTCGTCAAAAGAGACATTGTACCATTTGCAATATGGTGTTCAGGTACATTTTCTCCGTATAAGAAAACACCGATCCCATATTCGTTTTTTCTGCATTCGTTTTTGGAATTACCAAGTATTTTTAAATGTTTCCAAAGGTCATAACCGTCAAAGCCAACAGCGTTTACAATTGAACCTGCAATAGAAACATGCTGTGTCTGTGAGGAAGAATTCTTAACATGATATTTGATATATGCACCTGGGATACCGGATTTGTCTGCATTTAATGGAACAAACGGGGTAAAAGATTCCATTTCTACTTCAACAGGCATCTCATCGTCGACAAGTTTAACAGTTACGAAGGGGTACTCTGCACGCATTTCAGAACTCTGAAATCTCGGAAGTCCACCCATCTGGCTTCTTAAAACACCTTCTGGCTCAGAAAAAGGAGGATTGAGTTCTGCCTCAAGAACCTTGGCCTGTGTACTGCTTTCAGATTCTGTTCTAATCGCAAAAAAAGTATACGGCAGAATATTATCAAATCCAGGCTGATTAAACAGCTGCCAGTTTGCGAGTTGTCCACGTGAGCCCACGCAAAAATTACCGGTTCCTATTCCACCTAGATAAAAACGAGCTTCTTCGGCTTTATTATCATATATTTTTTGTGTGTTCGAGCAAAACAATTCGTTTTTAGTATATAAGTTCATAATAGACCTCCAAATTTTTATCCTTTTACAGCACCAGCTGTCATACCTTCGATGATATTCTTCTGCAGAAGAACATAAAAGATCAACTGTGGAACGATGATCAGTACAGCCGCTGATATCATGCCACTGTAGTCTGTTCCATAAGATCCCTTAAATAGCGAAGCGCCGATAGAAATCGTCATCTTTCTGGAATCATTTATCAATGTTGCAGATAATGGGTATTCATTCCAAACATAAATAACGTTAAATACAATGAGTGTTGCAAACGCTGGCTTCATGATAGGAAGTACAACTCTTGTACAGAGATTGAACAGACCACAACCGTCCATAATGGCTGCCTCTTCAATCTCAGAAGGAAATCCTCTGAGGAAACCGACAAAGATCAGCGTATTAAAGGATATTGCCATACCTGTCAGAGGCATAATCAACGACAGATAGGTATTCTGTATCTTTAATGCAACGATGATCCTGTATAACGGGAACAGAAGCAAATAGGATGGAATAATCAGTCCGATCAACAAAAAAACATAGAGATTTTTCTGCAACTTTTCACTTTTGAATTCCATTCTGGCCAAGCAATAAGAAGAAAGAAACGTAATTGTCAAACCAATGATCTGTGTTGTAAAGACCAGAATAATCGTATTTTTATACATGGTTGGCAATTTAAGTACATTTAAAGCTCTTCTGTAGTTGTCAAAATTCCATACTTCCGGAAGTGAAAATGGGCTATTCATTATCTGGGTATCTGTCTTAAATGATAAAAGAATCATCCAGAGAAATGGGAAAATAGCAATAAAACTTACAATAGCAACAACTATCCTGGAAAAATGTATCTTTTTTTTCATCAATTGCCTCCTTTATCCATTTGTGAACTGGCATTTTTTAGATAAAGAACTGAACACAGAGCAGAAAACAGGAAAGAAATCGTTGCAACTGCCATACCATAACCATATCTATTTGAAGTAAAAGTCGTAAAATACATATAAGTTACAAGAACTTCGGAAGTGTGACTAGGTCCTCCGTTTGTCAGCTGCTGAACAGTTTCAAATATTTTGAATGCCCCGGTAATGATTAGGACAATTTCAATAGTAATAGTTTCTTTCAGCATCGGTATTGTTACGAAGAAAATATTCTGTAGCTTAGATGCTCCGTCTATCTGGCTTGCCTCATGGATATCGAACGGAATCTGCCGAAGTCCGGCAACAAATATGGTCACATAGAAGCCAAGAACCTGCCACATATAAACAATCGATATAGAAAACGCGGTCATTTTCGTACCGCCAATCCATTCTAACGCAAGTACGTCAAGATGGAGCGCTCTTAGCAGTGCATTTAAAATGCCGATATGCGGATCGAGAATGAAAATCCATATTACACCGACAATTACTGGAGTGATTACATAAGGTGCAAATATCATACCTTTCATCACTTCACTTCCTTTGAAAGCATGTTCCAGAAAGATCGCAATCGTAAATGAAAGTGGGAGAAGAATCAGCAAGGTCATCGCAAGAACGATGCAAGTGTTTTTCAACGCCATAAAAAAGACAGGGTCTCTGAACAAATTCCGATAGTTTTTCAATCCGATGAATACTGTTTCTCCAATACCGGTAAATTTAGTAAAACTATAATAAATAGTTACAAATACCGGCATAATAATAAAAATCAGATAAACAGCCAATGTTGGCAACAACATGATAATTTTATTTGATGTCTTACTAAGCCATCGCATCTGAATCTCTCCTTTTGTGAGTAAAGCAAAAGCGGGGATTGTACAAATCCCCGCTTTATGGGGAAATACATCAGGAAACTATATTAGGATTAATCTAATAGCCCAAGTACTATCATCTGAGTGTCTAGATAATCACAAGCTTCTTCAGCGGTATATACACCATTTAATACACCTGTGATAGCGTCATGATATGCTGGCTCAAGATCCCCCGGAAGATACATATTCGGTGCAAATGTTGGGCTCTCCCAGTCATCTTTGATTTTTTCAAGAACACGGGCAAATACAGGATGTTCTTCAGCATCAATATCTACGTCATATGTTGTAATAGCCACACACTGGTTATTTTCAACAATGATTTTGGTTCCTTCCGGACCATAGTAAAACTTCAAGAAGTCGATAATTGCAGCGTATTTCTCCGGATCTTCTTCTTTAACCTTTGCAGAAACACAATATGGGAAAGAAGCAGCCTTCATAGATACTTCCTGATTGCCCACACCATCTGAGAAGGTCGGACCCCAGTTGAAATAGATGGAATCTTTGAATTCACTGCTATCAAAAGTATCTGTATCCCATACACCAGAATCCAGCATAGCTGCATTGCCTGCAACAAAGAGTTCCTTAGCTTCTGCATAGCCAAGCGATGTCACATTATCCGGCCACATTCCAGCAGCTGTCATTTCCTCAAGCTTCTCAAAGAATTTGATAAAATCTCCGTTATTCCACTTATCTTCTCCGGCAAGGATATTATCGATATGATCGTAGAAACCAAATCTGCAGAACATATTTGTCAGGCACCAAACAGCAAAGCTGTCTTTGGTTCCTCGTGCCATGGGAGTAATTCCATTTTCACGTAACACTTTACAACAATTCAGCAGTTCATCATATGTCTCAGGAATCTCAAGACCACACTGATCAAAAAGCGCTTTGTTGTACCAAATACCATTAGCCTGAATTTCTGATGGGATTCCATAGATTCTGCCATCGATATTTAAAACATCAGTCATTCCGCTAAGGAAACCATTCATGAAATCTTCGTCGGATGTCAGATCATCAGTAAGATCAGCAATGAGACCTTCTTTGATCATATCCCTTGCAGCCGGAGTTCTGCTGTAGAACAAATCTGGCAAAGAATCTGACTGAGCAGCAAGTTTTAATCGGGTTGAGTGTTCTTCAATCTCAGCACCATTGATTTCAATTGTTACGTTTGGATGAAGTTCCATGTAAGTTTGCACAACATCCCAAACCTGCGGAGCCTGATATTCAACATCGGCAATATGCTCCCAAAAAGAAATAGTAATCTGTTCAGAATTATCAGACGCCATTACATTTGTTCCGGACATCGTAATTGCTGCTGCAACAACTGATACACAACCAAATAACTTTAAAAACTTTTTCATCATAACTTATCTCCTTTGTGTTATTTTTGGTAGGAAATTCCTCGTTAGAATTTTCTTGGAGTAAAAGACCTATAATATAAATGTGATGCAGTCTCTGCGCAGTCAGACAGCTATAACATTAATATTCTTATTATTTTCCGGCAATAGTGGTTGACCCTCTTGAGATAAAAATAGGGTCTATTTCCAGAATGGTTGAGGTACTGTTATCTATGCATGCATTTTGAAGTCGGTTAAGTACAATTTCACATGCCATAGATGATATCTGGTCAAACGGATGGGATATCGCTGTGTAATCATATGCACATACCCACGGGAGATCGTCATATATGATCAAACTCATATCCTCTGGTACTTTCAATTTCATCTCATTTAATGTCTGAATCACATTGATCGACATCATTTCATTTACAGAAAGGATCGCCGTAGGTTTCAAACGGATCAGTTTTTCTCGAATGAGATTTCTAATGTTTCCAGAAAAATCCATTCTGCAGATATAGTCATAATCGAGTGTAAGACCATTTTCTTCAAAAGCCCGGATATAACCAGGTTCTCGTTCAGGACATAAATCCCATTTTTTATAAAACATGGCAATGGATCTATGTCCATATTCAATCAGCTTATTTACTGCCATATATGTTCCTAATTCATCATTGAATCTCAATACATCGATATTTTTATATACCTGAGAAAAAAGCTGAAGCATAACAGTTCCATTTTTGCGAAGTTCTTCAACTATCTCAAGACGATAAGATTCCATTGGTTCAAAGATAATTGCATTGGCGGAAATGCTTTGTAGTAATTCGAGGTTTTTATGCATCTTCAATGGATCGCCATTACAGTAAAGAACGATAATGTGATAGTTGTAACGCTCAAATTCCTTGGTTATCCCAGATATAATACGGTTAAAAAATGAATTCAGAACGCTTCCGACAACAATACCGATAATTGCTTTTGACATATCGGGTCTTTTATTCTTTTTCAATTTGTCAGGTGTGTAGTTCAGTTCCTTAGCTGCCTGCAAAACCTTCTCCTTTGCTTTTGCGCTTGTAGGATAAGTGTTGCTAAATACTTTATAAACAGTAGGAACCGATACGCCGGATAATTCTGATATTTGTTTTATTTTACTCATGTTAATACATCCTTTTATATCGATAATAAAACGAAGTGTTATCCTCTTCTTGCTATAATATAATTAGCATATCAAGCCACTAGTTGTCAATACTGCACTAATAAATCATCAAAAGTTTGGCTGTATATACAAAAATAGACAATTCTAATTAATAATAATAACAAGAATTATCGATAATTTTTACGAATTATTAATCATTATCAGTAGAATAATTATCTAGAACCATATCCATCTCCTATTGCATGTAATAAGATCACTCACCCATCACCCAAAATCAGAACTTAATGGTCCTATGTTCGTGAATACTGGCAACTACCCGAACACCTTCAGGTATCAGCAACTTCAAAGGGCTTGTAGTATAATCAAAATCTTTCATCTAAATCTCCTTCATTTTAAACCACTCTCCTTTTCTTTGTTTTTGTAGAGTAGGTTAGAGGGCTTTGCCCTCTTTCCCCTCATCAAACCGTGCGTGAGGTTTTCCCTCACACGGCTTTCCGACATTCTTCTTTCTACAGCATTATGTCACGCCGTAGCCATTCGTTTTAAGCCATTTTTGTACAAGGTATTTCTTACAAGACCCACTTTTGACATATGATTTCGTCTCTGATGTTTCTTGTATACCATCTCGTAAATGTACAAATGATATACCAATCAAGTGCCTGCATCCATTTGTCGCTTGTCTTTGTTGTGTAATAGTTCTTCCATCCGGTTATTTTGGGATTGAGGTTCTTTATTAAATCTTCCTCACTTGCAACCAGCAGACTTCTGCTATTCACATTTGACTTTATTGCAGTTTTCATCTTCTTTATTGCTTTTCGGCTTGGGTACTGATAGGTTTCTTGAAATCTGTTTCCCTGTCTTGTCTCAGTTGTCATTCGTCTGTGTTGCATTCCAAGGAAGTCAAAGCCTTCCTTTCCATCCCACATACAAACGATCTTTGTTTTAACAGGATGTAGTTTCAGATCCAGTTTTCCCATGATATACTGCAACAGTGTCAGTGCATGGTTTGCACTTTTCTTGTTTTTACAGATTATCACTGTATCATCTGCGTATCTTACGAGAATCCCATGGGTAAGTCCATACTTCTCCCACAGTCGGTCTAACGTGTTTAGATAAATATTTGCCAGTAATGGCGAAATCACCGAGCCTTGGCTTGTTCCCAGTTCACTTATCTCTAAAATGTTCCCATAGAGAACTCCTGATTTTAGCCACTGCCTTATGAGTTTAAGGATTCTTCTATCCGAAATCCGCAATTCAATAAGTGTCATCAACTTATCCTGGTTCACATTATCAAAGAACTTTTCAATATCTGCGTCCACTACATAATAACCCTTGTTATTACATGCTTTTCTTACTACTTCAAGCGCTTGTTTTGCACTGCGTTTTGGTCTGAATCCGTAGGAACAGTCCTTAAAATCCGCTTCGAATACGGGTTCTATCGCTATCTTTGTAGCCATCTGCACGATACGGTCTTTGACACATGGTATTCCCAGTGGTCTCTGGCTCCCATCTGACTTTGGTATCATCACTCTTCGGACTGGCAGTGGTCTGTATGTTCCACTTTTTAATTCTGACTGGATTCTAGTCAGATAGCGTTCTACTCCCTTTGCCTCGATATCCTCGATCGCGATTCCATCTATTCCGTTAGAACCTTTATTGGCTTTCACTCGTTTCCATGCCTCATATAAGACATCATCCCGGTAGACTTTGTCATAAAGTGCATGAAATCTTCTGCTACCGCATTTCTTGGCTGTTAGATATAGTTTGTTTTGAAGTTGTCGAACTTTTTCTTTAGGGTTGTTAGTCTGCATGACATTCTCTCACTCTTACCCTCTCTACAAACATGAATGAAGCAGGGAACCTTTCCATAGGCTGTGTTTTCTTACGCAGTCATCGTAGGTACTATGTTCCCCTCCGACTCCCTCCTGTCATGGTCGTGATTTCGCCAAGCTTATACACTTCATCTTTACCTTTCGGTGACAGGTAGGGTCTCTCCAGTTCCGAACCACACTTTTCATACATACCGCTTCCCATATACCGAGGGATTCTTCCGTGTTGCATTCCAGTTTCTTTACACGTTCCATGGTCTTCACCCATATGTGCAAGGCTCAACTTCCCTTTGCTCTCCTTTCGGAGACCTTTTTAACGATACGGCAGAATTCACTTTATGTTACGGTCTGCATGATTG
>OLQE01001457.1_pt1 | contig 12729 bp, 10 predicted proteins | sample 1643161 | NCBI WGS metagenome assembly OLQE01 (sample SAMEA3136650, study PRJEB25190) | human gut metagenome | reverse complement strand
GAACTGCGGCGCAATCTGAAGGTTTTCCTCAAGATTGTTTGCTTATGGTGGACTCTCGCGAAAAAGCGCTTGAGTTTTTGCGAGAGCATATTGCTTCAGATGATGCGGTGCTTGTAAAGGCGTCTCATTTCATGGAGCTTGATAAAGTGGCCAAGGGGTTGTTGAACTAGTTATGGTTTCTTTTTTTGAATACCCAACATTCGTGGTTTTTCTTGCCATATTCATGGGCGTTGTTTTAACAATTGCGCTCATGCCTGCATTTATTAAGTTCTTGCGTTCGCATTTAATCGGACAGCCAGTTCGCGCAGATGGTCCTGAAAGCCATTTAGTAAAACAGGGCACTCCCACTATGGGCGGTGTCATTATGCTTATTGCGGCAACGATCGTAATTGCTATCCTGGCAGAACCTGCGCCAGAAACTTGGCTGGTAATGGGTGCCGTGCTTGCAACTGGAGCGCTTGGTCTTTTCGACGATGCATCAAAAGTTGCCCATGAGCGATCTTTAGGGTTGACTCCTAAAGCAAAGCTTATTGGTCAATTTTTAATTGCTACTGCGTTTGTTTTGGCTGCCGTTAACTGGCTCGGTGTTCCTCCAACGGTTGATATTCCGTTTGTGTATACCTTCGATTTGGGTATTTTTACTACAACGCTTCCTATTGAAGTTCCTGCTGGGGGAGATTTTAGTATTCCTTGGCTTTATGTCATTTTTGCCGATATTTTGCTTGCAGGCATGAGCAACGCAACCAATTTAACGGATGGCCTTGATGGCCTGTTGAGTGGCACCATTATGGTTGTAATGGTGGTAATGGCGGCTATCGCTTTTCGCGCAGGTTTGCTTGATGGCGCTATTATTGCTGCTGCACTTGCGGGCTGCTGCATCGGTTTCCTTTGGTTTAACTCTTATCCTGCTGATATTTTTATGGGCGATACCGGCTCTCTTGCACTTGGTACGGCACTGGGCTGTTTGGCTATCGTATCGAAAACGGAAGTGCTGTCCTTAATTATTGGCGGCCTGTTCGTGGTTGAAGCTCTGTCCGTAATGATTCAGGTATTTTAAGCGCACGCGTAAGCGCTTATTCTTGATGGCTCCTCTCCATCATCACTTCGAAAAAAAGGGTTGGAGCGAAGTAAAGGTTGTAATTCGTTTCTGGATCATTTCTGCTGCTTTGGCTGCAGTGGGATTCTGTCTATACTTTGCTCAATCACTGTTAGGATAAAGCTATGGCAAGCCAATTTGATGATGCTAAAAAATATGCACCAGTGTCACTTGGATCAATTTTAGTACTGGGCCTTGGGAAGTCTGGTAAGGCGGCAAGTAAGTATTGTGCAAATCTTATTGGTACGCGTGTTTCTTCTCTGACGGTGTATGCGGGTGCTTCTACGCCTGCTGCAATAGATTTTTCGAAAGAATTGACGCAAGCAGGGGCTCGCGTTGTTTTTGACTCCGAAGAGGTGGAAGGATTATACGATCTTTGTATCGTAAGTCCTGGTATTTCAGAAAACTCCGCTTTCTATAAAGCAGCACGTGAGTGCTCTGGTGAGGTAATTAGCGAAGTTGAGCTTGCCTGGCGCGAAAGCGCTAAGGATTCAGTTTGGGTTGCTATTACGGGCACCAATGGTAAAACCACTACAACTTCTCTTATCGCTCACGTTTTAAAGGAATGCGGCAAAAATGCTTGCGCGGTAGGAAATATTGGTGATGCTTGCATCGATGAAGTTGCAAGTGCAGCATACGACTATTATGTAGCGGAAGTGTCTTCATATCAGTTGGCATCCACCAAGCGCTTTGCACCTGACGTTGCTGTACTGCTTAACATTACCCCTGACCATTTGAAGTGGCATGGAAGTTTTGAGGCATATGCGCAAGCCAAGAAAAAGATATATGCAAACTGCACTTCAGATGCCACGGTTATTTTGGATGCTGCCAATGACGTGGTACGCGGGTTTGTTCGTGAATTAAAAAACGATCCAAATCGCAGCTTTACTTATATTCCTATGGGCACTGCTGAAGGGCTTGCGGGCAACATGCGCCTTGCTTGCGGATCGGATAATGCTGCCTTTATCAACGAAGAAGGTATTCTCTGTTTTGAGACTTCGCAGGGTTGCAACGAAATAATCGCAGCACAAGATCTTAAGATCAAAGGCGAACACAACGCCTCTAATGCTCTTGCGGCAGCGGTTGCTGCGCACGCACTGGCTTGCCCATTTAACGAGATCGCCGATGCTTTGGCGTCGTTTGCTCCCCTTGAGCATCGTATTGAACCTTGCGGATCGGTTGCAGGTGTGGAATGCTACAACGATTCAAAAGCAACCAATGTCGATGCAACACTAAAAGCTTTAGCCGCCTTTGGTGAAAAGCATCCTATTGTTTTGCTTGGCGGTGACGATAAGGGAACTGACTTATCAGAATTGGTCGCGCAGGCGCAACGCCATTGCAAGGCCGTTGTGTGCTTCGGTGAGGCGGGTCCTCGTTTCTTGGAAGCATTTGCTCATGCTCAGTTAGACGTATTGGAAGCCAAGCATCTTGAAGATGCGCTTGATACGGCACTTGAATACGCTCAATCAGGTGACATCATTGCATTATCTCCTGCTTGTGCCTCTTTTGATGAATTTTCTTGTTTCGAAGAACGAGGCGAGGTATTTAAAAAACTCGTCGCGCAGCGGAGTGGGGAAAGAGGTGCCTAACTAAATATGGCTCGGGCGGAAAAAACAGACTCTAAACGCGCTAAATCGCCCTCACGTTCATTTTTCAAGAGCGCTCCTGCGCATATTATGGCTCCACGATTGATGGTGGGTCTATCTACCTTTGCCTTGATCGTACTGGGTCTTGTTATGGTGTATTCTTCATCGTCGATCACTGCTTTTGTTGAACAGGGTGATTCGACAGGCGAGGCTATAAAGCAGTGTGCTTTTGTAATAGTGGGACTTATTTTTGCAGTGTTGGCTATTTTATTTGGTAAACATGAGGTCCTGCGTGGTTTTGGCGGCACAGTGTTTTGGGCTGTTTGCGTTGCTCTTCTTGTACTTACGGCACTTTTGGGTACGGTGGGCCTCGGTGCTAAGCGTTGGTTGGTTATTGGTCCTATCAGTATTCAAATCTCAGAATTTGCAAAAATTGCTTTCGTTCTTATGGCAGCACGTATTGCCGAAGATTATCGCGAAGGTGCTATAGATCTCTATACCGCCGCTAAACAAGCCGTTGTGTATATTGTTTTGCCTTTGGGCTTTTTGTTTGGTGCACAATCCGACTTAGGTACTACGCTTATTTGCTGTGTTGGTCTTGTTGTAGTGATTGCGCTTTCGGGCGCATCGGGCAGATTGATTGCAGGCATTTTTGTAACAGGTATCGTATTGGTGCTTATTGCAATTCTTATTTCTAGCTATCGATCGGATCGTTTGTTTAACTTCTTAGATCCCTGGGCAGATGAACAGGGAACGGGTTATCAGCTTATCCATTCGTATAAAGCCCTTGCAGCGGGTGGCCTTTTTGGTGTTGGTATTGGTAATTCTTACGAGAAATTGCAGTACTTGCCCGAGGCAGAAACAGACTTTATTTTTGCCATTATTGGAGAAGAACTTGGATTGGTGGGCGCGCTGTTGGTAGTGTGCGCCTTCCTGGTATTTCTCCGTGGAGGTTTCTTAATTGCAAGCCAGTCGAAGTCGATGTTTAGTGGTCTTGTTGCTGCAGGTCTGACAACCATGATTGTTTTTCAGGCGTTTTTGAACATCCTTTGCGTAATTGGTTTGTTCCCCACAACAGGCAAACCGCTTCCTTTTATTTCATCGGGCGGATCGTCGATGATTTCTTCACTGCTTCTTGTAGGTATTGTCTTGGCTATATCGTTTGATTCGCACAATGAAGACGAATATCGCCAGCGTCGCGAAAGTCTGCATGTGGTGTCTACCTATTCGCAACTACAGCGTCAGGGTTCTACGGTACGCGATAGTGCGCCGCGATTAAGTCAGACCGCTCATTCTTATCGAGGCGGGGCGCTACAGAATTCCTTCCGCGTGATAGGAGGAAGGGGTTCTCGAGGTAGCGCGAAAGCCGAAAATACGTTACAAAGTTCAATGCATGAACAATTGTCATATTCATCATATAGAAATTCGGCATACGGTGGTTCGCCTGTTAGCACTTCTGCCTATGCTATGGAGTCCCGATTCCATCGGGTATCAAGGAGGTAGGATTTTCGAATGCGTATCGTTCTATCGGGTGGCGGAACCGCTGGCCATATTAATCCCGCTTTGGCACTTGCAGAAGTTCTGGAAGAGCGTGGCCATGAAGTATTCTTTGCAGGCACTCCAACAGGGGTAGAAAAGCCTCTTGTAGAAATGGCAGGAATTCCCTTTAAGGGTTTTGAGGTTTCTGGTTTTGACAGAAGCCATCCTTTAACGTTGGTTAAGGGTTTAAAGAAGCTTTCCCATTCTGCCAATCTGGCAGGAAAATGGTTTGCTGAACTTAAGCCAAATGCGGTAGTGGTATTTGGTGGATATGCTTGCTTGCCTTCAGGTCGAGCAGCTAAGGCGTTCCGTATTCCGCTGATTATTCACGAGCAGAACTCGGTAATGGGTATGGCAAATGACTATTTGTCTAAAAGCGCTACTGCGGTTTGCCTTACGTATGGTGCAGCAGGACGTACCGTTAAAGACCAAACAAAAGTCATAGTAACGGGCAACCCTGTTCGCAAGTCAGTGCTTGAGGCTACCAAAGAAGAGGGCAGACAGTATTTAGGCATTCCTGAAGATGCAACCATGCTTTTGGTATTTGGTGGTAGCTTGGGAGCTCGTCATATCAATACCGCACTTACTGAGCTAAAGGACCAATTGCTCGAGCTCGATAACGTCTATGTCGTTCATATTACGGGGCCAAAAGAATACAACACGGTATGTGAAGATTTAGCTTTAACCGATGAACAGAAAAAGCGCTACATCGTTAAGGACTATGAAGACAATATGGGTGCTGTACTTGCTGCGACTGATCTGGTAGTTTCTCGTGCAGGAGCTTCATCGCTGGCAGAAATTTCGGCTCGTTGCATTCCCGCTATTCTGATTCCTTTTCCTTATGCAACGGCGGATCATCAAACCGCAAATGCGCAGGAGTATGTTGAACGTGGCGCTGCGATTTTGATTTCTGATGATAAGGTTGAAACAGAGGAATTCTCTAACAGTGTTTTGGGTCTGCTCAAAGATGCCAAAATTAGAGAAGACATGAAAGCCGCAGCATCGACGTTTGGTACGGTAGATGCGGCATCGCGCTTGGCGGATGTTGTTGAGCTTATGATGAAGACCAAAGGTCCAAAGCGCGCAGAAGATACTCAAGATGAAGCTGAAGAGGTAGAAGATGAAAAGGACACTGACACCACTGAGGCTTTAGAAGAGGCAAAAGAAGCCGAGGGTGAAACCACCGAAGAAGCGCTAGATACTGAGCGTTCTGAAGTAGCTGAACCAGCCGAAAAGAAATCGGAAGTATAGTACCTGAGTAATTACTTCAAGATTGCACAGGTTAAGGTATAGGGCTTAACGTTTTCGCGAATACTGTGTGTTTGCGCAGTAAGCCTCGATGTTTTTATACAATAAAGGGCAATCTCAAGGAGGATGTCCGTGACACAGAATCGTATTACTAACGTACATTTTATTGGTATTGGCGGCGTAGGCATGAGTGGTATTGCTCGTGTTGCAAAAGAGCAGGGAATGGAAGTTTCTGGCTCTGATCTGCGTGAAAGCCGTTATACGCAACAGCTTCGTGAAGCTGGAGTACGTATTTTTATTGGACAAAATGCTTCCAATTTAGAAGGAATCAACCCTGATGTGGTGGTAGTTTCTACGGCAATTCTTGATACGAATCCTGAATTGCAAGAAGCAAAACGTCGAGAAATTCCTATTTGGCACCGAGCAAAAATGCTCGCAGAGCTAGGACGTGGTCACCGTACCTTGGCGGTTGCTGGCACTCATGGCAAAACCACCACTTCTTCTATGTTGGCTTCGGTTATTGATGAAATAGGCTATGATCCCACCTTCCTTATTGGTGGTATTGTGCGTGCCTATAATTCCAATGCTCACTGTGGCAGGGGAGATTATTATGTGGTCGAAGCGGATGAGAGTGATAAGTCTTTTACGTATTTAGACCCCGAATCTGTTCTTGTTACCAACATTGAAGCAGACCACCTTGATCATTATGAAGACATCAACGAGATATATCGTCTATTTGGTGACTTTATGTCTTCGGTTCATGAAGATGGCTGTTGTGTGGTTTGTGGCGAAGATGAAGCTTTGGTTAAGGTTGCCAAGCAAACAGGCCGTAAAGTATTGACCTATGGTTTTGGTGATTCTTTCGACACAACTATTTCCGACTATGCGGTAGATGGAGTTTCCACTTCATTTGTGGTTACCCTTCCCGACGGCAAAGCGCTCACCTGCCATTTGAAGCAAAATCCTGGTAGGCACAATGCCCTTAATGCTGCTGGTGTTCTTACCCTTCTTATGACACAGGGCTTTGATGTAGAAAAAGCCGCAGAGGCGCTTGGCAATTTTTCGGGCGTTCGACGCAGGTTCGATTTGGTCGGTAAGGCTGCAGGCGTTACCATTTTGGACGACTATGCTCACCATCCTACTGAAATTGCTGCAACAATCGCTGCAGCAAAGAGCCTCAATTTCAAACGCGTTTGCGTAGTATTCCAACCGCATCGTTATTCACGCGTAAAACTGTTTACTGAAGTCTTACGCGACGAATTTGCTGCTGCGTTCGATCAGGCGGATTTCGTAGTGTTTATGAATGTCTATTCTGCTGGTGAAACACCAGTTCCAGGTGTTACGGGTGCAACATTTATGCAGCCCGTTGTCGATCATGTAGAAGATGCTAGCAAGCTTACCTATATTGATCGCCGTATGGAGCTTGTTCCTTATTTGGTGAACAACCTTAGTGATGGCGACTTACTTATTACGATGGGCGCAGGAGATGTTACAGGCGTTGGCCCTGAGCTTCTTGCTGCTCTTCAAGAGAGCGAAAAGAGTAACGCTTAATGGCAGCTCGTCATGCGTCAGAATTGGAACTTATGCGTTTCGATGATGACTTCGAAGGGACAATTCGCCTAGATGAACCGATGGCTCGTCATACCACCTATCGTATAGGTGGTCCTGTTCGTGCTTTTGCGGAAGTCAACTCCATTGCAGCTTTGGGTGCTTTACTTAAGGTGTGCGCTGATGAAAATCTTTCCTGGTTTGTTGCAGGCAAAGGCTCAAATCTCTTGGTATCCGATGCGGGATATGATGGCGTTGTCATTACGTTAGCGGGCGAATTTCGTTCTTGGTGTTTTGACGATGAAGCCCAGCACGTAGTGGTAGGCGCGGGCACTATGTTATCGCGCCTGGTGCAAGAAGTGTTTCACCATGGATATTCTGGCATGGAATTTGCGGTTGGAACTCCAGGTACCGTAGGCGGTGCCTTGGTTCAAAATGCTGGTACGCGCAAAGATTGGCTTGGTTCGCGTGTTGTTTCGGTTACCACCTATGATGCTGAAGTGGGCCTTAAGCGCTATAGTGCTTCAGATTTATCTTGGGGATATCGCAAGTCGTCGTTTTTACCTAACGAGGTAATAGTCGAATGTGAATTAAAGCTTGAGCGCGCCTTTTCAGGCAACATTCACGAACGTATGAGTACGTTGCTTTCGCGTCGCAAAGCAAGTCAACCACTCGAGTTTCCTTCTTGTGGTAGCGTATTCCGAAATCCTGAAGATGCTTCGGCAGGAGCACTTATTGAAAGTGTGGGACTTAAAGGGAAAACCTGTGGAGGAGCATGTATTTCGGAAAAACATGCTAACTTCATTGTTAATACAGGTAATGCATCTGCTGAAGATGTATTAACGTTAATCAAGATGGCACGAGAAGAAGTAAGGAGGCGTTATGGCATCGAACTCGAGACGGAGGTCCGCTTCCTCGGCTTCAAGGATAACGTCTTCGAGGAATAGGCCATCAGCGCGTCCGACTACTGTTAAGGGTCGGCCAAGCCAGGGACGATCACCTCGCAGGGGGTCGTATTCTTCAAGATCAGCAGGTCCTTCTCGTGGTGTTTCGAGCCGCGGTAGTTCTGCGCGCTCATCTCGTTCACAGGCGCGCACATATGGGCAAGCAGATCAGCCACTTCGTTCCGTAAGTGTATCCGATGTTCACAATGCGGCACGATATCGCTCGAAGCGCGCAGCACGCCGCGTTCCTATGGTGTTTATCACTATTGTGGCAATAGTTGCGGTGCTTGGTATCGGAGGCGTGGTTCTTGCTAATTCGGGAGTGTTTACCGTTCGTCAAGTAACGGTATCGGGTGTTTCTCACATCACTTCAGAAGAGGTAACGAATTTAGCAGCGGTGCCTGAAGGTACAACATTGCTTAATGTTGATGCAAATGGCATAACTTCACGTATGACTTCAAATCCATGGGTTCAAAGTGCAAGCGTAGATAGAGTTTTTCCTGACACCTTGAATCTTCATGTTACGGAACGACCTATTTCTGCGGTGGTTTCGGTCACTGTTGATGACTCGAATACCGTCGAGCGTTGGGCGCTTGCGCCAGATGGTATGTGGCTTACCAAGTTGCCAGATCAAAATAGTGCTGAAGGACAGGCGCTTCCCGCATCGGTATATGAAGATGCGGAAAATGCTCTTGAGATTACTGATATTCCCTATGGATCGTCTCCAGAGGCAGGCAAATACTGCAACAACGCAAACGTAGAAAACGCGCTTTCCATTATTGATGGCATGACAACAGAACTTGCCGATCAAATCAAAAGCGTTTCTGCTGCAAGCAGTAATTCCACTACGCTTACGCTAGACAATGGGGTAGAAATTGCGTTTGGTGATTCAAGGGATATTAGAGATAAAGAACGAGTATGTCTTGAACTTTTACAGCAATATGAGGGAAAAATATCCTATATCAATGTACGAGTTGTGAATAAACCAGTATGGAGGTCGATGTAACCCCTGATATTGATGGTGTTGTTTTGCAAACCTCAATCCATTGTGTAAAATAATCAAGATGTCCGAACTATAAGGGCTTACCCTTATGTGGGATGGCGCTGAAATGAAACTGAAAGCGAGCAGATATGCAACAGATTCTTGGCTCTGACAACCTCGCGGTAATTAAGGTAGTCGGTGTTGGCGGTGGCGGCACGAATGCGGTTAACCGAATGGTTGAAGCGGGTATTAAAGGTGTCGAATTTATCGCAGTTAATACGGATCGCCAAGCACTTATGCTTTCCGATGCGGATAAAACTATTCATATTGGAGAAGAAATAACTCGAGGTCTTGGTGCGGGTGCAAATCCTGAAGTGGGTTGCCAGGCAGCTGAAGAATCTCGTACGGAAATTCGCGAAGCACTTGCAGATGCTGATATGGTTTTTGTTACTGCAGGTGAAGGTGGCGGCACTGGTACTGGTGCAGCTCCTGTTGTCGCAGAAATTGCCCGTGAAGAAATCGGCGCGCTGACCGTAGGTATTGTTACCAAGCCTTTCAGCTTTGAAGGCCGTTTGCGTCGCAATCAGGCAGAGCAGGGCATTGATTTCCTTTCTCAGAAAGTAGACACGCTGATTGTTATTCCTAACGATCGTCTGCTTGAGATCGTTGAAAAGAAAACAAGCATGCTAGATGCATTCCGCATTGCTGACGATACCTTGCGTCAGGGTATTCAGGGTGTTACCGACCTGATTACTATTCCTGGTCTGATTAACCTTGACTTTGCAGACATCCGCACGGTTATGAAGGATGCTGGCACTGCAATGATGGGTATTGGCATTGCTTCGGGCGATTCTCGTGCTCTGGAAGCAGCTGAACAGGCAATTAATTCCAGCTTGCTGGAAACCTCTATTGCAGGTGCATCTCGTATTCTGTTCTCTATTGCAGGTGGCCCTGAACTTGCTTTGTCTGAAGTTGACGAAGCAGCTCGTGTGGTTGAAGCAGTGGCAGATGAAAATGCTAACATCATTTACGGCCAGATTGTTGATCCTGAACTGGGCGATACTATTCGTATTACGGTTATCGCAACTGGCTTTAAGGCCACCAATAATCAGGCTTCTATGGACTTCTCTCGCCGTGACAACATGTTTGCTTCCACCACCCAGCAAGCAGCACCAGCTCAGAAGCCAGTTCAGCAGAACCAGCGTCCGCTGTATCCTTCTGAACCTCGCTTTGCAGATGAGGACTACATCCCCGATTTCTTGAAGCGTCAATAACATTCTCTGAATTTGTTTCAGATAGTAAGCGAAACATCAACAAGAGAAGCTTTTTATACTATGAACACGACCCTTGCTCTTCCGTATCCATCGTTAGACAGGGGTCGTTTTGCGTCTATTGAGGCTTATACCGATAACGCTTTATATGAAGAGACAGGCGTTCGTATTGCTTTTACTACTCGAAAAGGGGGAGTAAGCAAGGGCGCTTACGAATCACTTAATTTAGGTACACACGTACACGATGATGCCTCGGCGGTTGAAGAAAATCGCCGTCGTGTTCTTGAGGCGTTTGCTTCGTCTGAAGCAGCACTAATGGTTCCCAATCAAGTTCATGGCGATACAGTTTTGTCAATTGATGCAAAAACCGATGTTTTGAAGTTCTTTCTTGATATTGCTCATGGTGCCGATGGTTTAGTAGTTGGTCTTCCTGGCATTGCTGCGCTGCTCTGCTATGCAGACTGCGTTCCTGTAATTATTGTTTCTCCCACGAAGCGTTTTGCCGTTGTTCATGCGGGCTGGCGTGGAGTAATGAATACCATTGTCTGTAAAGCGGTAAGCCGTATGGTGCAGGAAGACGCGCAACTTCTTAAGAATGATGCGCAAGGCACAATTGGCCTTGCCCAAGAGGGCATGGACGCTATTTCTGAGAACAATGATGATGTTCTTTTGCCAAAGTTTTATAACGTCTATATTGGTCCTCATATCCACGGGGAGTGTTTTGAAACCAGCGTAGAGTTGCATGATCGGTTTATCGAAACATTTGGGCAGTCATGTGATGCAGGCTATCGACATATTGCGTTAGCGCAAGCCCTTCGCACCCAACTAGAGCAGATCGGTATTTTACCTGAACGTATCTGTGATTTAGGTCTTTGCACGGTATGTAACAACGACGAATTCTTCTCATACAGAGCGCAAGATGGTAGCGCTGGTCGTCATGGAGCGTTTGCCTACCGCGCTAAATAAACAGCCTTCTTAATTTGGCGTTATTATCTAAACAGTAAAAAGAGCACAAGAGGAGATAAGCATGAGCACCGCGACACGTTATCAGCATTTACGTTCCGAACTCGATAAAGAGTGCATTAAGGCAGGAAGAAATCCTGAAGAGGTACTTTTATTGGCGGTTTCCAAAACGGTAGATGTTGATCAGGTTGCTCTTGCTATTCAGGCAGGGGCGAGTGCCTTTGGTGAAAATCGCCCTGATGAATTGGTTCGTAAGCAACATGCGTTTCCTGAAGTGGCTTGGCATTTCATCGGTAACATTCAATCACGCAGAATTCCCGATATTGTTTCTGCGGCAACGCTTATTCATTCGGTAAGTAAAGAATCCCACTTGGCAAAAATAGACACCGCAGCTCAACGTTTGGGTAAGTGCCAGCGCCTCTTGTTGGAAGTTAACGTTTCTGGCGAAGAGAGCAAAAGTGGCTTTACACCGCAAGAGGTTTGGGGAGTACTGCAGCGCGCTCAAAGCTTGTCTCATATAACAATTGAAGGCCTTATGACCATGGCACCTCAAGGAGATGCGCAGGCAATTACAGAGACCTTTTCGGGCTTGGCGCAGCTCAAGGATGACCTTAATGATCAGTTACAACAAGAAGGCTTATCGTGTCATTTATCTGCTCTTTCTATGGGAATGACGGAAGATTGGCGCTGTGCGGTTGGTTTTGGTACTACGATAGTCCGAATTGGTCGCGCAGTCTTTAGTGATGCTTTCGAAGAGGCGTAACAGCCCTTGTTTAAACACCGCGCTAAGAGTGCTTTACATAGAAGAATGGCTAAACGCTTGAATTGCTAGGCGTTTTTCGCGAATATAAAGATTCGCACAATTAAACAAGCTAACCAGAAGGGTAGTTAGATATGGATTTTCCCCGTCCCTCCGTTTCTCCAAGTAATCTTATTGGAGATTTGAAGGACCGATTTGGATTCGGTGGCGGTAAACAGCAACAACATTACGACGAAGAGCCTCATTACGACGATTATAACGAGTATGGCTATAGTGACGATCCCTATGCTGTTGAAGATGGGTATGCCTCTCAGGCAGATCCTTATGATCGTCTTGAGTACACTACGCGCTCTACCGCGGCTCATCCCTATCGTTCGTCTGGTTATGCAAGCTCACCTCGTTTGGTAAGCAGTGACGACATTCGTGCTACTACGAGTGCTTACGGGGTATCAACTGCAGCAACATCACCAACGGCAGCATTTGATTCTTCTGCATATGCAGAATCTGAATTGCATGCTAATTATTCTGCTCATGATGGCTATGCTTCATCATCGGTGGATGATAGCGAATCTGAACAGTATGATGTTCCTGCTACTGCGTATACCGATTTTGTATCACCTTACAAAGACCATGCTCGCCAGAGCAATGTTTCTTCTTACGCTTCAGCGTCTACAGGTACTTCTTCTACGGCATTTTCGTCTGACTCTGGTGCCTCTCGCTCGGTGGGATTGGATTCTCTCTTTACGCCGTCTACCGCTCAGGTTTCTTCTGATTCGGGCGTACAGAGCTCTG
>OLQE01001454.1_pt1 | contig 12737 bp, 10 predicted proteins | sample 1643161 | NCBI WGS metagenome assembly OLQE01 (sample SAMEA3136650, study PRJEB25190) | human gut metagenome | reverse complement strand
CTATGCTTTCTCCGTGGCAAAATTGGCTTCGGTAGCAAGGATGAAGAGTTAGAAGAAGCGTTGCATCAGCAATAAAAAAAGCGCCCGATGGACGCTTGAAAATTCTGGCTCCCCGGGTAGGACTCGAACCTACAACCCTCCGGTTAACAGCCGGATGCTCTGCCATTGAGCTACCGAGGAATTCGGTGCATCAGCTCTGACGCGATTAACTATTATAGCCAAACGAAAACTCAATGCAACAGGTAATTTTTAAAAAGTTTCATTGGGATGAAGTGGCGAAAGAAAGTGATGCACTAACGCCTTCCAATACGAAGTCTTCGTGCTCCTGGTCGACGAACTGCTCCACGCGTAGTTGGTCGTTTGGGATCAGGAACAAGGCGATCTGGTTCGTAGGAAAAACCAGGAACATCAAAGGTTTCTAAAAGATGTTTTGTGTGGTATTCGATTTCTCTCAAAGCTAAGAGCTGGTCGGGGGAGAGCATAGTGTAAGCCGCGCCTTCTTCGCCTGCTCGCCCCGTCCTTCCTATGCGATGAATGTAGTCTTCGGGTGATTCAGGAACCGTCATGTTCACCACGAAAGCTACTCCGGTAACGTCAATGCCACGCGCGAGTACATCTGTGGCAACCAATACATCAATGGTGCCGTTTTTGAAGCGTTTAAGGGCCTTGTCGCGCTTGTTTTGTGGTTTGTCCGCATGAATGCTGTCGGCTTTAATTCCTGCATCTTGTAAACGACGAGAGCAGGAGTCGGCATCGATTTTCGTTTTCGTGAAAACAATAACCCTCTTGGAACCTTTTTCATGAAGAAGAGCAATCAGCAAATCATGTTTTTGGCGTTGTGTGATTGGTAAAACATATTCTTTAACTGTTGCGGCGGTTTCTCCCTTATGAGCAATTTCTATCACGCAGGGATCGTGTTGTATTGCTCGGGCCTTCGCTTTTACTTCAGGAGTGAGGGTGGCACTGAGCAGAAACGTTTGTCGTCTCTTCGGTGTTTGTTCAACGATGTGGTGCACAGAGGGCCAAAATCCCATATCCATCATGCGATCAACTTCATCTAGCACCAAATAATGTACTTTATTGAGGCTTAGAATCTTTTGATCTAGAAGATCGTTTAATCGACCAGGGGTAGCAATAAGTACATCGCAGCCTCGTTTTAAATTCTGGATTTGGGTTTTGTATTTCTTTCCACCTATTACGGTGCGAACACGAAAGTGTGTGGTGTTTTCAAACGCGGTAGCGCTATCGGAAATTTGTTGGGCTAACTCGCGTGTTGGGGCCAAGATAAGCACATAGGGACCGCCTTTTTTAGGGCGTGTTGATCCGAAGTGTCGTACCAATTCGTCAAAGAGGGGAATTAAGTAAGCAAGAGTTTTCCCTGTGCCCGTTTGGGCGGCAGCTAAAAGATCGCACCCTTCGTTTCCTTTCGGGATGGCTTCTAGCTGTATGGGTGTTGGAGTGGTAAAACCCAGCGAATCAATTGCTTCTTGGACGGGTTTAGTTAAGTTTAATGAAGAAAAAGATGTAGTAGTCATAAAAGGTATTGTAAGGGCTGTTCTTCCGTTTGTCTTGCGAGGATTGTTTATGGGTATTCATCAGTATTTCTTTATTGTTGCCTATCGTTGCTGAGGGTGTTTCGGCTTCATTGCGATGGTATACTTGAACGACGCGTTCCGAGTATCGTTGGAGTCGTTATGCTGCTATAGGACTTTAACGGTTAGATGAGGCGCATTTGTTTGTTACTAACCAATAATCTTCAACAAGAGAGGCTACTTGCGTAATGAGCACAGATAGTTTTGAAGCAAGTCTTCGTCGTAGTGATGAAATTCGTGCTGACCTGGATAGAAATCCAGAAAAGTACTTAATGTTAACGGGTGATCGTCCTACGGGTCGTCTTCATTTGGGTCATTATTTTGGCACTATTAAAGAACGTGTTGCCCTTCAGAATAAAGGAATTGCAACTAACATTATTATTGCTGATTACCAGGTAATTACCGACCGTGATACCACGGAGCATATTCAAGACAACGTATATAACATGGTAATTGACTATCTTGCCTGTGGTATTGATCCTGAAAAAACAATGATCTTTACGCACTCTGCAGTGCCTGCACTTAATCAGCTGATGCTGCCATTCCTTTCTTTGGTTACCGAATCGGAACTCCATCGCAATCCAACGGTTAAAGCGGAAATGGAAGCCTCTGGTCATGCCCTAACAGGATTGCTTTTAACCTATCCTGTTCATCAGGCATGTGACATTTTGTTCTGCAAAGGCAATATTGTTCCAGTGGGCAAAGATCAGCTGCCTCATATTGAAGTTACGCGCCAGATTGCTCGTCGTTTCAACGAGCGCTACGCTCCTGTTTTCCCAGAACCTGAAGGATTGCTCAACGACGACACTCCTGAAATTCCTGGTCTTGATGGACGAAAGATGTCGAAGAGCTATGGCAATGCTATTAGCCTGTGCTTCACTGAAGAAGAAACAGCAAAACTAATTAAGAAGTCAAAGACCGACTCTGAGCGCATGATTACCTACGATAAGGAAGGTCGTCCAGGGGTATCTGCGCTGCTTACCACTGCTGCTTTATGCACGGGTCGCAGCGAAGTGGATATCGCAGAAGAAATTGGCAACGATGGCGCTGGTGCATTGAAGCGTTATGTGACTGAAAGCGTTAATACCTATCTTGCACCAATTCGTGAACGCCGTCGTGAATTGGAAAATAAGAAAGATTACGTTCTTGAAGTTCTTCACGAGGGCAATCGTCGTGCAAATGAAGTTGCCAATGCTACCTTGGATGAAGTTCGTGAAGCTATGCATATGGTCTATTAAATTAGTGAGAAAGAAATGTGTTTCTTTCTGTTTGATAAGCTGAAATAGGCTACAATAATGCTTCGCGCACGGAAGCGTTGCGCAAACAAAAAGGGCCCATAGCTCAATGGTGGAGCAGGGGACTCATAATCCTTTGGTTCTCAGTTCGAATCTGGGTGGGCCCACCATCAAACTTGCAGGTCATCGGGGTATTCGCCTCGATGACTTTTTTATTTTTAAGGTTCAAAATTTGGGTTAATGGCCAGGAGAGCTGTTGGTAAAGACCAACAGAAAGCCCCCCAAAACGGGGGCTTAACTGGTCTTATATGACTAAATTAGCAACACTTTTTGGCCATTAACCCTGTTTTTCTCTCCCTATGGTTTTCAAGATGGGCGGCAAAAAGAAAGAGGGTTAACCCCCCCCGAATCGGCGGGTAAACCCTCTTTGGTAGCCAGGTAACTTGCCCCCCCTGTATAGGTCAGCGGGGGATTTACCCGTAAGTTGATAATAGCATAGTTTAGAGGTCGGGGGATAACGTGGGTAAGCCTTGGGAAACGTACGAAATAATCTACCTTCTTAAAAATGCAGGTTTCTACTCCGTGCAGTCTTTATCTCGTCATCTTGGACGCGAATGATCGGATGTTGAAAACGTTCTTTGCTCGTTGGGTGTTGATGGTGTTTTGTTGGTTCCTGAATTATTTTGGTGCGATTCTTGTGCTACCTATCGAACCGAAATAAATATCAAAGGCATGTGTCGAGTTTGCCAGCTTAAAAAGAACCTTGCAGGGATAGAAGATCGTATTTCCAAGGAACTAAAACAGCTTCCCTTGGAGTTGCAGGCTGTTTATAGCGATTCAGAAGCATTAAAAGGCTTTCGTGCCTCCCCAAAGCCTTTACCTATCAAAGAGTCTAAAGGTGCCACAGATAAGCAGAAAAGACTTGCAGAAGTAGCTTATTTGGTTTCTATGGAGCAGTGGCAAATTACCAATGCGCAGAGGCTCTATAACGCATCTAAGACACGCCTAAAGAGAATCAGAGAACATCTAGGTACGAACCCACGCAAAGGGAAACCAACCAATAAATAAAACGGAGCTTTACCGCCAATCTCTCAATTAGGGAGACTTAAAACCTCATATTCAAAAACCTGCAGACACGTACAGGCGCTATAATCCGTTTAGGCGCTTCTTTGTACCACCCTTTTGGAGGTACGAATGGAGCGCCTTTTTCGTATATTCCCCGTTTGAGCATAAAAGAAGAGAGTCGCATGCCGCTAAGGTGGCACATGACTCTCTTGGTAGGTGCGTCTATTAGAATCATCGCTTGGTCCCATCGCTATATGAGCGGGTCACCTGTTACCAAAGGGTATCATGCTCCCGCTCAATTGCATTATACAAATAAAATGGAGCCGTTTCCCGTATGGTGAGTCGGGGCGTACTCCGTTTAGTTGATTATGCCAGCGATATGGGCCGACGGAGATTAACCATGGTGCATATCGCTGCGTTTTCCATATAATATCATTGCTGGTAGAGAATTGGTTAATTGCCTGTTCTGTTTGCCAGTTTTCGAGCGGATGGTGTACCACCCTTTTGGAGGTACGTTTTCCGCTCGTTTTTTTCTTTACTCTTTCTTAGGGTCTGTTATTTTGCAATCACAAAGAATTTTTGCGGCCTCGTCTAGCGTTCCGTTGTATTCATGCAATAGATCATGCAAAAAACCGAAAGTCTTACCTATCACCATCGGGTCAGCGTCGTTCATGAGTAAAACATTTCAGCTAATGCGTCTAAATTGCTTGAAACATCAAAAATATTATCGATTGCATCGTAGCTACTAGTCGGATTTTTGTTGATCATTTCTTTGTCCTTTCTTTTTGACGTGAGTTACTGAATTGCGGCAATGAATCAGCCATGAAATAAAATAGATTAAGCGGTTTTAACGCTTATTATTGGCGTTTCAATTAGTTTTGTATTTTTAATTTCTTTACTAAAACAATAAAACAGACGGTTTTGCCCGTTATGCTGCGGGTTTAGAGTTTTAGGGGAATTTCTTCTGAATCGCGACACGTAATTGTGCTATTAAAACGTCTCTGAAGCTTCTACAATCAAGCGTGTACATGTTCAAAATGAATGAGTACGAGGGGATTGAGAGTCGGAGGTTTTTATGAAAACACCCTTATGTGATTTGCTGAATATTGAATATCCCATTATTCAGGGTGCAATGGCTCGTATTACTGATGGCAAGTTTGCTGCAGCAGTATCGAATGCGGGAGCTCTTGGCGTTATTCGCTGTGGGTTTAGCACTCCTGAAAACATGCGCGAAGAAATTCGCATTTGCAAATCGCTTACTGACAAGCCTTTTGGTGTAAACATTATTCTAGTAAACAGGAATGCAGAACAGATCGCTGAGGTAATAATCGAAGAGCAGGTACCAGTTTGCACCCTTTCTGCAGGTAATCCAGCTCCTTTTGTGACCAAATTATCCGAGGCTGGCGTGAAGGTATTTGTATTGGTACCACATGCTCGTGCGGCAGCAAAAATGGAGAAGCTTGGTGCTGCTGGAGTAATTTGTGAAGGTCTTGAAGGCGGAGGAATCATTGGTGCTATGACCACGCTGCCTTTGGTTGCTCAGGTTGTTGAAGCGGTGAATATTCCTGTGGTTGCTGCTGGTGGATTTGCTACGGGTAAAAGCATTTTGGGAGCTCTTGCTATGGGCTGCGTGGGTGTTCAGATGGGCACCGCTTTTCTTGCAACGGAAGAATGCTGTGTTTCGGATGCCTACAAACAGATGATTGTGGATGCGAAAGATAACGCTACGACCACTATTGCAAATCCCAGAGAGGGAACTGAACGTTGCTTAAAGAATGCTTTTACCGATGGCTATAAAGAATTGGCAAAATCTGGAGCTGATTCAGAACGTCTTGCGCAGTATTGCGGAGATTACGTTACTCGAGCTATTGAAGGGGATACCGAAACTGGTGGCTTTTCTTGCGGCATGATTGCTCCTGTTATTAAAGAAGTGAAACCGATAGCAAAAATGGTTTCTGATCTTATGACTGAAGTTGATCAAGCCTATGCACAAATGAAGCAGCTCTATGGCTAAGAGGTAGCGGGTTATAAAAGATATTGCTAATACGTACTCCCAGTGATGCTTAAATGCTTCATATAATGGGTCTAGGCGATATGGTACTTTTAGGCATTAAAAACGTGAGCCCGATTTTTTTCGGGCTCACGTGTTGTTTGGGAGCGCTACCTTATCTTTACAGTTAAGAGGTGGTTTCTTCTAGAAGATAACTACCCCGAAAGGGGATCTAGAAGATAGGTAGTGCTTGTCTGTTTGCGTATTTACTTGTGTGTTGGTCTTATTGTGCTTCGCGATGATTTGCTACTTTTTCTGCAACCTTAGGCTCGGCAAAATACTGTTCAACATCTTCTTCCCAGGTAGGAAGTTCAGCTCCGAACATTTCCAACATTAAGCTTTCCAAAAGAACTTGCTCAGAGCTAACCAAGTCAGCTTTTGGAGTGAGGAGCTTATGGGGCTCATATCCACAGGTAGTAAGCACCTTGGAAAGGAAATCATAGCGGTTAGTAACTCCGCGGCTGGTTACATGTAGCACGCCCGTTGCGCGCTTTTCAATTGCTTTAATAATAAAGTTTGTATAGGTAGCAATTGAAGTAGGAGAAGCATACTGGTCGGTGCGCGCTTCAAAAGGTTTCCCGCTTTTAATGCAGTCGAAAGCTTCCTTAACAAGGCCGCCGTAGATGCTGTATACCCAAGATGAACGAACGATAAGACTGTTGTCTGGTGCTGCATCGCGTACCATAACTTCGCCTGCACGTTTTGATTTGCCGTAGGGAGTTTCTGGGTGGGGAGTATCGAACTCATTTGCAGGTTCAGCCATGCGCTGAGGATATACGTCGTCGGTAGAAATCTGAACCATATGTGCTCCTACGGTGTTTGCGGCAATGGCAACATTCATAGCGCCGATTGCGTTTGTTTCGTAGGCTTTAATACGGTTGCTGATTCCAGTAGCGCCACGTGAAATACCTGCAGAATTGATGATGACATCAGGCTGTAATTCAAGTGCAAATGCCTGGAGACGTTCTGCGTCGGTAACGCTCAGTTCAGTATCCGTTCCAACTACACGGTAGCTGCCTAAACTTTGCAGGCGTCGAACCAATTCGCCACCGATGAAGCCCTTTGAGCCTGTTACCCAAATGGTTTTAATATCGCTCATACGTAATTCCTTACATTGGTAGTTGATAAGGCGTTTTGAAAGATTGCCTTAGGCTACCACGACTTTTGCGATCGCGATAGCCTAAGAGCAAATGAAATTAAGCTGCTTGAGTAGAAGGTGTTTGCGCTGAATCGGAGTTTTGATCGTTGTCGTCAGATCCGCCGCCATTGCGCTTTCCTAATGCTCGTTGAATAAAGGTGATTGCAGCAATAATTGCAAAGCCAATAAGGTTGATAACGATGGTGTACATTTCGGTAACTGATCCGATAGGAATCATGATTACAACACCGGCAATAACGGAAATCACACGGAATACAGGGTTGATCTTCTGGAAAAGGTAGCCCTGTAGACCTGCAGCAATACTGTACAAGCCGCATCCTGCCATTACGGTGTTAAGAATGGCAAGCCAAATAGGAATTTCAACTTCACCCTGCATAATCATTGCGGGGAAGAAAGCAAAGATGAACGGAATAATATAGGCTGCAATACCCAAGCGCGTTGCATTGAATGCGGTGCGCATAGGACGCGATTTAGCAATAGCACTACCCGCGTATGCTGCCAGTGCAACAGGTGGGGTAATGTCTGCCAAGATGCCAAAGTAAAATACGAAGAAGTGAGCGCATACCAGTGGCACACCAAGCTGAATCAGAATCGGTGCGCAGGTTGCAGCCATGATGCAGTAGTTTGCGGTCGTAGGAACACCCATACCCAAAACAATGCAGCACAGCATGGTAAGAATCAAACCGATGATCAGGTAATCGCCAGCGGCAAGAACGATGACGTTAATGATAGTTGATGCAAGACCGGTGAAGGTAATGCAACCAGCAATCAAGCCAGCCAAAGCACAAGCAACACCAACAGCGATACTGTTACGAGCACCTGCAGCAAACGCATCAAGCATGCTCAGCAATGCTGCGCGGCTTGTTTCCAGTAAAACACTTCCGAAGGTATCTTCTTCGGTACGCTCTTGCCAGTTGGTAAGGAAGAAGTGGATAAAACCAATAACCAAAGCGGCAATAATAGAAATTGCAGCTGACATTGCCATGGTGTAAATGCCAGCAGATACGATCCATACCAGCAGTACCAATGGAATAATAAGGTAGCAATTTTTAAGCAGGTAAATCCAAGAAGGAAGATCCTTGATAGGAATACCCTTCAATCCGCGTTTTTTTGCCTCCAGGTGTACGGTCCAGAAAATACCAGTGAAATACAAGACTGCAGGAATGATAGCAATGGTAGCTACTTGGATGTAGGGGATACCCATGTACTCTGCCATCAAGAATGCTGCAGCGCCCATGATAGGTGGCATAATCTGACCACCAGTAGATGAAGCGGCTTCTACTGCACCAGCAAATTCAGGACGATAGCCCGTCTTTTTCATCATGGGAATGGTTACCGAACCAGTAGTTACAGTATTACCTACTGAAGAGCCAGAAACCATACCGCAAAGAGCAGAAGAAATAACTGCTACCTTTGCAGGACCACCAGAAGACCAGCCTGCAATGCGGTTTGCAAAGGAAATAAAGAAGTTTGCAATACCGGTGCGTTCAAGGAAGGCACCGAAAATAATAAAGAGGACGATGTAGGTATAGCAGACGTTAGTAGGGGTGCCAATAACACCGCTTGTGGTATAGAAGAGCTTTTGAATAACGTTTGAAATAGTACGATACGCATCGCCGTTGTAGCTGAACTGCCAATACAGAGCATAGATAAGTAAGCAGCCTACAACGATGATGATAGGAATACCAACGCAGCGGCGGCATAGTTCTACCAAAACCAAAATACCCAAAATACCCAGTACTACTTCTAAGGTGCCAATACGAGTACCCATCATCAAAATTTCAACGGTATTGAAGGAGTAGTACAGGAAAGCGCCAGCGCCAATTACCATTAAGACAATGTCATACCAGGGAATATGATTGACTCGGGCATCAGTTTTGCTGGCAGGATACATAAGGTATCCAATAATGATGATGCCAGCAACAAAGCGAGCAAGGCGTGTTTCTGCCTGCTCTAAGCTAAACAAGGTCATGCATAAGCAGTAAACAGAAAAAGCAACCATTACACCCGTAATAACAATTTTGGGAGCGCCTTCCCAGATACGAGTGTTCGATTCTTTGTCGTATTTACGCATAATAGCTTCAGCATCAACCTCTTCGTTACCTGATGCTGAAGTGCTTACGACAGGTTCTTCGACCTTTTCTTTTTTCTTAAATATACTCACGTAGTCTCCTTGATCATGATCTTCGAGGGCAAAAAGCCTATCAGGGCTGAAGCAAATTTCTTTGCAGCAGCCCTGATGAAGGTAAGTATCAAAAAGATTGATTACTTATAGTGAGGATCTTTCGTAGAGATCCTGGTGGAAGCTTTATTTAGTAGCTACCTCAACGCCCTGTTCTTCGTAGTACTTAGCAGCACCAGCAGCATAAGGAACAGAAGTGATAGAAGTTGCTTCTTCCAAGCTCAACTCAGCATACTTAGCGTGTGCATCGGGCTGTGCTTCAGCACCATCAAAGATGGACTTGGTGAAGTTGTATACCGCATCCTGATCAACAGAGTCATTAGCAAGGATTACTGCTAAAACTGCTACCGTGGTGCAGTCTTCTTCCATGCCGTTATAGGTGCCAGCTGGAATAGTGGACTCAGCATAGTAAGGAGAGGTTTCCTGGAGTGCAGCAATGTGTTCTGCGTCCATGGATACCAAATATGCCTGCTTAGAGGTAGTGAGGTCAGAAATAGCAGTGGTTGGTGCGCCTGCGGTAATGAAAGCAGCGTCAATCTTGTCGTTCTTCAAAGAGTCTGCAGAGTCAGCAAAGTTCTGATATACCGCATTGATATCGTCTTCGGTCATGCCATAAGCGCCAAGGATGTCAATTGCGTTGAAGTATACGCCAGAATTTGCAGCACCAATAGAAACGGTCTTACCCTTAAGGTCTGCTACGGTCTTGATATCAGGGTTGCAGGTTACGATTTGTACCTGTTCGCCATAAAGAGCAGCAACTACAGAGAAATCCTGATAAGGAGCACCCTCAAAGAGGCTGGTGCCTTCATAAGCATAGGTAGTTACGTCTGACTGGCAGAATGCAAGTTCTGCTTCATTATTCTGAAGTGCTTCAATGTTTGCTTTAGAACCTTCGCTGGAAAGAGCGTTTACAGGTACATCAGCATTGTTGGTGGAATACTGTGCAAGAACGGTGCCATATGCATAGTAAGTACCAGATTCGCCACCAGTTACGAAGCGAAGTTCAGGAGAGGAGCTTCCTGATTCGCCAGAGTCACTGTTTCCGCCACAGCCAACTAACGCAAAAGCCAATGCGGCTACAAATGCGGTAGTTACGATGGCAAGAAGCTTTTTCTTCATAACCCATCCTTTCCGAATATGGATAATTCATAAATTTGATTTGAATATTTTACGTGAGCTTGTAAGAAAAATGTGACAAACTAAAAATATATTTTGTAGAGGTACAAAAATTTTTGGATAACGGTTGTTAGTCCCCGATGAAAGGAAGCCTGTCTGTTATGGCGCTGGATGATTGGGATTGGTTTATAACGCTTTCAGAGCAGGAAAGTTTTACTAAAGCATCAGAACTCCTGCAAATGTCTCAGCAAACATTAAGTGCACGTTTGAATGCGCTAGAAAAATCGCTCGATGTGAAGCTAGTTACGCGGAGTAATCCGTTGACTTTAACGCCAGCAGGTATGGTGTTTCTTCTTTATGCGCGGGAACAAAGACAAGCACAACAAGATATGATGCGCCAGATTGGTGAAGTAACGGGCAGTGGAGTAGGGGTGCTAAAAATTGCCATTTCTCATCTTCGCAGCAGAACAATAATGCCTTTTGTGGTAAAGCGTATACGCGAACAGCTTCCTAAAGTTCAAATTAAATTGATCGAAGGAACCAACAGGGAGCTGCTTCGTATGGCAGAACATGCTGAAGTTGATGCAGTAATTGCTCGATTTGAAGATATTCATCCAGGAGTAGAACTATTTCCTGTGTATCAGGAAGAAATTGTATTGGCGCTTCATAAAGACGTGTTAGAACAGGTTTGTGGTGTGCCTGCTGAAGAAGCGAAGCAAAAGGTGGTATCTCAAGGCATAGCTGTTTTGGGTGATTGCCCCTTTGTCTTAGGTACGCTTGATGATATAGCGGGACGAATAGCGTATTCAGTGTTGCGCAATGCTGGAATCAAGCCTTCTATTGTGGCTACTAGTGAAAATATGGGAACGCTATTAGGTATGGCGCAGGAAGGCCTAGGAGCGGTATTTTGCCCTGCAAATATACTTAATGCTGCTTTTGGTATTGATGATTCTCTTATACAAATTCCACTTTCAGAGCAAACTAAATACACCATTTCTTTGGGTATTCCATTAAAGAATGAGCAATGGAATGCGATAGAGGTTCTTAAAAGCGTATTGCTGGAGTATTCGCGTCAATAGAATTTGGTCAATAGTATTTGTATTCACATCAATAAAATCTGGAAAAGAATTCAGGCGAATTTAGGCTATCGCAAGAGCATTCTAGAGTTGGGTGCGAGAGTAGAGCGTTCTAGAGTGGAGCGGTTCAATGTTCTAGATTTGTGTTGCGTGGCTTAGGGGAACATTAAAAAAGCGGGAAGCTTTCGCTTCCCGCTTTCCCGGAATCTAGCCAAGAGAAAATCTTGGTGTTTGAGTCAGAACTAGAACTAGTCGAGCTTAGAGCCAGCGATCCAGGTCTGATACTCGAGGGTACCGTCGTGATCTTCAATACCCTTAGCGATGGTGATGCGCTGTACGGTAGGAGCGCCTTCCTCGAGCCACATAGCGCGGCAGTCGCGGTAAAGAAGCTCGGTAGGACCATAAGGGGAGTCCTCGAAGTAACCGTCGCCACCGAAGATCTCAAGCATCTCGTCGGAAACGAGACGAACGGTGTCGATAGAGAAGAGCTTGCAGATTGCAGCCTTCTCAGAAATGTACTCGCCTTCTGGATCGAGATCGAAGTCGTCGCAGAAGTCGATGATGCAGCAGCGGAGTGCATGGATCATCATCTGCATGTTAGCGAGCTTAACGCGGATTGCCTGACGCTTGATGATCGGCTTACCGAAGGTTACACGGTCGCGAGCACGAGCGATGGACATTTCGAACATGCGCTGAGAAATACCGAGGTTAGAAGTAGCAATGTGAACACGAGATACAGCGAGGGAGTGCATAGCAACCTTCATGCCTTCGCCACGCTTGCCGAGCATCAATTCTGGCTCGAGTTCAACGTTGGTGAACTTCAGACCGGTGTGGCCGGAACCACGGCAGCCCATCATATGAGGCATTGGTACGAGTTCGAAACCAGGCTTGTCCATTGGTACAAAGAAGGCAGACAGACGATCGTCGCCCTTCTTGTCAGGGTCGGTTACGCAAATTACGTAAGAGAACTGAGAGCAGTCAGTGTGGGAGATGAGCCACTTTTCACCGTTAAGGATCCACTTGCCCTTTTCTTCGTCCCATACAGCGGTGGAGTGAAGGTCAGCACCAGTGCCGCCAGACTTCTCGGTGAGAGCGAAGTTGGTGAAGATGGTCTTGTCCTGGAAGAGAGGCATATACTTCTCTTTGATTTCTGGCTGACCGAAGTCGTCAAGGATGCGCCAGTTCAGGTCAGATGCATAGTGCATGTGCATACGCATGCCCGAAGGACCACGAGAGAACTCTTCCTGTACCTGAAGGATTTC